>Ga0316191_10002141_pt1 | contig 14246 bp, 13 predicted proteins | sample Eddworburr2cm_MG_FD_204928 | JGI IMG/M metagenome (GOLD analysis project Ga0316191, IMG submission 204928) | Coastal sediment microbial communities from Maine, United States - Eddy worm burrow 2 cm | ecosystem: Environmental > Aquatic > Marine > Coastal > Sediment | place: USA: Maine...
GCTTGCGGTAATTTGGGAAACCTGCCGAACTGGAGCACATCGCTGGCTCGTGTATTGCCACCCAAAACACGCCCGAATTTATCCACCCGAAGAACGACTTCCGTCACAGTGGATAATAACACATCCAAACGTCGACCACTGGCAAATGATTCTCGTTCAAGATTGTCGTATTGCTTAATGATTTTTTGATGCTGTTTTTTTTCATCAGCCAAGGCTTCAGATAAGGTATCCAGTCGAACAAACAACCATACAACTATACCTACACTGATGATTATGATGAATGTTTCTAAACTCACTTTTTCTCCAAAAAGCGATAACCAGTTCCCCTGACTGTTTTTATACAATCACCCAAGCCACATGTAGTAAGCTCTTTACGTAATCGTTTTACTGTCGCATCCACAGTGCGCTCTTCTACGAAGGAATCCATGCCCCAAACCGTATCTAGCAATTTATCACGCGAAAACACTCGCCCAGGCTTAGCCATCATCACTTGTAACAACTTAAATTCTAAAGGACGAAGTGGAACAAGCTTGCCATCCACCTTCACCTCCATGCTTTCCTCGTTGAGCTGCAAAGATAAAGAATCAAAAGATTCCGTTTTAGAGCTCGTGGAACGCCTTAAAAGCGCTGATAAACGCGCCACTAACTCATCAGGCTCGAAGGGTTTGCCGATATAATCGTCTGCTCCCTCATTAAGCCCACGAATTCTTTCTTCTGTCATAGTTAGGGCTGTAACCATCAAAACCGGCAAGGTTGAAATCGATTCATGTGAGCGTATCCAGCGCAATACATCCAAGCCACGTTTGCCAGGTAACATTCGATCTAAAATCAATGCCTGATATGTGTGGTCCCTTAATAACGACTGTGCATCCAGACCATCGTGGCATAAAGTGGTCTGAAAACCGGCTCGCTGCAGATGAATTTCTATCAAGCGCGCAATAGAAGTATCATCCTCAACAATCAAAATATGTTTTTCAGCTGCAACCATTAAACCTTCCCACCAAATGCAAAATTATGCATATGCGAATACTCTACTTCCAACTCTGATGCCTTTTTACTTAGCAAGCTGAACATTAGACTCATAAGTTTATTACCCAGTTTTGGTTCCTCTATAGCAATTAAATTAAAGTAAGACCTGTCCATGGTGAGCACTGTTAAAGCACGTTCTACAATAATCGTTGCCGAATGTTTTCTGTTTTCATCTAAAAATGAGAACAGACCGAACACATCGCCACTACGAAGGCTAGCATATTTATAACCACTTTCACTTTTCACGTTTATATTGCCATCCAAGATGATGTGCATCCTGCCTGCTGCATCTTCACCAGCTTGATAAACAGTTTCACCTTCAGTGTAGTTTTTTGCCGTCATACATCCAAATAATGCCATCACATCAGCGGAGTTCATTTCAGCAACCAAAGGTAATTGGCTGAAAGTTTCAAAGTTTACATCGCTTTTAATTAGCGACTCAACCATCATAGATTTATTAGAATATTCCATAATATTCTCTGTATTCATTTCATTTCTCCTATTTATAAGTAGGAGTAGCATTTATTGAATTAATGACAAGATTGTGACAAAGGCTTTTATACGCCTGTCATAATGGTGTCTTATTTATTGATATACTTCGCCGCAAAGCTACATTTCTGGACAATCTAGATTTAAATATTACCAAGAGGTATTACAATGAAAAAACAAGTTACATTAACTGTACTAGCACTAGCTACTGCGATGACTGCAACAACTGCTCAAGCAGATGATATCAAAATTAGTGGTAAGGTTTTCACTGACTATGGCAACCAAAGCTCAACTACTGCTGGCACAACCACTGATACACAAGGCGCAAACATTACGCGTACTTATTTAACTGCTAAGAAAAAAATCGATGACACTTGGTCTGCAAAAGTAACTTTCGATTCAGCTGTAAATAAAGGACACACAGGTAAAGACAACGAGGTATTTCTAAAAACTGCACAGTTGACTGGTAAGTTTTCCAACGAACTTAACGTAAAAGTTGGTTTGATTGGTACACCATGGATTGGCTATGAAGACGGGCTTGGTAAACACCGCCATGTTTCTAAATCTTATGTAGACACACACGGTATGGACTCTTCAGCAGACGCTGGTATTGGCGTATTTGGTAAAGCTCTTGATGGCATGCTTTCTTATGATGTCGTATCTATCAATGGTGGTGGTTATGGTGCTACTGGACGCACTGATACTACGGATACAAACATTCGTGTTGGTGTTGCACCAGTTAAAGGTCTAACTATCGATTTGGGCCAACATGCGGGCTATTTTGGTAAAACCAAAGCTACTGGCGACAAAACAACATTGACACAAACCATGGTTACTTATGGCAATGAAGTTGACGACTTGTCTTACCGTGTTGCAGTAAACCTTATCAGCAACAAAAAAGATACTGCTGGTACAACTGACAAAGCGACTGAATTCTGGATTTGGGCACGTAAGGGTGACTTGGGTGCTTACTTGCGCAATGAAAGCACAAACTGGGATGGTAAAGCTACTGATGAAAAACGTACTGTTGTATCTTTAGACTACTATGCAGCTAAAGGTGTAATTCTTTCTTTAGTGTCTGACAAATCCACTGGTGTTAAAGGTGTAGATGGCGACGAAAAATCTTCAACTGGGATTTTCACGCAATTCGCATTCTAATTTAAAACTCATTAGCTGAGGATTTTTAAAGCCACCAACCTTCGGGTTGGTGGCTTTTTTTATTCCAATCAAAAACCTTACCGTTGTCTTATTACTGTCATATTTGTGTTTTATGATTCGCAAAACTTTATTGAACCAAGGAGTTCATGAATGAAAAAACATATCATCGCAATAACCGCTTTAGCCGCGACTAGCTTCTTTGCTGGTGCAGCTGCTCAAGCGCAAGAAAATATTCACATTGTTGGCTCTTCAACAGTATACCCATTCGCCAGCTACGTAGCTGAAGAATTCGGTCAAACAACACATTACAAAACACCTGTAATTGAATCAACTGGTTCAGGCGGTGGCATGAAGCTTTTCTGTGCTGGTAATGACTTGAACACACCTGACATCACCAATGCATCACGTCGCATGAAAAGCAGTGAGTTGGAGTTGTGTGCAAAAAATGGTGTGAAAGACATCACAGAAGTTGTCATTGGTTTTGATGGCATTGCCATTGCCCAAGCCAAAAGCAATCATGCAATCAACCTTACACGTAAACAAATCCTACTTGCTGTTGCTGAAGAAGTACCCAACAAAGCAGGTACTGCACTGATTAAAAACCCTTATCATTTCTGGAATGAAATTGATGCATCTTTACCACACCGCCCTATCGTTTTTTATGGCCCACCAACCTCTTCTGGTACACGTGATGCATTTCAAGACTTGGTGATGAAACATTTGACCAAGAAAATGGATGTGTACACTAAATTGTACAAAGCTGACAAAGTAAAAAATAAAAAGTATAAAAAATATAAAACGATTCGCACTGACGGCGTATATGTTCCATCAGGCGAAAACGATAATTTAATCGTACAGAAATTAACCAAAGACAAAAATGCTTTTGGCATCTTTGGATACTCTTTCCTCGAAGAAAATGCTGACCGGGTATCAGCGGCATCTATCGAAGGTGTGCAACCACAACCAGAAGCAATCTCATCAGGGAAATATCCAGTGTCTCGTTCATTGTACTTCTACATTAAAAACGACCACCTGAAACAAGTTAAAGGCATGAGCGATTACGTAAGCCTTTTCTTAACTGAAGATATGATCAGTGATGAAGGAAACTTAACTGAAATTGGTCTAATTGCGTTACCAGAAGCGCAACGTGAGTCTGTTCGTGCAAACGTACAAGCGCACAAAAAGCTAACATCGGATGATTTGAAAAAGCACTAAGCTTTCATTTTAACCACTTTTTGAAGGTGCCGCCTGATATAATTTCAGGTGGCACTTTTGTAGTTTAAAGGGAATAAAAGGATGTAACTTGAATATATTTGATTCGATATTCTATTTTTGTATAAGTTTACTACCTGTCGCTGCCATAGCGGCATGGATGATTCGTGGACGAGTCCATGCTCAATTTAGAGACACACACTGGCGTTCTCTACCAGCCCATTACGGTTGGTACATTTTTATTTGCATGATTCTACCTTCATCAGTGCTTTTTCTACTCGTTAGCACTTTGCATTTATTAACACTTTATTCAGCTTCAGGCGCAACTTTATTATCGGCAGCTTTTTTACTCACACTTTGGGGTGGTTGGTATGGTTTTAAAAACATCAACCCCGATTTATGCGCCCGTGAATTTGTTGAATCCGTCATTCGGTATCTACTTATTTCAGCTGCATTTATTTCTATACTTACGACCATTGGTATCGTTTTAGCCATTATTTTTGAAGCTATTCACTTCTTTAAAATTGTAAGTTTCTGGGAGTTTATTACAGGCACGCATTGGGCTCCTGATGATGCAACTTCAGGAAATACATCAGGCATGTTTGGATCTATACCCATCTTTGCTGGCACATTTATGATTACTATCATTGCCATGCTCGTAGCTGTGCCAATTGGCATCTTATCAGCTGTATTCATGTCAGAATATGCAAGCGAGCGCGTTCGCAACACTGCTAAGCCTGCACTTGAAATTCTAGCTGGTATCCCAACTGTTGTTTATGGCTTCTTTGCCGCCATCACAGTAAGCCCACTGGTTGTTAAGTTTGCTGACTCTGTAGGGTTACAAGCAGATTATACCAATGCTTTAACACCTGGCATTGTGATGGGCATTATGATTATTCCATTCATATCATCGCTATCTGATGATGTGATTCGAGCCGTACCGCGCGCCTTACGCGATGGCTCACTGGCCTTGGGCACTACTATCTCGGAAACTGTGAAATACATTGTGCTTCCTGCTGCGCTTCCCGGAATTATTGCTGCTATTTTGCTTGGAGTTTCAAGAGCACTAGGGGAAACCATGATTGTGGTGATGGCAGCTGGCCTGCGTCCAAATCTGACCTGGAACCCATTGGAAGGTATGACCACAGTTACCGTTCGTATTGTTGATGCGCTCACTGGTGACCAAGCCTTTGATTCACCTGAAACACTATCGGCATTTGGTTTAGGTCTTGTGTTGTTGGTCATCACCTTATTGCTCAATGTTGTATCCATTTACGTCACTCGTCGCTTCAGGAGCCAGTATGAATAACATCACTGCAACCAAACGAACCAAACGTCGCTATCTCAGTGAACGTCTTTTTAAAGGTTCAGCGATTTTCGCACTTAGCCTTGCGGCTTCTTTTTTAATCTTTTTCTTCTACACCATGATATCTCAAGGTTTATCAGCTTTTTCTCAAGCTGAAATTCTTGTTGATGTGCACTACAATGAGAGCAGTAAAAAAAGTTATAAGAAAGCAATCGCCAAGGAGCACCGCTCTATTGTGAGTCGCGGTTGGACCCGCACGCTTCCCCTATACATGGAAGCCCACCCTGAAGTTATGGGAACAACAACATCTGAGTGGGTAACAGCCACTGCCGATGTGGATCAATACTTAAAAGGCAAACCCAATCGCCTAAAAAGTAAAGACAAACGCAAAGTGGATGCTTTACAAAAAGAAGGTAAAATTAAATTGGCATTTAATACCAACTTTTTTACCCGTGGTGATTCAAAAATGGCTGAATTGGCAGGTATTAAATCCGCTGTGATAGGGTCAATATATGTTCTCATTGTAACCATCCTCATTGCCCTGCCCATAGGGGTCATGACTGCCGTGTATCTGGAAGAATTTGCACCGGACAATCGCACTACACAAATGATTGAAGTGAATATCAATAACCTTGCCGCTATTCCATCTATCCTCTTTGGTTTATTGGGCCTAGCCATATTTATTAACTTCTTTGGTGTGCCACGGTCTTCAGCACTTGTTGGTGGTCTCACACTTGCGTTGATGACATTGCCCGTAATTATCATTACCACACGTGCTGCATTAAGAGCAGTTCCTCACAGCATTCGTGAAGCTGCCTACGGCTTAGGCGCTTCGAAATGGCAGGCTGTATTCCATCACGTGCTTCCTCTTGCACTACCGGGTATTTTAACGGGCTCAATCATTGGTTTAGCGCAAGCTATGGGTGAAACAGCACCACTATTGATTGTGGGTATGATGGCTTATATTCCAGACTCGCCAGGCAGCTTTACTGAAGCTGCCACAGTATTACCTGCACAGATTTTCACCTGGGCAGGCGAATCTATTCGCGCATATGAAGAGCGCACAGCTGCAGCTATCCTGGTATTACTGAGTATTCTGTTATCCATGAATAGTCTTGCCATTTGGCTACGTAAACGATTTGAGACAAGGTGGTAACATGATTAACACAGAAGTAGGTCAAACTAAAATCAACATCAATGATTTAAAACTCTGGTATGGTGAACTTGAAGCACTGCATGGTATAAATCTTGACATTGCTGATAAGAAAATCACTTCATTCATAGGACCATCTGGTTGTGGTAAATCTACACTTCTTCGCTGCATGAATCGCATGAATGATCACATATCAAGCTGCAAAATCGACGGGGGAATCTTGCTGGATGGTCAAAATATTTATGACCCAAATGTGGATGTTGTGCAACTTCGCAGTCAAGTGGGCATGGTGTTTCAAAAACCAAACCCCTTCCCCAAAAGCATTTATGAAAATATTGCTTATGCACCGCGCATCCATGGCATTGCTGATAAAGGGGCTGACATGGATGAACTTGTTGAGACATCGCTACGAAGAGCTAGCCTATGGGAAGAAGTTAAAGATAAGTTGCACCAACCAGGTACAGCGCTTTCAGGCGGCCAGCAGCAACGTTTATGTATTGCTCGCACCATTGCAGTGAAACCCGAAGTCATTCTTATGGATGAACCTTGTTCAGCTCTTGACCCCATTGCATCAGCAAAAATTGAAGAATTGATGGATGAATTAAAAGATGAGTATACCATCATCATTGTCACCCATAGTATGCAGCAAGCTGCTCGTGTATCCGATTTCACAGCATTCTTCTATATGGGGGATTTAATTGAATTTGGTGACACAGGAACTGTATTTACACAACCCCAAAAACAACAAACTGAAGACTATATTACTGGTCGATTTGGATAACCGGAGAAACAACATGTCATTACACACTATGAAACGCTTTGATGAAGAGTTAAATGAACTTAAAGAACTCGTTCTGGCAATGGGCAGCTTGGTTGAACGGGCTGTTGGCAATGCCGTCAAATCCATGATTGAACAGGATGAAACGCTTGCGGAAAAAACCGTTGAACGTGATAAGGCAATCAATGCATTGGAAGTACAGTGTGATGAAATGACCCGAGACATTTTGGTTCGCCGTCAACCTGCAGCTGGAGACCTTCGCTTCATTATGGGTATAATTAAACTCATTACCGATCTCGAACGAATGGGTGATTTAGCAGCGGGTATTGCTCAGGGCATGCTTAGGGCTCAAGAACACCCACCCAGAAACTTTTCTAATATCGACATTATGGGAGAAAAGGTTCAAAAACAGGTCAACCGTTCTCTGGATGCTTTTTCAAGGGGTGATACAGAACTGGCACTGAAAGTAATGAAAAAAGATGGTTCCATTGATACGCTGTATAAACGTATGTATCGAGAGCTTCTCACCTATATGATGGAAGACCAGCGCTCTATTGGCTCATCCATTATGCTCACCAATGTTGCCAAAAACCTAGAGCGTATATCAGATCATGCGACCAATATTGCTGAAATGGTTATCTATATGGAGCGAGGCCATGATGTTCGTCACGTTGACCACAAAGCAGCTGCTCGATTAGTAAAAGGCGACGACGAATAATACTTCAAGCACGTTGACTTAAATCAACGGAGTGCTTCTCGAATTTTCGTTAAAAAGGGCTGTTTTTCAACAGCCCTTTTTGTATTAGCTTGCTTCTAAATTCCGTAGCAGTCACCCCAGATTCACGAATGGCTTTAAGAGTTAGCGACTGTTTTGTTTTGGCTAACCTATCCCCCTGAGTATCTTTTACCAAAACATGATGTTGGTAGATTGGGGGCTCGTAATCCAATAAATACTGAAGAATACGGTGCACATCGGTGCTCGTTCGTAAATCTTCTCCTCGAATGACATGGGTAATTCGCTGGGCATTATCATCTACAACCACAGCAAGGTGGTAGCTGTATTGAATATCTTTTCTGCCAATGATTACATCGCCAACAAGGCTGAGATCAACATCAAACTTGTTACCTTCCATATCAACCCAACAAAGCGGCTGTTGGATGCGATCTGCAACTGCCTGCATATCCATACGCCAGCTATAAGGTTCTTGCCCCATTCTCAAAGCACGTTCCTTTTTACTCATTTTTTTACATGTGCCTGGATAATGGTCAAGTGCTTCTTGTTGTTGCGTCGCTATATTCAACAGACTTTCCTGCACTTCTTTTCGCGTACAAAAACATGGGTATAACACACCCTTTTTTATCAATGTTTCCAAAGCGTGCTGGTAAAGATGAAGTCGCTGCTGCTGATAAATGATTTCCCCATCAAAAGATATGCCCAACCACTGTAAATCATCAATCATTTGAACAGCCAGCTCTGGTCGACAACGCGTAAAATCAATATCTTCAATACGTAATAATAGTTCAGCCTGATTGGCTTTTGCCCACTGTTCACATTGGATGGCTGAGAACGCATTACCTGAATGCATCAAACCCGTTGGCGATGGCGCAAACCTTGTTCGCAACATCTAGACTTACTTTTTAGCAGGAAGCTCGAATAAGGCCTGCCCTTCTTGTACCCTCTCGGGGCGAAGAAGCACATAAACTTCATCACCCAACTCAAGCTCTAAATTATCATGAATAATTTGAGACTGCCCATTTCGAACAACAGCCAAAGGTTGAACCCCATGTGGTATTCTCAACTCAATCATTTTGTGTCCAATCAAGACTGAACCTTCTTCAATCATCCGAGTGTCGAAGATGAGACGTTTACGAGAAGCCTGGTCGTGCCAGTAGCTAAATGTGTAAGGTTTTGCAAACAAACGCTTAACCTGAAGCTGGTGGATTAAACTACTGTGTTTCTTCTCATCACCCTCTTGAAGCGTGACATATACTTCAGCTGCATGAAACTTCTCTTGTACCAGTCGTGCAATATGCAGGTTATGATCTGAAGAACCCGTCATAGCAACAACTGTGTCTATTTCTTCGGCATGAACCACTTCCATATACAAAGGGTCCAGAGCATTACCTTGAACGGCTGTAAAACCAGCGTGCTTCAAATTGCTTACCACTTGCCCGTTCAAGTCAATAAAACGAACCTCTCTGTCCTCACTTAACAAACGGCCAAGCTCAGCGCCAACCTGCCCGCCACCAACGATAAGCACTGAACGATCGCCTGAGCCCTTCACATCCAACCAGATACTTAATGGTCTTGCGATTAGACTGTAGAAAAAAACCGATACAATAATGATGATGTAAACAAGGGCCAAAAGAGTCTGAGAGTGCGGAACATTGGCATCCCACAGAATCAACGCAAACAATGATGTAATACCAGCAGCGACTACTCCGCGTGGCGCCATAGCTGCCAAGAACATCATTTGACCCATATTGAGTTGTCCACCTACTGCGGATGCCCAAACCGCTAGAGGTCGCACAAACAGTGCTAGGAAAACAAAGATGAGCAACCCCTGCCATAACCAGTTTTCCATCACATACAAGTTGAGATTAGCAGCCAAAATCACAAACAACATGGAGATGAGAAGCATAGATAGACTGCCTTTAAAATGCTTCAAACTTTGAATATCGGGCACATCCATCCTTTGCAAGGTGATACCCGCAACCAAAACGGCAAGCAAGCCTGCTTGTGAACTCACTTGGTCAGCAAGTAGGAATATTCCCCATGCGCTGGCTAAACTAAGCACAACCCGCAATTCAAGACCTTCAGCAAGGTTTCGTTTAAGCGTCCAACCAAGTGCCCAACCACCAAGTACGCCTACAAAACCACCTACAGAAAACTTAATGAGAATCTCTTGAAAACTCTGCCCTGCATCAACCTCTGGAGCCATTACAATTTGTAACATTACAATAGCTAAAATTGCACCTACCACATCAACAATCATGGCCTCGCTGGTTAAAATATGACTAATCTCACGATCCAAACGGACCTGCCTAACTATCGGAGTGATTACAGTCGGTCCGCCAACAGCAATCAATGCACCAAATAAAAAGGAAATGGGTAAATCTAAACCAATCAAGTAATGAACTGCCGCACCACCAAATAACATTGTGAGCAAGGGCCCAAGAATGACTAACCGCCCTACTGTCCAACCATGTTCCTTCAGTGCTTTTAAATTAAGGTTTAAACCTCCCTCAAATAGAATCACTGCCAGTCCAAGCTCAATGATTGTATGTATCGCGCCTTCTAGTAATTCCGCCTGAATGATGTTTAGACCAAAGGTTCCCAGAGACATACCCGCAACCAACCAGATAATGATAGGCGGAAATTTTAAGCGTGTGGCAATCATTTGTGCCGACACAGCTACTAGCACTGCAATAATAAATGCTGCCGTGGGTGTGCTGTCTATCATCATATTTTGAATTTTCGCTTAATCGATTGCAACGACACAGTCCATTTCAACTTTTGCAGCTAGTGGTAATGCTGCCACAGCGACAGTTGAGCGTGCGGGTCTGTGCTCACCCAACCATTGCGCATAAATTTGATTTACCACAGGGAAATCATTCATATCTTCAAGGAAGATGGTCACTTTTACAATTTGGTTCAAAGTTCCACCTGCTGCCTCAATCACTGCAGATAAGTTACTCACCACCTGTTTGGCCTGAGCACTCACATCATCAGCAACCATTTGGCCTGTGGTCGGATCAAGACCTATCTGGCCCGATGTATACAACATACCATGATTCAAAATAGCCTGACTGTATGCACCTACCGCTTTAGGTGCTTGATCTGTATGAACAGCTTGTAACTTTGTCATGATTTCTTCCTTAATGCAGTTTTTTCTATAATCGTTTGACCGAGCGTAGTTACGCTGCGCAATACTGAACTAAACCGGCCTTTAAGAGCTTTGCCCTTCATTTTTTCATCTTGATAACGACGCACTCGGGTTACATGACTTAAAGATTTCAAACCTTTAAACACGCGTGACAAATGTAGTCTATCTTCAACTTCAATCAGAATATACAGCGATGTAATGGCGCCAGCTTTCTGTTCAATTTTAATATCCTCAATATTTGCGCCCTGCTGTGAAAGCATAGATGATATTAGACCCAAAGATCCCCTTTCATCCATGCAATAAACCTCTATGCCAGTCTTGTATAACTTCCCTTCTTCTGGTTTCCACTCAACTTCTACAAGTTTTTTCTGGCTTTCAAGCATCACAGGGCATTGTGCATCATGGATAAGAAAGCCCTGTCCTTGCTGAAATGAACCCATTACTGCATCACCAGGAATAGGAAAACAGCATTGCGCAGCAACCATTTTTGGCTCTGTAAAGGGTTTGCTAACAAGTGATGTGGAGCTGTCTTTACTGATATATTTGAACAAGGAGGATACTTCAATCTCACCGCGACCTAACATTTCCTTAAGCTCAAAATCATCCTTACAACCAGCAAAACGCAGCATATCGTGACGAATCGTAACCTGTCCCAAGGCATTTTTTAGGATATGCTCTCCCAAATGGATAGCATCTTCTCTTTCTTGCTCTCTAAGCCAGTGCCGTACACTTTGTTTTGCCCTTGAGGTTTTAACAATTTGTAACCATTTTCGGGATGGTGTTTGTTCAGGGCTGGTCAGCACTTCAATCTGATCACCATTATTTAGCTGTTGTTTAAATTCTGCGGGCTCACCATTAATACGAATGCCAATACAGTGATTACCTACATCCGTATGAATCGCATAAGCAAAATCAAGAGGTGTGCTACCTCTAGGCAGGGCAAACAGATCACCATCTCTGGAGAACACATAAACTTCCCTGACAAACAAGTCCAAACGTACATTTTCCAAGAATTCACCAGGGTTTTCAGCTGTATGCAGCAGCTCAGTTAACTGCTTAAGCCACTGAAAACCTTGCACTTCTTCATGCTCATTGGGGTTCCCAGTTGATTTATAAAGCCAATGCGATGCCACCCCGTCCTCAGCATAATGATGCATAGATTCTGTACGTACTTGTACTTCAATCCTGAAGTGATCAGGGCCAATCACCGCAGTATGTAGCGACTGATACCCATTAGGTTTTGGCAGAGCAATATAGTCTTTAAAACGGCCAGGCACAGGTCGATATAAGCTGTGAATGATGCCAAGGACATGGTAACAAGCAGCCGTATCGTCAACAATAATCCTGAAAGCCATGAAATCATAAATTTCATCAAAATCTAATCGTTTGCGCTGCATTTTCTGATGAAGACTATACATATTCTTCATGCGACCCTGCACTTGCGCTTTGATGCCTTGCCTATTGAGAGCTTTCTGAATAATGCCTTCAATTTTATCTTTGGTTTGAACAAAAAATGCTAACTTACCTGATAACTTATCCTGAAGTGCTTGGTTTGCCTCTGGATCGACATGTTTAAATGCTAAGTCTTCCATTGTCTGGGCTACCCAATGAATGCCCAGTCGGTGTGCTAATGGGGCATAAATCTCCATGGTTTCATTGGCAATGCGTTTACGCTTGTGCTCCGCCATAAAATCAAGTGTTTCCATATTGTGAAGTCTATCCGCCAACTTCACCATCAACACCCGCAGATCTTTTGCCGTAGCCATAATCATTTTACGGAAATTTTCGGCTTTTTTATGCTCAGATGAGGTAAATTGAATCTTACCTACTTTGGTCACTCCATCAACCAAACGCGCCACTTCTTCACCAAACCGTGACTCAATATCTTCAAGCGTCACATGGGTATCTTCTACTGTATCATGAAGAAGCCCAGTGATGATTGATGATACATCAAGTTTTAAATCGACAAGGTTTTGGGCAACGCCTAAAGGATGAATAATATAGAGTTCGCCTGAGCTTCGACGTTGGCGAGCATGTGCATGAGCAGCAAACACATATGCCCGGTTAATAAGCTCTACATCAGCTTTGGGCATATATGTTTTGATTTGTTCTGTTATTTCGTAAATTCGACTCATATGTTATCTACAACCGTATTGTCCATAGAGTCTATCGGGGATTACCCCGCGAATTCTTCCTGAGCTTGTCCTTGTAAACGTTCTTGTTCTTCAAGTTCGAATACATTTTCCCAAGTAACGTAACCTTCACCTAGTTCTTTAAGTGCCTGCACAGTTGGTTTATGTCCTTCATCTTCAAGAACACTTGGCATACCATTTTGTAGTTGACGCGCACGGCGTGCTGCTAAAACAACCATTTCAAAACGGTTAGGGTAGTGACGAACACAATCTTCAATAGTAACGCGAGCCATGGTTATGACCTCCAAATTAGTCCAGCAAAGGTATCCAATTCAAATTTGATTGTCGATGCCTTTATTCAACCATAGGGTTGGCAGGTATTTAAAGGGGTAAAGTATTGAATAACAAAACATTAAATGTGCTCATCATCGGGCTTGTTTGGCCTGAGCCAAATTCAACCGGTGCCAGCGTACGGATAATGGAACACATTACCCTTTTCCATGCGCAAGGATACACGATTTCTTTTACCTGCCCCGCATCAAAAAGCAAACATATGGCAGATTTAGAAAACACGGGTATTCATGCCTTTCACTTTGATGTCAACGACAGTGCTTTTGATGTATTCGTCTCTGAACTACAGCCTGACATTGTTTTATTTGATCGTTTCTTGATGGAGGAACAATTTGGCTGGCGTGTAGAAAAACATTGCCCAGATGCTGTACGCGTGATTGAAACCATTGATATCCACTGTTTGCGAGAAGCACGCCACGCAGCGTTAAAAGCCAAGCGTCCAAGTACGCAAGATGATGTATTGAATGATACAGCATTGCGCGAAATTGCTGCCATTTATCGCTCAGATTTATCCATTGTGATTTCCGATTACGAGTTGGATCTACTCACTCAATACTTTCACATTTCACCAAAACTGCTGCACCTTTGCCCATTCATGCTGGACAACAAAAATGCTGCCTCATCATTGCCAAACTTTAAGCAGCGACAACATTTTATGACCATTGGCAATTTCCGTCATGCTCCTAACTGGGATGCTGTATTGTGGTTGAAACAAGAAATATGGCCCTTGATTCGTGAAAAACTACCACAT
>Ga0316191_10002142_pt1 | contig 14245 bp, 14 predicted proteins | sample Eddworburr2cm_MG_FD_204928 | JGI IMG/M metagenome (GOLD analysis project Ga0316191, IMG submission 204928) | Coastal sediment microbial communities from Maine, United States - Eddy worm burrow 2 cm | ecosystem: Environmental > Aquatic > Marine > Coastal > Sediment | place: USA: Maine...
GGGATGGATGTCCGACGGTGCTTCGCGGCTCTGGTTTTCGCTCATGTAGTACCCTGGCACGTGGTAACGGCGTCGTATCCGAGGGACGACTTTCATCGTCCGGAGGATACTATCCTATTTTCAGTCATTTGTCGCTTTTTTTGCCCCTCGCACAGGACGCTCAGCTATAGCTCAACCCCATCGCTTGGCGGACCTCTTCCAGTGTTTCGCGCGCCACGACGCGCGCGGCTTCCGAGCCCTCGTGAATGATGGCACGCACCCTGCCCGGGTCCTGTTCGAATTCCCGGGCACGCTCCTGTATCGGTTCCAGTTCCTGCAGCACGCTTTCAATGATGTACTGCTTGCAATCGAGGCAGCCAATGCCAGCCGTGGTACAGCCTGCACGCACCGCGGCCTTCACCTCGTCACCGGAATAGACCTCGTGCAGCTGCCATACCGGACAGATATCCGGGTTGCCGGGGTCCGTGCGCCGCACCCGCGCCGGGTCGGTCGGCATGGTGCGCAGTTTCTCGCGCACGTCATCCGGGGCCTCGCGCAGGGTGATGGTGTTGTTATAGGACTTGGACATTTTCTGGCCATCCAGTCCCGGCATTTTCGATGCCGGTGTCAACAGCGCCTCCGGCTCGGTCAATATCATACGGCCACCGCCTTCCAGGTAACCCAGCAGACGCTCCCGATCGGTGATGGCGAGGTTTTGCTGCTCTGCCAGCAGTGCCTGTGCCACCGCGACCGCCTCATGGTCACCCTGCTCCTGGTAGCGTTTCAGCAACTCACGATACAGGCGTGCATTCTTCTTGCCCATCTTCTTGATGGCGGCCTCCGCGGCCGCTTCAAAACCGGGTTCACGGCCAAACAGGTGGTTAAAACGACGCGCCACTTCCCGGGTCAGTTCGACATGCGCCACCTGGTCTTCACCGACCGGCACCTTGTCGGCACCGTAGATAAGGATATCGGCGCTCTGCAACAACGGGTAGCCCAGGAAACCGTAGGTCGCCAGGTCACGCTCGCGCAGCTTGACCTGCTGGTCCTTGTAACTCGGCACCCGCTCCAGCCAACCCAGCGGTGTGACCATGGACAGCAGCAGGTGCAGTTCGGCATGCTCCGGCACACGGGACTGGATAAACAGTTGCGCCGATCCCGGGTTGACACCGGCGGCCAGCCAGTCGATGACCATGTCCCAGACACTATCCGCGATGATGTGGGACTCTTCGTAGTGCGTGGTCAATGCATGCCAGTCGGCGACGAAGAAAAAGCATTCGAATTCCTGCTGCAGCCTGACCCAGTTTTTAAGCACACCGTGATAGTGCCCCAGGTGCAAACGCCCTGTTGGCCGCATACCGGAAAGCACCCGGCTGCTTGTGTGTATTGCAACCAAAATAATCTCCTATCTGCCCATTAACGCCAGCAGTAGCAATTGAAATTTCTGTGCTGACAACCCGGACACCGGCACCAGCATCGACATACCCACACTGATGACCGGCCACAACACCATGCCCAGCACGCCCGTTACCAGCAAGCCGATAAGGATAAAAAAACCATAGGGCTCGATGCGACTGAACTGGTAGGCCCACGGCCCGGGTAACAGGCCGGTCATGACACGACCGCCATCCAGTGGCGGCAACGGCAGCAGGTTCAGCACCATCAGAATAATGTTAATGGTAATCCCCGCAACACCCATGTAGATAAGCGCCATGCCGGGCTCTCCCAGCGACAAACCAAGACGTATCAACAACCCCCATGCAAGCGCCATGAGTAAATTTGCACCCGGACCGGCCGCTGCCACCAGCGCCATGTCGCGCTTCGGACGGCGCAGGTTCCTCCAGTTAATGGGGACCGGCTTGGCGTAGCCGAAGAGAAAACCGGCCTGCAACAGCAACAGCATGCCGGGTATCAGGATCGTCCCCACGGGGTCGATGTGCTTCAGCGGGTTCAGCGTCAGGCGGCCCAGCATGAAGGCCGTGTTATCACCCAGTTTGCGGGCAATCCAGCCATGCGCAACCTCGTGCACAGTAATCGCGAGCACCACCGGCACGACCCAGATAGCAATTTTTTGTACAAGGCTGAGTTCGAGCATCGGCGGATTATAACCTTATGAATTTTGATTGCATTAATAGGTGTCGACCAAACGCCGGAACGTTGCGCTTAACTCAACCTGCACTACCGAGCCACATCAAGCCAGGTGCCTCTTTGTTATTAAATAGCCACGGAAGTACACGGAAATATTTTTAGCAAGGCATTTATTCTTCCGTGTTTTTCCGTGTGCTTCCGTGGCAAGTATTTAATCATAATCAGGTTGAACCAGGCAGCTAGAATCCCTCGACACTGCCACGCCCCTGCCGTAGCACCTGCGCGACGCCGTCGACGAGGTCCACGACGGTGGTGGGTTCCACCCCGCAGTGATCACCGTCAATCACCAGGTCGACCTCGTGTTCGAGTCGTTCGCGGATGCCGTTGGCATCCGTCTCCGGCATGTCCTTGCCCGGGAGAATCAGGGTGGAACTCATCAAGGGCTCACCCAGTTCATCCAGCAGTGCCTGGGTAACTGGATGATCCGGCACACGAATACCGATGGTTTTGCGTTTCGGATTCTGCAGGCGCCGCGGCACTTCATGTGTCGCTTTGAGGATGAAGGTATAGGCGCCCGGCGTCAGTGACTTCAACAAGCGATAACTGCTGTTATCGACTTTTGCATAGGTGGATATTTCGGACAGATCACGGCACATCAGGGTAAAGTTATGCCTGTTATCAAGATCGCGAATTCGCCGTATGCGCTCCATGCCGCGCTTGTCGCCGACATGACAGCCCAGCGCATAGCTGGAATCCGTTGGATACACGACCAGACCATCATTGCGAATGATCTCAACCGCCTGACGTATTAACCGTACCTGCGGATTAAGCGGATGAATCTGGAAGAACTGGCTCATCGAAACAGGACCTCATTGAAGCGGCCAGCGGTCACTTTCCCAGACCGGCTGACAGCCTGCTGGCAATGCCGGCAGCTGACCCAGTTTAATCCAGGGATTTTGCGGGCCGTGATAATCGGACCCGCAGGATGCCAGCATATTCTCGTTACGGCACAGTGACGCCATGGCGGTGATGTTATCCCGGCTGTGACTGCCTGACACGACTTCCAGTCCCGCACCACCGCCGGCACGAAACTCGGCAACAAGACGACGCAGCTTGCTGGACGTCATGCGGTACCTTGCCGGGTGTGCGACCACCGCGATACCGCCGGCGCTATGAATCCACTCGAGCGCCGCCTCGAGACTGGTCCATTGACCGGTTACGAAACCAGGTTTGTTGTTCACCAGGAAACGCTTGAACACCTCGCGTACCGAGCGTGCATGCCCGGCCGCGACCAGATGCCGGGCAAAATGCGTGCGCCCGACAATATTGCCTTTAGCAAGGGCGCGCGCACCCGTGTAGCAGCCGCCGATGCCTGCCCTGGCCAGGCGCCGGCCGATCTCTTCGGCACGCCAGTGACGAAACTCACGCAGACCGGCAAGCCCTGCCTGCAATGTCTCGTTGCCCGGATCAACCCCCAGACCGAGCACATGGATGGTTTGCGACTGCCAGCTAACCGATATTTCCACACCCGGCACCAGCTGCATCCCCAGCGCGTGGGCCGTACGAGCGGCATCCAGCAGACCATCCAGCGTGTCATGGTCAGTCAGTGCCAGCACATCCACACCGGCGTCACGCGCAGCGGTCACCAGTTCGACCGGACTGAGGGTACCGTCTGAGGCAATCGAATGACTGTGAAGATCATAGTGAATAGGCATAGCCGCTATATTCTACAGCACACTGCCTTATAATGTGCCCCGAGCAGTTGCTGGCAGCGTCGCTGCCACGCCAACAGCACGCTACTATTTATCGGGCAATTCATTATGCAAATACCCACAGGAGCACTTGCCGCTATCCACGCCGACATCGACGCGATCCTGGACGCCTGCAAACAGCACGACCTGGCAAGCGCGACACCATCAGCCAATGCGTCTGAGCTGGCAACACTGGCACAGGCGCTGGAGCAATTGACCGACGTCATGACCCGGGTTGAGAACGACAGGCTGTCCGCCAGCGACACCAGCAGTGCCGATATCACCGAGATCGGTGACTATGCCCTGCAGTTGCATGAAGCCCTGTCTGCGGCGACCACTCAACGGGGACTGAGCGGGCAGCAGCTGCCACTGGCCAGTCTGGCCGTCAATATCGCCCTCTGGATTGCCCGTCAGGGTAGTCAGCTCGACACACTGGAACCGGTGGCGGATGCATTGGCACTGCTTGCCAACAGCAGCCGGGAACCGGCAGAGCTGCGCGCACTCAGTGGCGTCATCAACGAAATTATTGCTGCCGTATCCAGCATCATCAGTCAGGACCTGGAAAAAATGAACCCCGGGCGTCCCTGGCGGGTACTGCTGCTGAACCACAGTATCGTCGCCACACGCAGCCACGATACAGACTTGATGGAGGCCGCCTTTACCACGTTAAGCCGCAAGCTGCCAGAAGATGCGACCCGTTTTTTCAGCGAGGGCATGGAACAAATGGACGCACTCGATTACCCGTCCCACGTCCGCGAGGTGATGGAAAAATACCACCGGGAATGGCCGGTTAAACGTTCATTGCATTAATCCCCCATCGCGGCTGCGATCCGCTCCTGCAGGGGCCTCCATAGCTGCAGGAGCGCTTTACAAATGCGATTATCAGGGATTGCGCTATTAAGCCGGCTTTCACCGGCCCGACAAAAAGACTATTATTCGGCTCCTTTGTGCAACGACCGACCCGTAACCCGCCTGAAAATCCCGGACAAACCCAGCAATGAAGTTCCTTTTCGACCTGTTTCCTATCATCCTGTTTTTTGTGGCCTACAAGATGTACGACATCTATGTGGCCACCGCCGTGGCCATCGCAGCCGCGTTTGTACAAACCGGGCTGTTCTGGCTGAAGAACCGCAAATTTGAAAAGATGCACGTCATCACACTGGGGATACTGGTGCTGTTTGGCGGTCTGACCCTGATCCTGCGCGACCCGGTGTTTATCAAATGGAAACCGACCGTGGTGAACTGGCTATTTGGCGTTACCTTCCTCGGCAGCCAGTTTATCGGCGAGAAACCCCTGGTTGAACGCATGATGGGACACGCCATTACCGCACCGACCCCGGTCTGGAAACGGCTCAACTGGGCATGGATCCTGTTTTTTATATTCATGGGTGTGATTAACCTGTATGTGGCCTTCAACTTCAGCGAAGAGACCTGGGTAAACTTCAAACTGTTTGGCATGATGGGCCTGACACTGGTATTCGTGTTCGCACAGGCCTTCTATCTGAGCCGCTACATGGAAGCCGGCGAGGAAAGCGACGGGGAAACCAAGTAATGCTGTATGCCATTATCAGCGAGGACAGACCGGGCACACTTGAACTGCGTCTGGCGGCACGTCCGGACCACCTCGAGCGGTTGAATGTCCTGCTGCAGGAAGGCCGCCTGTTGCTCGCGGGCCCGCATCCTGCCATCGACAGCAACGACCCCGGTGAAGCGGGTTTCAGCGGCAGCCTCGTCGTTGCGGAGTTTGCCTCACTGGACGACGCACAATCATGGGCAGATGCCGACCCGTACATCAGCGCCGGCGTCTACGCACAGGTCACCGTTAAACCCTTTAAAAAGGTACTGCCCTGACATGACAAACGACCGTACAGCGATGCTGCGCGAGCGCCTGACGCGCGCATTGCAACCCGTGGAGCTGGATATCATCGACGAGAGTGCAAAGCATGCCGGTCATGCCGGCGCCGCCAGTGGCGGCGGTCACTTTATCGTCAACATCGTCTCCCCCGCATTTGAAAAAAAAACACTCATTCAGCGGCATCGGCTGGTCTATGATGCTGTCGGTGATATCATGCACAGCGAAATCCACGCCCTCAGTATTCAGGCCAGGACGCCGCAAGAATCGTAATTTCCAACCCAAGAAGGACAACTCAATGAACTATCGTCATACCCTAGTACTCATCGCTTCACTGGCAGCCGTCAGCGGCTGTGACCAGATGCAGTCCGGCAGCCGTACCGATACCGGAAACACCGCCACCTCTGCCGCTCCGGCTGTCGAGGGTGTCGTTGTTGCCACCGTCAATAACAGCCCGATCACCCAGGACGTGCTCGATGTCTATGCCAGCCAGCGCAAGGCGCAGGGCGGTGAAGAGCAGGCAAACTCCGGGGAAGCGGTCCTGAATGAACTGATCTCGCTCGAGCTGATGCGCCAGGATGCTGTCAACAAGGGCCTGAATACGCAACCGATTGTCATCGCGGCACTTGACCAGCAGACACGCACCGCACTTGCCGGGGCCGCTATCAAGGATTTCATGGCCAGCAACCCCGTCTCGGATGAGGCTGCAAAGGCCCTTTACGACGAGCAAATAGGCGTCGCCGGCAAGGAGTATAACGCCCGTCACATTCTCGTGGCTGACGAGGAAACGGCGAACGGGGTGATCGAGCTGCTTGACAGCGGCAGTGATTTCTCGGAACTCGCCAAGGAAAAATCGACCGGCCCGTCAGGCCCCAGTGGCGGCAAGCTTGGCTGGTTTGGTGCGGACCAGATGGTGAAGCCGTTTTCCGAAGCCACAGCGACACTGGAGAAAGGCGCCTATACCAAATTACCGGTACAGACACAGTTTGGCTGGCACGTCATCATCCTCGATGATGTACGCGAAAGCACGCCACCACCCTTTGACGACGTCAAGGAGCGCATCAAGCTGCTGCTGGCCAACCAGCAGTTGCAGCAATACATCGAGTCGATGAAGAGCAGCGCCAGCATCGACATCAAGTAGTAAATCCTGATTGCGGCTGGCGGATGCGTACCGCCAGCCGCTTATCCGGCAGGTGCCCGCCGTTCCGGCAATGACAGCACGTTCATGCCCTGCTCTGTCTCGATATTCACCCACACCTGCATACGCACACCCCTTTGCGGATCACTGATAATACTCAAACAACAGTGGCGTGGCGCATCGATCATTTCGTAGATAGTTTCTCCGTCAGTGCCCTGCGTCACGGTCATTGCCGGCATCTTCAGCAACAGGGCCGTTGCGTTGTCAGGCAGTTCTGACTGCAGCACATGAAATACATATTTAAGATAGCGGCCTGTCTGCAGCCATTCCGTGTCCGGGTGGGAGACAACGGTATCGAGCACCTGAAAGCGGAATGACTGCATCGGCTCTGCTACTGCAATGATTCCAAGCACCCTCGCAACCAGATTAATTATCTGCTCACGTTGCTGCAGCCCGTCGTTCACATCCATCAGCACGCGAACATCGCGCCCGGCAGTTTCGACAAAGGCGCTCACATCAGCCAGCAACACCTGGAGGTTGCCTTGCAGTCTTTCCCGTACTGCACCCAGGTTGGCGAGATCTCCCTCAAAGCACAGCAGACCCGTTTCATTATCCTGCACGGCCGCCGGTTCTTCCGACAACGGCTCGGGCTCCTGCATCGTTTCAACACCGTCGTCGAGCAGTGCGTCTCCGCTCAGGGTGACCGGCAACTGGATGATGTCAATCAGGGCATGCCAGAGCGCCGACAATGTGCGTGGACCGGTGAAGAACTGCGCCGGGATCCGATCAAGGGCATCCGCGACCTCGATAATTCCGCCGGCCGCTTCCGATTCGGGAAAAATCGAGCTGAAGGCCTGCTGGACGCGTTGCGCCCTTTTCAGGCTTTCATCCTGCGCAAGCACCCCCAGCAACGGTACATCCAGACCGAGCCGGGAGTATATCTGGTGGAATAACTCATCATGTATTCCTTCTACATCAACTGGATACACGACCTTGTTAACAAGCAACTGGAACAGGCCGGCGAAGCCGTTCAATTGCAACACCCGGATCAGGGCGAAGGCTTCCGCACGCGAGCGGGGTTCGGGAGTGATCACCAGTACCACGACACCGGAGGCCCTGCAGCAGGCCAGCAGGGTCCGCGCATCCATACCGGAGGTATCAATCAGAAAGTCGTCATAGCTGTCCTGGACATCCATTTCCCTGATGCAGCGCGTGCGCTCATCCGCCTCGATCAGCGGCCACTCCCGCAGTGGCGTACCACAGGAAATAATATCGATCCCCTGGTAGCCGCTGCGTAACAGGCCCCGCTCCATGGGATCATCCGCACGCCGCAGCATATTGACCGGTTGCTGCAGCTGCAGCAGGTTTTCAATCGGCGTGGCACACTCGCGCGCATAGAAAACACCCACCTGGCGGCCGCGACGCACCTGCTCAAGCGCTATATTGATTGCCAGCTGCGTTTTTCCCGCACCCGGCAAACCACTTGTAATTGTCATTATTCTTGTCATTACCGCTTACCTTGTGAATGCAAGCAATCTGGCTTCCATTCCGCAGCGCTCGTTACCTGGTGCTTCTTCAAGCTGTTAAAGACAAATATTTTGGCCACGGAATCCACAGAAGAACACGAAAATATTTTTCATCAAGTATTTATTTTTCTGTGTTCTTCCGTGTTTTTCCGTGACGATTAAATAAAATAATTCCGGCACTCAGTAAAAATTGCTTACTTTGTTCCTGCTACTGCGTCTGCTCCTCGATACGTTGTCGTTGCTGCGCATCGGCAGTACCCAGCAAATCCTCGACGTCATGCGCCTTGTCGATCATGTCCGTCTGCTCTTTCCAGACATGGCCCTTGCTTTCAGATTCACCGCCGCTACAGGCACACAACAACAGCAACATGCCGCACATGAAACCGGTTTTCATTGTATCTTCTCCCGCTGTTGTGACAACCAGGCGGCCATGCCGTCCTTCGACATCGGCTTGCCGACATAGTAGCCCTGGTAATAGTCACAGCCCATTTCCTGCAGTCTGTTCAGGACCGTGACCGTTTCGACCCCCTCCGCCGTCACCGTCAGGCCCAGGCTGTGTGCAAGATCGATGGTTGCCCGCACAATCGAGGCATTTTCTTCATCGCTATCCATGTCCATCACGAAGGACTTGTCCACCTTCAGGGTATGCACCGGTAGCCGTTTCAGGTACACCAGCGAAGAGTGGCCGGTACCAAAATCGTCAATCGACAACTGAAACCCCTTCGTCGCGAGCTGACCCAGCGTGTCGATCACCTGGTCAGGATCCAGCATAACCCCGGTCTCGGTGATTTCAAGCAGTAATGAGGCAGGAGACAGCCGGTATTTGTCCAGTGCAGCCTGGATCTTATCCATCAGGTTGAAATCATGCAGATTATGCATCGACAGGTTGATGCCTGCACGCAAGCCCGGGGCATTTTGCTGCATTCCGGCGAGCTCCCGGCAAGCTGTCTCGATGACCCATTCCGACAACTGCCTGATCAGGCCGCTCTTTTCGGCAGCCTGGATAAAGGACCCGGGCATCAGAATCTTTCCGTCTGGCTGACGCCAGCGTACCAGCGTCTCGATATAACTGACCTCACCCGTACTGAATTCAATTACCGGCTGGTAGACGAGAAACAGCTCATTACGTTCAATTTCTTCATTGAGAATGCCGTCCAGCGTCATCCTGGCCAGGGTGATTTCTTCCGTAATCGATGGGTCATAGACCGCGTAGCCCTGTTTGTTATCCTTCGCCGAGTACATCGCATAGTCGGCATTGCGCAGCAGCATATCCACGTCATCAGCATGCTCGGGCATCAGGGTAATTCCGATGGACACAGACGCTGATAGTCGATGGCCCTCGACGTTGAACTCGGGCTGCATTGCCTGAATAATTTTCTGCGCGACCTGTATGGCCTGCTCCGTATCAGTATCCGGAAGAATGACGACAAATTCGTCGCCGCCCAGCCTGGCCAGCGTGTCCGATTCACGCAAGGCCCCGGAAATACGTTCAACCACATTCTTTAACAGCAAGTCGCCGGTATGGTGGCCGAGCAGGTCGTTTACATATTTAAAACGCACCAGATCGATCAACAGTATCGCCGCATGGCCCGGTGTGCGTCGATATTCAACAAACAATTGTTTCAGGCGATCGAATAGCAATGCACGGTTATAGATACCGGTCAACGGGTCCCTGATTGCCATGTCATGCAGGGTTTCATAGAGCTCGCCCAGCTCACGAAAACTGACCGGGGTGTCTTTACCCGTGACCGTTATGGCATCTGTGTCCGGTTTGCGCCGGCTCCAGGAATGATGCAGCCGGTCACCTAGCGCTCTCAACGGTTTCAGGATCAACCCGATCAGCAGGCGACTATCAAGGTATTTCATTATGCTTCCAACAGGACTGAAGTGCTTGGCGGAGAGGCACTCACTTCAAGACCATCTCGATACAGGCCGCCTCATCCAGCACCTCTACGCCGAGCTTGATGGCCTTGTCATATTTGGACCCCGGGTTGTCGCCGACCACCACGTAATCCGTTTGTTTCGAGACACTTCCTGACACCCTGGCACCCATGGACTGCAGTTTTTCCTTCAACTCAGCACGCGGCATGGAGAGTGTCCCTGTCAGCACAAAGGTCTTGCCGGCAAACGGCTGTGCCTGTGGCTTTGCTACTAGCGGCCAGTGAACACCGGCCTTGCGCAGTGCCGCGATCACTTCACGGTTGTGCTGCTCGGCGAAGAACTCGCGTATGCGTTTTGCGACAACCGGCCCAACGTCGCGAATAGCTTCCAGTGTGTCGATATCGGCGGCCATCAACGCGTCGAGATCGCCGAATTCCCCCGCCAGCGTTTGTGCCGTCGCCTCACCCACCTCGCGGATACCCAGTGCATAGATGAACCGTGGCAGCGAGGTTGACTTGCTGCGTTGCAACGCCTCGACCAGGTTGCTTGCGGATTTCTCGGCCATACGCTCCAGACCGGCAAGATCATCAACCGTGAGCCGGTAAAGGTCACTGACATGACTGACCCGGTCTTTTTCCACCAGTTGTTCAACCAGTTTGTCACCCAGCCCCTCGATATCCATGGCACGGCGTGAGGCAAAATGCTTGATTGCCTCCTTGCGTTGCGCCGCGCAGAACAGCCCCCCCGAACAGCGCGCAACGGCCTCCCCCTCCACCCGCACCACGTGGGAATGACACACCGGGCAGGTGGCCGGCAGCTGGAATTTCCGTGCCCCTGCGGGTCGTTTTTCCCTGATAACACTGACCACCTCCGGGATGACGTCACCGGCACGCCGCACAATCACGGCATCACCCTTGCGCACGTCCTTGCGCTGTACTTCCTCTTCGTTATGCAGTGTGGCATTGGTGACGGTGACGCCGCCCACAAACACCGGCTGCAGACGTGCGACCGGCGTCAGCGCACCGGTACGCCCCACCTGGACTTCAATTCCCAGCACCCGGGTTTCACGTTCCTGCGCGGGAAACTTGCGTGCAATCGCCCAGCGCGGCGCACGCGCAACGAACCCCAGTGATTCCTGCTGCTGCAATCGATTGACCTTGAACACCACACCGTCAATCTCAAAAGGCAGGTGCTCGCGCTGCTGTTCGTAGCGTTGGTAGTACGCAATACACCCGGCCACCCCGGAAACCCGCTGCACATCCTCGTAAACACGCAGGTGCCAGTCCCGCAGTTGCGCCAGGATGCCGGTGTGCGTTGTTGCCAGGGTACCGCCGCTGACCTTGCCAACACCGTAACAGAACATCTGCAGGGAACGCCTGGCGGTAATGGCCGGGTCCAGCTGGCGCAGGCTGCCGGCTGCGGCATTGCGCGGATTGACAAACAGTTTCTGGCCTGCGGCGCGGGCCTGTTGATTGAGGGCCTCGAAACCCGCATGCGACATGTACACCTCGCCACGCACTTCCAGCACCCCGGGTATCGAACCACCGGCGAGCTTTAATGGCACCGATTCAATAGTGCGCACGTTCTGCGTCACATCCTCCCCGGTGACACCGTCACCGCGGGTGGCGGCACGTACCAGCAGGCCATCCTGGTACAGCAGGCTGATTGCGAGACCATCAAGCTTCGGTTCGGCGGCGTACTCGACCTCGTCCGTTTCGAGACGCTCACGCACACGTCGGTCGAAGTCCAGTAGTTCCTCATCGGAAAAGGCATTGTCCAGTGACAGCATGCGCTGCTCGTGGCGCACTTCGCCAAAGGCCTTCAGCGGCGCCGCACCGACACGCTGTGTCGGCGAATCCGGGGTAATCAGTTGCGGATATTGTGCTTCGAGGGATTGCAGTTCGCGGAGTAGCTGGTCGTATTCCGCGTCCGGGATCGTGGGATCATCCCGGCTGTAGTAACGATAATTGTGTTCGTGTAACTCGGCATGCAGAGTCCGTGCACGTTCGCGCACGGATTTGGGCACCGTCATGATGCCGCATGCGCCACCCGCTGTTGCAGCTGGCAGCTGATCACCTCTTCACGCATGTGACTGATGGTCTGGTTCGTCATGACGCTGCGCGAAGCATCGCACACCGAACTGTCAAGGTTATCTGCCAGAATCCGTGCCGACTCGACCATGGCATCAAAGGCATGCACGCCATCGACGCTGCCGGGTATCTGCAGGAACAGCACGATCCCTTCAGTGGTGAAGCTGTCCATTGCAGAGAGGTCGAATATGCCGGGCTCCTTGATGTTGGCGGCGGAAAACAGCACCTTCTCCTGGCCGTCAATTATTTCAGTACGGTGAAAAATCTGCATATCACCATACTCGAGACTGGCAGCAGACAGCGCGCCCAGCAGCACCGGACCGCGAAACGGCACGCCGCGCGGTGCTATCACAAAGAGCACAAACACCTTGTCGGGCGCTGCGGTTTTGCCGCTGTCATTCGATTGCACGGCGCTGTTATGTTCAGACCTCGCTGCAACCGGCGTGAATTCATCAAACGGGTCTGCTGCAAGACCATCGTCCGCATACAGCTCACCGACCTGATTCACGACATCATCGAGATCGTCGTCGTAGTCGAAATCATCAAAGCCGTCGTCCTCACTGAGCAGCGGTGCCGTGCGCTGACTGCTATCGTGCCGCGGCAACGCGTCTTTCCTGTTCTGGTACAGGCTGAACAGGTAGATCCCGAGAACGATCCCGGTTCCGACAATGAGCAGTATCCAGCGCAAATTTTCCATGAGTGGGCTACCTGACCCGCATTAAGCAATCAAAGTATAGAATAACCGTATTTTCCTGCAAATGCCGGGCGGAATTCAATAGGCCTGCCCGGGTCAGACAGCAGCCAGCTTCACTGCCTCGTCAATATCAACCGCCACCAGGCGCGACACCCCGGGTTCATGCATGGTAACCCCCGTCAACTGATTCGCCATTTCCATGGTGATCTTGTTGTGAGTGATGAAGATAAACTGGACATGTTCTGACATTTTGCGAACCATATCGCAGTAACGCCCGACATTGGCATCATCCAGCGGTGCATCAACCTCGTCGAGCATGCAGAACGGCGACGGGTTCAGCCGGAAGATCGCAAACACCAGCGCAATCGCGGTCAACGCCTTTTCGCCACCGGACAGCAGGTGGATGGTACTGTTACGTTTGCCGGGTGGGCGTGCCATCACCGTCACCCCGGTATCCAGCAGGTCGTCACCGGTCAGTTCCAGGTAGGCCTGGCCGCCGCCAAACAGGGTCGGGAAGTTTTCCTGCATGCCTTCGTTAACCTTTTCAAAGGTTTCCTTGAAGCGCGAGCGGGTTTCCTTGTCAATCTTGCCGATGGCACCTTCCAGTGTTTCCAGCGCCTCGATCAGGTCGGCGTGCTGCGCATCGAGATAAACCTTGCGTTTGGATTCCTCCTCGTACTCTTCAATCGCGGCCAGGTTGATCGGCCCCAGTCGCTGAATACGCAGCTCCAGTTTCTCGGCCCTCTCGGCCCATACCTCAACGCTCGCCGCTTCGTCTATCACATCCAGCAACGGCTTGTACTCGAAACCGGATGCCGTTATCTGCTCAAGCAGGGTATCACTGCGCACCTTGATTTCCTGCCAGGCCATGCGGTCCTGTTCAACCTGCTCGCGCATGCTGCCGACGTTGCGTTCTTTCCTGATGCGCTCCTGGTCGAGTTCACGCGTCGTGTGTTCGATTGTTTCGACCTGCCTGCGCGCCTCGCCAAGCTCCGTCTCGACCGCCATGCGCCGGGACAGCATCTCTGCCAGCTCGGACTCAAGCTCAACAATCGGCGTATCGCCCTGCCCAAGTACCGCGGTCAGTTCATCACGCCGGCTGGTCAACTGCTGACACTGTTCACGCAGGCGCTCAAGTGACTGCCGGGTGGCTCCCTGTGCGGTACGCATGGACTCGACACGGATTGCCAGCTGGTGCATGACCTGCTGATCGTTGCGCGCGGCCTCCCTGCTGGCATCGAGTACA
>Ga0316191_10002146_pt1 | contig 14234 bp, 13 predicted proteins | sample Eddworburr2cm_MG_FD_204928 | JGI IMG/M metagenome (GOLD analysis project Ga0316191, IMG submission 204928) | Coastal sediment microbial communities from Maine, United States - Eddy worm burrow 2 cm | ecosystem: Environmental > Aquatic > Marine > Coastal > Sediment | place: USA: Maine...
GGAGAATACCGGCTGCCATCATCTGCAGGCCGTCTGGATACTGGAAGATGGCGGCATAGAACAGCAGGCTGACAGCCAGTGGCGCGACCAGTTGATCATCCGTGTAAAGATGGACAATCCACTCCGGGAAAAAGAATATTGCCGCTGCGCTGATGGTCTGAAAACCCATCACGATCAGTACGCCGATTCGTCCGGCATAGCGCGCCGCCTCCATGTCTTTGCGGCCTATGGCGTTGCCGACACGAATGGAAACGGCACTCGAAAGACCAATCGGAATCATGAACATCAAGGCTGAAAAGTTGATCGCAATCAGGTGCGAGGCTGCAGGTATCGGCCCGAGGCGACCTATCAGCAGTGCTGCACCGACAAACAGGCTGCCTTCAACGAAGATCGCGACGGCGATGGGCAGACCAACTTTGAGCAGCGCCCAGATGATCTTCCAGTCCGGCAAATCCAGCCGCGACATCAGGTCAAATGGCTTGTAATGCCGATGAATACCGATGTACAGGACCAGCAACAGGAACTGCAGCCATATCACGATGGACGTGGCATATCCGCAACCCACGGTGCCAAGCGCAGGAAAACCCAGCTTTCCAAACATCAGGACGTAATTCAGGGGAATGTTGAGCAAGGCGCCGGCCACACCATAAAACATGGTCGGCGAAGTATTACCGGTACCCTCACTGAAGAAACGCAGAAGGAAAACCATCGCCAGCGCCGGGGCGCCCCAGGACAATGCGCGCAGGTAACCGGCTGCCTCCGGCACAATCACCGGATCGATCCCGAACCCGCTGAGCACGGGTTCACTGAAATAGCACAGGAACCAGAACGGGATACCCAGTGCGAAGGCAATCCAGAAGGCCTGCCGGGTCTGCACCGCCGCCTCGGATTTCATCTGTGCGCCGTCCAGCTGTGCAACGCTGGGCTGGACCACCATCAGCGTCCCCAGGATGAACATCAGCATCGCGGACCAGAGCGCTCCGCCGATTCCCAGCGCGGACAGCGCAATCTGGTTCCCCGGCAGTCGGCCTGCCATCACCGTGTCCACAAAATTCATGCTGAAAACGGCCAGTTGGCCAATGATGACCGGTGTCGCCAGGCGCATGGTCCTGGCAATTTCAGCCGGGTGATTTTTTTGTTTCGTTATACTGTTCATCCAGGCGGAATATTGTACAGGAGAGATACCGGGTCATGAGTCTGAAAGCGTTTGTCACAGGCGCCTCCGGCTTTGTCGGCTCCAACCTTGTCAGGGAACTGCATTGCAGGGGCTGGACCGTCCATATCCTCGCCCGCCCAAGCTCCTCGCTGGATGAGATCGCAGGCACTCCTGTCACCGTCCACTTCGGGGACATCGTTGACCGCGACAGTGTGCTCAAAGCGATGCCGGGAGATCTCGATGCCGTTTTCCACGTCGCAGCCAGCACCAATTTCTGGTCGAAGAACAACGCAGCACAGGACCGCGTCAATATCGACGGCACCCGCAATATGATCGAAGCTGCTGCAACTGCCGGAGCGCAGCGCTTTATACATACATCCAGTTTCACAACCTGGGGCTTTAAAAATACCGAGCTGACCGAGGAAAGCCCGCGAACCGCCGAGACAGACTGGATCAACTATGTGCGCAGCAAGTACGCGGCCGAGGAGTTGGTGCTCGAAGCGGCGGCCAGCCGGCAGATTGACGCCCTGATACTGAATCCGGCCCACATACTCGGACCTGGCGATCAGCACAACTGGTCCCGGATGATCCGGATGGTTCACCAGGGAAAAATGTTCGCCGCGCCTCCCGGAAGCGGTAACTTCTGCGATGTATGTGAAGTTGCAAAAGCTCATATCCAGGGCTTTCACCAGGGGCGCAACGGGGAAAAGTATCTGCTGGGCGGGGAATATGCCGCTTTTCTGGATGTCGTTAAAATTACGGGGGAAGTGCTCAAAAAGCCGGTTCCCGGGAAAGCGGCGCCAGCCTGGATCATGAAAATGTGGGCAGGGGCCAACACAGCGTTGGCTGCATTCACCGGGCGTGAACCGGATATAACGCCTGAATCCGCCGCCATGGTTGCGTATCATGTCAGCTGCGACTCCAGCAAGGCCCAACGGGAACTGGGTTACCGCTTCACTCCGATACGCAAGCTGATCGAAGACACCGTGAGCTGGATGAATGGGAAAGGGTTGTTGTCATGAATATGGAACCGGAAAACCAGGTGCAGGTGCGACCCGCGGGCAAGTCCCTGACCATCGCCGCGAAACGGCTGGCCGGATCACCGGCGTGCCTGAACTGCGGAACAGATCTGAAAGGCCCTTTTTGCTATTACTGCGGCCAACCGGACAAGAACCTGATGCGTTTTTTTCCTGCGCTGTTGCGCGAACTGCTGGCCGACACTTTTGATTTCGATTCCCGCTTCCTGCGCACCATCAAGCCGCTGTTATTCAAACCGGGAAAATTGACCCGCGATTATCTCGACGGCAGGCGTTTTCGCTATGTGCCGCCGTTACGCTTATACGTATTCTCGAGCATCGCCTTCTTTTTCCTGGCCGCCATTCTGACCAGCAGCGCGATCACGGTAACTGACGAGGGGGACGGTGAATCAATCGTGGGAATCCAGTTCGGCACAGGCGATCATCCGGAGCTGGATGACGCCCTGGACAAACTCGACCCGGCGGTGGCTGAAAAAGCCAGGCAGGCCATCACCGAAGCACAGCAAGAGCAGGCGCAACTGAAAGACGAAGCCGAAGATGAGCATGATGACAGCATCAATCTCAATGGCGAGCCCTGGGATCGCGAAACCAACCCGTTCATCATTCCCCTGATGCCGGATTGGGTTAACAACTGGGTCAACGATGAAATCGGCCAGTCACCGCAAAAAGGCCGGGAAATCGAACAAAACCCGGACTTGATCAAAGACAAAGTATTCGATGTGCTGCCTGCCACGATGTTCGTGCTGCTGCCCATCGTCGCGCTGCTGTTCAAGTTCTGGTATCTGTTTGCAAAAAAATACTATGTCGAGCACCTGATATTCGCATTGCACAACCATGCATTTATTTTTGTCGCGTTGCTGATCATCCTCCTCGCCAACTCCTATGCCAGTTGGGTGGATCCGTCTGAAGAAGCCCTGGTGACCAGTGTTGTCAACTTCATGGATGCCATTATCGTTGTCTGGATCCCGGTCTACATGCTCCTTTCCCTGAAGCGTGTTTACCAGCAGGGCTGGTGGATGACCATGGCAAAATTCAGTTGTATCGGAATTTCCTACCTGGCACTTCTGGTGCTGGCAACCAGCTTTGTTGCCTTGCTCAGCTTTGTGCTTCTCTAGCTCTGGGCGTAACGCGACTCCAGGTACCTGAATACCGCCCTCAAGCCCAGCGCCTCACCCCCTTGCGGCCGGCCTGGACGGTCAGCCTGGTTCCATGCGAACGTATCGATGTGTACCCAGGGGATATTCGGTTCGACAAAATACTCGAGGAAAAGCGCCGCGGTTATGCAGCCTCCGTAGGAACTGCTGCCACTGTTATTGAGATCGGCAATTGAGCTTTCAATCTGTTTTCGATACGGCTGATAGAGAGGCATGGTCCAGACAGGATCTTCCTCCTCGTCTCCAGCCTGCTGTATATCCCATGCCAACTCACCACGGTTACTGAAAACTGGCGGCAGATCAGCGCCCAGTGCGATGCGGGCGGCTCCGGTCAGCGTTGCGAAGTCGATCACCAGGTCAGGCTGCGCCTCACTGGCATAGGCCAATGCGTCTGCAAGGACCACCCTTCCTTCTGCATCGGTATTGCCGATCTCCATCGTCAGTCCTTTTCTGGATGAGATGATATCGCCGGGCCGGTATGCATTGCCGGATATGGCGTTCTCAACTGCGGGAATCAGCAATTTCAGGCGCACCGGCAATTGGTGCTCCATCACGAGCCGGGCAAGGGCCAGTGCATGGGCTGCGCCGCCCATATCCTTTTTCATCAGCTGCATGCCGGCAGCTGACTTGATATCGAGGCCGCCGGTATCGAAGCAAACACCTTTACCTACCAGTACGAGCAAAGGCGCGTCCTCTTTACCCCAGTTCAATTCGAGCAGCCTTGGCGGCTGACTGGATGCCCGGCCCACCGCATGAATGGCTGGGAAATTACGCGTCAGGAGTTCCTCGCCAACGACAAAATCAGTCTCCGCTTCGAACGCGTCTGCTTCGCGAAGGACTGCATCTGCGAGCTGGGATGGGCCCATGTGTTCGGTCGGCGTATTGACCAGGTCCCGGACCAGGCATTGCGCACGGTGCAGGGAACGAACCTCGCTGTCGATATCCTCATCCAGCAGCAGGACAGGTTGTGGCTTGTTGTTGGCCTTGTACCGGTCAAAACGATAAGAGGCAAGGCCCCAGCCAAGGCTGGCCTGGACGCGTTGTTGCCGGGACCAGTCGCTATCCAGGCGGTAAATGGCCTGGGGTAATCCTGCTACCAGGGATGACAAACGGTAAAGGGAACCTTGCTCATCGACGCCGAACAACCAGGATTCCAGACCGTCACCGCTGCCTGGAACAGCACATAACTGGCCGGGAGCCGCTTTAAAACCCGAGGCATCCACCCACTTGACCTGGGCCGAAGGCGCCTCCTTTTTCCAGTCTTCGAACTGACTCCCGCCCATGGGGCGGAGCGGAATCACTGGCTGATCTTGCTGCAAATCCGTTTTCGACAAATAACACACAAGCTGCACACCTCTGGAGATCGAAGGGGGAGCATAAATCAGATTAAGGCTCCATGACAATTCAGTCCACCCGCACCACGTAATCCCCGCCGTCACGGCGCACCTGGAAATAGAGACTCCCGCCGACCGCTGAGACGACTTCCTGGAACTCAGCCAGGTCCTGGGTTCTGACGCGGTTGCAGCCGGTAATAATGTCACCTGGCCTCAAACCTCTTGCCGCCAGCCTGCTGTTTGGCTCAAGCTCTGACAGAAGCACTCCCTTGATGCCATCGGGTCGTTGCCTTAGCGGCAATTCTTCAAATTGTGCGCCGGCAAGACGGCGGTCGACGCTGCCGCCATCCAGAGCCTTGAGCTCTTCTACTTTCACATTCAGGGTCTTTTCCGACCGGTTTCGCACAATCTCCAGCTTCAGCTCTTCACCCACCGGGAACTGGCCTTCGTAATTATGAAATTCCTGTGCGTTTCTGACCGGGTAAGTTGCGACCGTACGAATCACATCACCAGCCCGGAGACCGGCTTTCTCAGCCGCTGAGCCTGCAGCCACTTCAGCCACCAGCACTCCCTGGCCCTTCTCCATGTCAAATGCGCCGGCCAGTTCGGTCGTCAGATCCTGCACGGAAACGCCCAGGGTCCCGCGCCGGACTTCGCCAAAACTGATCAACTGGTCCATCACGTAACGGGCCATCGCGGAAGGAATGGCGAAGCCAATGCCGACGTTTCCGCCACTGGGGGTGAAAATCGCGCTATTGATTCCTACCAGTTCGCCGCGCAGATTGATCAGGGCGCCGCCGGAATTACCCGGGTTGATCGAAGCATCGGTCTGGATGAAATTCTGGAACTCCAGCCCCCGAACCCCGGTACGCCCCAACGCACTGACGATGCCCGACGTAACTGTCTGGCCGAGGCCGAATGGATTGCCAACGGCAACCACGAAATCGCCGACGCGCAGGCGGTTGGAATCTGCGAAAGGCAGAGCCTGCAAATCCCTGGCCGGAATACGGACCATTGCCAGATCGGTATCGGGGTCGGTCCCAATCACTTCGGCCTCAAAGCTCCTGCCATCAGAAAGGGTGACGGAAATATCGTCCGCACCGGCAATCACATGGTTGTTGGTGAGCACAAAGCCTTCCTTTTCGTCCACGATCACACCGGAACCCAGGCTCTGTGAAACCCGCTCACGCGGCATGTCGGGAATATTGAAAAAGCGCCGGAAAAACGGATCATCCATCAGGGGGCTGCGAATCCGGACCCGTGTCTGCGTGTAAATATTGACCACAGAAGGTGTAACCTGCTCAAGCACCGGCGCCAGCGAGGGTAGCGGTTCACCATCCATGGCTACCGGCAACGAAGCCATGCCGGTTTCAGCTGTCAGTAGCAGCAGGGCCGAGCAAATGAGCCCCGGTTTTAATTTGAAATATCGTTGCACGCTAACTCCTGTCCCGACGAAACGATTGTTTGACCAGCCAAAGGCCAAGAGGTTCTGGCGCCGAGGTTAACCATCAGAAAAAAGCATCACGCCCCCTTTTTCCGGGGAACCGGTTGACGGGCACTTGCCATTTTGCCGGAAACGGGATATATAGCCATTAATATCAAATAAAAACACTATATCTTGTGTTTTTGACAGTAAATGCGGAAACTGCACCTAGGGATGAGCAGCGACTTACAACAGCAGGTGTTACGAACAGACGTGGCCGGCATGCCGCTGGAGTGGATTGGTTACCAGCAAGCAGTCCGCCTCATTGCTCTAGGCCAGGTCCGTTATTCACTTGGCCGAACGGTTTACCGGATCCACGGCGGAATCAACTCACTGACCGGCAGACAAAGTTTTATTGACGTCAATGCGATCATCGCGAGCCACGGACGCCACCCGCATTCCCACCTGTTCTCTACTTCCTACACGCCGCCGTTAAGCAACCAGGCGTTGTTCAGACGGGACCAGTCTCTTTGTCTTTACTGTGGCGAACAGTTTCCTAATGCATTGCTGTCCCGTGACCACGTCAATCCGCTGAGCCAGGGCGGGCTGGACACGTGGGGTAACGTCGTAACGGCCTGTAAGCGCTGCAACAACCACAAGGCCGGCAGGACGCCCGAGCAATCAGGAATGGAACTGCTGGCCATTCCCTTCACACCGACGCATGCTGAATACGTGTACCTGCAGGGACGCAAAATCCTGGTGGACCAGATGAATTTTCTGCTGGCTCATTTCCCGCGCAACAGCCGGTTGCGAAAACGGGTCGAGCAGGGGAAGGTCCTGCTTAACTGAACAACCCCGCAGTCCGGGTCACGCCCTCAGGCATCGTTGCCGCAACATACCGCCAAAAGCGAGTTGGTCAAAAAGCCGGTTCAGCTGCGCGGTATCTTTTTCCAGCCGGCCCAGTTCAGGAGAAGCCAGGGCTGATTCGACAGCGGTTTCGATGACAGTCAGTTTCCGGGCGAGCTCGGCGGCCTCACGGTGGTCAGTGAGTTTCTTCTGCAGTGATTTCGCGCCCCGGATACCGAGATGCTGAACTTCGTCCAGCCGGTTGTACAGCTCGTCCAGATCGCCAAAGTGTCCCAGCAGGGCAGAGGCGGACTTCGGCCCCACACCCGGCACGCCGGGAATGTTATCGACCGCGTCGCCGGTCAGGGCCAGGTAATCGGCCATTTGTTGCGGCGTAACCCCGAACTTCTCGGTCAGCTGCCTGGAATTCAGTTTCTGGTTGCGGGAGAAGTCCCACCAGTGATCGTTCTCGCCCACCAGTTGCGCCAGGTCCTTGTCAGCCGTCACCACGCAGATGGGATGTCCCCTGGCGCGCCAGAATTCAGCCAGCGTGCCGATCAGGTCATCCGCTTCGTAGCGGCCGTCGCCATAGCACTGCAAACCCATGGCCTCGGACACAGCGCGCGCCCAGGAAAACTGCCGTTTCAGTTCTTCGGGCGCCGGGTCCCTGTTGGCCTTGTATTCAGGGTAAATCTCGTTCCGGTAACTGGTGGTCAGCGATTCATCAAAAGCGATCGCTACATGCTCGGTGCCGGTCTGCTCCAGCAGGCTGCACAAGACCCCCAGGAAACCATACACCGCATTGGTTGGCTCGCCCCGCTGGTTGACAAACTCATCGGGCATCGAAAACCAGGCCCGAAAGATGTAGATGCTGGCATCGACAAGGTAGACAGGGGGCAGGGACACGGCCTTAATTCTGCTGTGCTTTTTCTGGAGCGATTGCCGGGGTCAGGCCATCCAGCCGGGGCTGAACGGCTGCTGCGCCGGCAGCCAGCGGCGTACTCATCAGGATGGCGCCGGATTCATCACCGGAGCCGGTGTTCGCAAAGTAGTAGAGCCTGTCACCCTGGATGGCGCCGACGCCTGGCCGGTTGAATCCTTCCAGCGCAATGGCCATCGGACTGACGCTTTGGGCTACCCCCCCGCTGGGATCAAGTTCGAGCCGGATGATACGTTGCGGAGAGAATCTGCCCTGGATGATATACAGGTGGTGGTCGAGGTAAGAAACACTCTCGATTCCCCCGAGATTCATGGCTTCCGGTCCTGAGAGCATCCGGGCCTGGCGCGCATTGGGATCTATAACGAGGATTCCCTTTTCGACATCGGAAACGAAAACCCTGCTGTTGTCGGGCGTCACGGCGATATCATCGAATTCACCCGCAGCAGGATTAGCGAAAAAAGCCTCCAGCCGGTCGCTATTCGGCAACTTGGTATAAATAATCGGGGTTGCCCGATCGATCACATACACATGGCCATCCTGAGAAACCGCAAGACTTCCCAGTTCGTGCTCCAGGCCGTCCACCGGGACGTTATATCGCCCGACAATTTCCAGCGTTTTCAGATCAAGTTCAAACAGCGCCCCGTGGCCTTTGTCCGCGACCGTAAAATTGATGAAGGACGGGGAAGCCGTACTGGCGATCCACAGCCTGTTGTTTTCGGTGTCAACGGACAAGCCGGTGATGGACCACAAACCGTTTTCATCACTGGCCTTGAGAAGCACTTCGGACTCTCCGCTGGTGGATAACGCCAGCAGCGTACCCTCGCGAACAGTGCCCACCAGGAACTTGCCCCGGCTTTCATCCCAGGCGAGCGCACGATAATCGGCAGCGTTGCCGGGCATCTCGAATACAACGTCACCTTCGCCCGCCGTGTTGCCCGCATCCTTCAACAGGTTGTTGATGTGTTGATAGGCTTCGGTATCACGAATACCCTGGGTTTCATCATCGGCATTGAAATCATATGACACGCCCTGTTGCTGCAACTGGAGCATGTAGTGGTAGGCCGTGCTTTTGCGGTCCAGCAGGGCACAGGCTTTGACGATGTTTACGACATACCCGGTCTCGTAAGGCAGCAGCTGGTGCAGTTTCATGTTGGCCGAATAAAAGCTGACCCATTTCTCTGCCTCGAAGGCTTCCCGCGATTTTTGCTCAAGCGAAGCGACGTCTTCCTTGGGGGCAGCAGGTGACTCGGCCTGTAAAGAAGGCGATAAAATCAGAACGCCCATCACAATGGTGAGGACTGTCAATAAATTTCGTTGCATTATTTTTCCCTGGAAACCGGCTTATTCAAGTTGAAGCATAATTGGAACGGAAACCGGCCGTTTAGTTCCAGCTGTCTGAAACCATATGATTACGGCGCCTGTCAGCATACAATCTCCCAAGTTTATCAGAGCCGCAGGAACATTTTCCCCATGAACGGTGACATAACCCACTACAAGGGACGTTATCTCAGCCTGCTTGAACGGGATGGCTGGGAATTCAGCAGCAGATGCAATGCAAGTGGTGTAGTCGGCCTGGTTGCGGTCACGTCCGCGCAGGAGATTGTCCTTGTCGAGCAATACCGTAAGCCGGTTGACGCATACGTTATTGAACTACCGGCCGGACTGGTTGGGGATCACGTTGATCCGGACGAAACCATCCTGGAAGCAGCCGCCCGTGAACTCGAAGAAGAAACCGGCTTCGCCGCTGGCCGTCTGGAACTGCTGATGGCCTGCCCAAGCTCGGCAGGCATGTCGGACGAAGTCATTTCCTTCGTAGGCGCCAGAGATCTGACCCGGGTTGGACCCGGCGGCGGAGACTCCAGCGAGTCCATCCAGGTGCATATCGTGCCGCTGACCGAAGTCGATCGCTGGCTGACACGCCATCAGGCTGCCGGTAAAGCACTGGACCCAAAAATCTATGCCGGGCTTTTCTGGTTGAAGTCCAGGGACTTTTTTTCCACGTAATCCGGAATAGCGCAAATGAACAGACTCTTCAAAGCAATGATCCTCGCCTTAACCCTGACGGGAGTGATTTTCATGACCCAGGCCCCAGCCCGGGCGGACGAAACCGCCGCACCCATTGCGATTGCCATTCACGCCGGCGCAGGGACGATTGAAAAAGGTGAAATTTCAGAAGAAAAGGAGCGTGCCCTGCGGGAAACCCTTGAGAAAGCTGTTCTTGCCGGTCATGAAATTCTGAAAAGCGGCGGTTCCAGCCTCGACGCTGTAACCCGGGCTGTCACCATGCTTGAAGACTCACCCTTCTTCAATGCAGCGAAAGGCGCAGTTTTCAACGCTGAAGGCAAGAATGAGCTGGACGCTTCCATTATGCAGGGACAAGACCTCGAAGCCGGCGCGGTAACCGGGGTGCACAACGTGCGCAACCCGATTCTGCTGGCCCGCAAGGTCATGACCGACTCCGTTCACGTGATGCTGATGGGTGAGGGCGCAGAGCAATTTGCCCGCGACCACGACATCCAATTTGAGAATGATGAATATTTCTTCACGGAGTATCGCTGGCAGCAACTGCAGAAAGCCAGGGCTGCCGACAGCGGGGAAACCACTTTTCTTTCCGAAACCCCTGACCAGTGGTTCTCCACGGTCGGTGCGGTTGCGCTGGACTCGCAGGGCAACCTGGCAGCTGCAACTTCTACCGGCGGTATGACCAACAAGCGCTGGGGGCGGGTGGGAGACTCGCCCATTATTGGCGCCGGCACATATGCCGATAACCGGTCCTGCGCGGTCAGCGCCACGGGCCATGGCGAATATTTCATTCGCGCCACGGTGGCCCGCGATATTTGCGCCCGTGTTCAATACACCGGGGTCAGCCTGAAACAGGCTGCGAACCAGGTCATTAATCAGCAACTCGTCGAAATGGGCGGCAGCGGGGGCATCATCGCAATCGATCCGGCAGGAAAAATCGCTCTGACTTTTAACACGCCGGGCATGTACCGGGCCAGTGTCGATACCGGCGGGCGCGTCTACGTAGCGGTTTACGGAGACGAGTAAATGGTCCCGCCCCGGATTGCCTCAGCTATTTGAAAGCCGATTGAAGCACCAGTTGCATGTGATTCCAGGATGCGTTGTCCGCCCGTTCGTCATACCTTAACGGCAGTCCGTACTTTTCGCCGTTGGTCGTGGCGAGCGGGTTGCTGAACCCGTGTAACGCGGTCGGCAACGGCACAAACAGGCAATCTGCACCGGTCTTCTGCATTTCCGCTTTGAAGGCCGTTACCGCCTCGTCCGGAATCAGCACATCATCCTCACCGTGGTATACCGCAACCCTGGCCGTGACGTCGCTGCCCTCACCCGGTGCGGCCACGCCCAGCGGCAGCGCGCCGTGGAACGAGGCAACTGCTTTGAGGTCAGCGCCATGGCGCGCCATGTGCAGGACAATTCCACCGCCCATGCAATAGCCGATTGCGCCGGATTTAGTGGCATCGGTGGTCGTATGGGCTTTCAGTACGTCCAGTGCCGCGTTAAACCGGCCACGAACCGTGCCCAGGTTCTCCAGCAGCCCATTCATCAAAATGCCGGCTTCGTCAGGATTTTCCGCAACTGTGCCGTCACCGTACATGTCCAGGGCCATGCCGGTGTAACCCAGCTCCGCCAGCATGTCGGCACGCCGCCGCGAATAGGGATTATTGCCCCACCATTCATGTACGACCAGCACACCGGGGCGCTCGCCCCGCACGTCTGAATCCCATGCAATGTAGCCTTTCAGTTCAACGCCTCCGGCGCTGTAGGTGATTTCTTCTGATTGAATATTTGCCATGGATTTTCATGCTCCCTGGAATGTTACTAACATTTTTACAGTTTACTGCAATCGGACTTTCATTGTGATTCAGTTATGCTGTCCCCAGATAAGCGACTTACAATCAAGGATTTAGTGATGAGTGACCCAAATACAAGTAATGAAATCAAGATGGACGCCTCCAATCTGTTCCGGGAGGAAACCTTCACCGACAACACTGTGGGTACGTTACGGCGCCTGGCGCCGGTGACGGCAGACGGCGAACCCGACACGGCACGCGCCCAGCAGTTCATCGGATCGACCCAGGTCATGACCACGGCCGGGCCATTGCCGCTTTCGTTTGAAATCCCGGCGGAAACACTTTCTGAAGCTGCAGAAGCTTTCGGTGAAGCAGCCAGGAATGCTTTCGAAAAAACCATGGAGGAGCTCCGGGAAATGCAGCGCCAACAGGCCTCGCAGATCGTAGTGCCCGGTTCAGACGCAGGCCCGATGGGCGGAGGAGGCGGTAACATCCAGTTACGCTGACTTCTGAAGAATGCCGGTCCGGAACCACAAGAAACGATTAGCCTGGGCAGCCGCCTGCCTGGCCGTTTTGCTGCCCGTGTTGGTCAAAGCCTCAGACGATGTGACCTGGCGGGAGGTCAATCCCGAGAATCTCGTTTTTGTCGATCTGTACGAGGGCCGCGTCACCATCGAGCTGAACCCCTTGTTCGCACCAAAGACCGTCCGGCAGTTCCGAAAACTGGTGCAGGACCGGTTTTACGACGGCCTGAGCTTTTACCGCGTTATCGACGGATTCGTGGCCCAGGGCGGCGACGGCAGCGACCTGGGAGAACTTAGCCTCGTACCCCTGATCGAGGCCGAGTTTGAAACAGAACTGTCCGAAGACACCGGCTTCACCCGGGTACAAAAAAGCGATCTGTTCGCCCCGGAGACCGGGTTTATCGACGGCTTCGCGGCCGCCCGCGATCCCGCCACGGATAAGGCGTGGCTCACGCATTGCCCCGGTGTTGTCGCAATGGCGCGAAACGATGCCGCAGATTCAAGCCGGACCGATTTTTACATCGTCATCGGACAGGCGCCGCGCTACCTGGACCGCAACATGAATGTATTTGGCCGTGTCATCGACGGAATGGAAGCTGTTCAGAAAATCCACAGGGGGTCTGCGAATGACAACGGCATCATCGCAGATGAAACAAAAAGCAGCCGGATTCGCGGCATGGCCCTGGCATCGGATATCCCTGAAAAGGAACGCCTGTCAGCATATGTCATGGACACCAACAGTAAGGAATTCAAAAAACTGCTCAAGGAACGTCGCAACCGCAAGCAAACGTTTTTCCACAACAAGCCGCCCGAAGTACTGGATGTGTGCCAGGTGCCAATGGCCGGCATGGTCACCAAGTAAGCTTCGACCGGGCGCATACCATGAAAATACTGGCAGCCGACATTGGCGGGACAAACTCCCGCTTCGCCGAAGTTGAAATATCCGGGCTCTCAAATCTGACGTTGTACGAACCGGTCGTGTTTCCGACCTGGTCCGAATCCATTGATTCATTCGACCGCCTGCTCGAACATTACTCGGAGGCGAAGCCGCCCGGCAGCCCGGCAATCGGCGACTACGATGCACTTGCCATAGCGATTGCAGGCGCGGTAAACGGCCAGCGGGCGACGCTGCCGAACATTGCCTGGGACATCGACCTGTCGGTCTCGAAAACGGTCAGGAACGTGTTTCTGCTGAATGATTTCTTTGCCCAGGCCCATGGCTACCTCGACCCGGATGTGTTCGACAGGATGCGCCTGGTTCGGCCCGGACCCGGGGCGGGGCCTGGCTCAATCGCCATCGTGGGTGCAGGCACCGGACTGGGCCACGCTGCCCTGAAGCCCTACCGGGGCGAGCGGGTCGTCATCGGTTCAGAAAGCGGCCATACTTCGTTTTCTTTCCATGGCGAGGCGGAACGGAAAATAGAATCATCCATGCTGGCCCGCAATGGTAAAACATGGATGAGTGCTGATGACGTAGTCAGCGGGTCAGGCGCCGCGCTGATCCTCGAAAGCCTGACCGGGGAAACCGTCAGCCCGGCCGAAGCGTTGAGCGTGGCCCGAAAAGACTCCCCAAACTGCAGCTACTACTCCCGCTTCTACGCCCGCGCCTGCCGCAACTACTGCCTGGCAATGTTTCCTGTGGAAGCACTGGTAATCACCGGCGGAATTGCGGCCAAAAACCCGCACCTGATCGAGAGCGAATCGTTTATCGAGGAATTCAATGACGGCAGGGCGTATCGCCACCTGCTGGAACGCATCCCGATCTACCTGAACCAGGACCAGGCGCTGGGCATCAAGGGCGCCGCCATTCACGCCTGGCTGCAACTCAGGGATTCATAGACTTTCAAATATCCCCAAACTGCAATTGAGCCAGGCGGGCATACAGTTCATTGCTTGAAATCAGTTCATTATGTGTGCCCACGGCTTCGATCCTGCCATGATTCATGACCAGGATCCGGTCAACCTTGTGAACCGTCGCCAGGCGATGGGCAATGACCAGCGTGGTCCG
>Ga0316191_10002149_pt1 | contig 14231 bp, 9 predicted proteins | sample Eddworburr2cm_MG_FD_204928 | JGI IMG/M metagenome (GOLD analysis project Ga0316191, IMG submission 204928) | Coastal sediment microbial communities from Maine, United States - Eddy worm burrow 2 cm | ecosystem: Environmental > Aquatic > Marine > Coastal > Sediment | place: USA: Maine | collected...
GTTGTTAACAACGTGATTCGTGCCGATGCCAGCCATTACAGCAGTGATTGCCCGATGGCGGGGCACCAGATTGAAAACGGACTGGATAATGGCAAGGCACCGGAACATCCGTTGACGCTGTTACGGATGGCATATGGTCTGTAGTGGTGGTTGTAATCAGCCGGATACGATTACCCTGACGAGCGGGAATATTATGAAAAAACTGACACGCGATGATCTATTCAGCCTGGAGCAATACTCGGAGATGCGCCAGCACTTTCGAGCGCAGGTGCTGGCGCACAAGAAACACCGCATGGTCCACATCGGTCCTGTTGCGACCCTGTATTTCGAGGACCGGCTGACCATGCAGTACCAGATCCAGGAGATGCTGCGTGTTGAGCGGATTTTCGAAGCCAGCGGTATTGAGGAAGAGCTGGGTGCCTATAATCCGTTGATACCGGATGGTGCTAACTGGAAGGCGACCTTCATGATTGAAGAACCGGACGTTGGCAAGCGCCGTGCATTGCTGGCGCAGTTGCTGGGCATCGAAAACCGGGTATGGGTGCGGGTTGATGGCAATGAGCAGGTATTTGCGATTGCCGACGAGGACATGGAGCGTGAAACCGAAGAAAAAACCTCGGCTGTGCATTTTCTGCGCTTTGAATTGACCGAGAAAATGGTCCTGGACCTGAAGCAGGGTGCTGCGCTCGGTATTGGTATCGACCACAGGCAGTATACGCATGAGCTTGAGCCGGTTGCTGACGGGGTGCGCCAGGCCCTGCTCGCTGATCTTGATTGATTTATAGAGAAATCACCGGCTTTATTCGATCAGGTAATCAAATTAGTGAAGCAGCGGCTGTTGTTTTCAGGCACTGCTCCGGGGTGCCTGCTTTTGCCGTTTCCATGACCGGGTGTGTGCGGGTCGCAATGCCGCGAACGGCGCGCTAAACTGCGCACCCAATGAAAGCAGCCAACTATCCTGGAATACATGTCGGCAGATTCCTTGCGGTGGCCTCGTGGCTGCTGCTGGCAGTGCCGCTGGCTGCGTCAGCGGTCGAAGACGAGCCAATGGAGTGGCGTCATATTGAAAGCGAAGAAGAAGCCTGGCAGGAGCAGCAGGGTGAGTTGCCGCCCTATCCCGAGCAGGGCAACCTGCTGCAGGTGGAGGTAGATACAGAGGGGCTGCAGTTCACGGTTTACCTTGATAAACCTTCACTCGTTAAAGGTGATGACGGCGTGGTGCGTTATACCGTTATCCTGGTGTCCTCGACGGGGGTATGGAATGTTTCCAATGAGGGCCTGCGTTGTGGTGAGAAGATGTTCCGTCGCTATGCCTACGGCGTTGATGGGAACTGGCAGCCAATGGATGATTCTCCCTGGAAACCACTGAAAGGTAATGGCGCAAACCGCTATCGAAAGGTTTTTTATAATAACTACATTTGTGATTCGACCCGGCTTCACCAGTCGGCTGAGCAGATACTTGACCGTTTCCAGCAAGGCTGGAACGAAAAAATGTAAGGAAACCTATTCTGAAATGTACATAAGTAAACTGTTTTCATGAGTACGGCATACGATTCAGCTGCCATTGAGGTGTTGAGTGGTCTGGATCCGGTACGCAAGCGACCGGGTATGTATACGGACACAGTTCGTCCCAATCACCTTGCACAGGAAGTTATCGATAACAGTGTCGACGAGGCGATTGCCGGTCATGCGACACGCCTGGATGTAAAGGTCTACAAGGACGGTTCGCTGGAAGTTCGTGATAACGGTCGTGGTATGCCGGTCGATCTTCACCCGGAAGAAGGTGTACCCGGTGTTGAGGTTGTGCTGACACGCTTGCATGCCGGTGGCAAGTTTTCAGCCAAGAATTACCAGTTTTCAGGTGGACTGCACGGTGTCGGTGTGTCGGTTGTAAACGCATTGTCGAAACACCTTGAAGTGTGGGTGCGACGCGGCGGCAAGGAATACAACATGTCTTTTGCCGATGGCGAAAAAGCATCGCCACTGGAGGAGGTCGGTAAAGTCGGCAAGCAGAATACCGGTACTACGCTGCGCTTCTGGCCGGATCCGAAATATTTTGATTCGGCAAAATATTCCCTGCCGCGGCTGAAGCACGTGCTGCGCGCCAAGGCGGTATTGTGTCCGGGGCTGCAAGTAACATTTCATGATGAGGCAAGTGAACAGCAGCTCGAGTGGTGTTATGCCGATGGTCTGCGGGATTATCTTGCCGGTGAGCTGGGTGATACACCGATCCTGCCGGATGAGCCGTTTGTCGGTCGCATGGAGGGGGGCAGTGAAACCGCCGAGTGGGCACTGGTGTGGTTGCCGGAAGCTGGTGAGCCGGTTGCCGAAAGTTATGTCAACCTGATTCCTACCGTGCAGGGTGGTACGCATGTCAACGGTTTGCGCATGGGTCTAACCGAGGCGGTACGTGAATTCTGTGAGTTCCGTAATCTGTTGCCTCGCGGAGTAAAACTCAGTCCGGAAGATGTCTGGGATCGTTGCAGCTATATTCTTTCCGTCAAACTGACCGACCCGCAGTTCAGCGGTCAGACAAAAGAACGTTTGTCATCGCGCGAATGCGCGGCCTTCGTATCCGGTGTGGTGAAGGATGCTTTCGGGCTGTGGTTGAATCATCACACCGAGATGGGCGAGAAGATTGCCTGGCTGGCGATCGAGAATGCGCAGACACGCCAGCGTGCCGGAAAAAAGGTGGTCCGCAAAAAAGTGACTACCGGCCCGGCATTGCCCGGCAAACTGGCCGACTGTACCTCTACCGACAGTGACCGCTGTGAGCTGTTTCTGGTCGAAGGTGATTCGGCCGGTGGTTCTGCCAAGCAGGCACGCGACCGGATCTTCCAGGCTATCATGCCGTTGCGCGGCAAGATTCTGAATACCTGGGAAGTTGATGCGTCAGAGGTGCTGGCTTCGCAGGAAGTCCACGATATTTCTGTTGCCATCGGTGTCGAGCCGGGCGTGAACGATCTGCGCAAGCTGCGTTATGGCAAGATCTGTATTCTCGCAGATGCCGATTCTGACGGTGCACATATTGCGACCTTGTTATGCGCACTGTTTTTGCGCCATTTCCGTTCGCTGGTTGAAGCGGGCAACGTTTATGTGGCGATGCCGCCGTTGTATCGAATCGATGCCGGCAAGGACGTTTACTATGCCCTTGATGACAGTGAGAGGCAGGGTGTGCTGGATCGTATCGTCGCTGAGAAGGTCAAGGGCAAGGTCGTGGTGCAACGCTTCAAGGGTCTGGGTGAGATGAACCCGCTGCAATTGCGGGAGACGACAATTGCACCGGAAACACGCCGGCTGGTGCAGTTAACCATCGATGAGGGTGATGATACCCACAAGGTGATGGACATGCTGCTGGCACGCAAGCGCGCCACTGACCGGCGCAGCTGGCTGGAAACCTGTGGAGATATGGCGGAGGCGTAATACGGGTATACAAGGTCAGGTTACAACCCGGCATACCTGACCATGTCTGGATCTCAAGCGGATAATAATTTATGGAAACAATTGATATTGATTACGAAGGCATTGAACAGCTGCCGCTGAAAACATTTACCGAGAAGGCCTACCTGGATTATTCCATGTACGTCATCCTGGACCGGGCACTGCCGCACATTGGTGACGGTTTGAAGCCGGTGCAGCGACGCATTGTTTATGCGATGTCGGAACTGGGTCTGCTGGCTGCGGCCAAGCACAAGAAGTCAGCGCGCACGGTTGGTGACGTGCTCGGCAAGTTTCATCCGCATGGCGACTCTGCCTGTTATGAAGCCATGGTGCACCTGGCGCAGTCCTTTACCTGCCGCTATCCGTTAATAGACGGTCAGGGCAACTGGGGTTCGGCTGACGATCCAAAATCCTTTGCGGCGATGCGCTATACCGAGGCACGTCTTGCACCCTACGCAGAAGTGCTGTTATCAGAACTCGGGCAGGGTACGGTTGAGTGGGCGCCCAATTTTGACGGCACCCTGGAAGAACCGGTGTTGTTACCGGCGCGCCTGCCTAATGTGTTGTTGAATGGTGCTGCCGGTATTGCCGTTGGTATGGCGACGGATGTCCCGCCACACAACCTCGTCGAGGTTGCAAAAGCGGCGATACTGTTACTGGATAAACCCAGGAGCACCATCGAAGATTTGTGCGCGATTATTCAGGGGCCGGATTTTCCCACCGGCGCAGAAATTATCACGCCGCGTGAGGAGCTGATCAAGGCCTACAAGTCCGGCTATGGCAGTGTGCGTATGCGCGCCTGCTACGAGAAGGAAAACGACGAGATCATTATTACAGCACTGCCGTACCAGACCTCCGGCGGCAAGGTGCTGGAGCAGATTGCTGCGCAGATGCTGGCAAAGAAACTGCCGATGGTGGAAGACCTGCGTGATGAGTCTGATCATGAGAACCCGACCCGACTGGTGATTGTGCCGCGTTCCAACCGCGTGGATATCGATGCGCTGATGCTGCACCTGTTTGCCAGCACCGGCCTGGAGCGAACTGCGCGTATCAATCTCAACATGATTGGGCTCGACGGAAAGCCAAGAATCAAGGACTTGCGGACTATTCTGAAGGAATGGCTTCAATTCAGGCTGGAGACCGTGCGCCTTCGCCTGCAGTACCGGCTCGACAGGGTAAATCGCCGTCTGCACTTGCTCGATGGTTTGTTGATTGCCTTCCTTAACCTTGATGAGGTGATCCGGATTGTGCGCACGGAAGACAAGCCCAGGCCGGTCCTGATCAAGCGTTTTGACCTGTCTGAAGAGCAGGCTGACTACATTCTCGATACCCGCCTGCGGCAACTGGCGCGCCTTGAGGAAATGAAGATCAAGGGCGAGCAACAGGAACTTGCCAAAGAACGTGATGGCCTGAAACTGACGCTATCATCACAGCAACGTATGAAGTCGCTGATCAAGAAAGAAATCCAGGAAGACGCGAACAAGTACGGTGATGCGCGACGTTCGTTACTGGCTGATCGGGCACCGGCGCAGGCGCTGGACGAAACAGCGCTGATACCGAGTGAAGCAGTAACGATCGTGCTGTCAAAAAATGGCTGGGTCAGAGTGGCGAAGGGCCACGAGATTGATCCAGCTGAAATGAACTACAAGTCCGGTGATGAATTTGCGATGGCGGCGCGGGGCCGCAGCAATCAGTTGACCGTGTTTATTGATTCAACGGGCAAGACCTATGCCTTGCCGACACATTTATTACCGAGCGCGCGCGGCCAGGGTGAACCGCTGAGTGGTCGACTTAAACCGGCTGATGGTGCCCGTTTTGTGGGCGTCATGGCAGGCGATCCTGAGCAGTTGTTCCTGCTGGCCAGTGATTCCGGCTATGGTTTCACCATTAAACTCGGTGATATGTACACCCGTAACAAGGCCGGAAAATCCACGCTGTCAGTGCCCCGGGGAGCCGGTGTGTTGCCACCTGTGCCGGTGCGCAGTCTGGAAGATGACTGGATCGTCGCGGTGTCAACAGAAGGTTATATGCTGGTGATACCACTGGCCGAACTGCCGCAAATGACGCGCGGCAAAGGCAACAAGATAATTAATATTCCCTCGGCAAGACTGAAAACCCGTGAAGAATATGTTGCCGCTATCCGGTGTATACAGGATGGTGAGAAACTGACGGTCTTTGCGGGCAAGAAACACAAGACCATGAAGGCTGCCGAGGTCGATGAGTTTGAAGGTGAGCGCGGCCGGCGCGGGCGCAAACTGCCGCGTGGCTATCAGAAAGTCGACAGCATCAGTGTTGAGGAGAAGTCCTGATTGCTCTTACCCGTGTCGGTTGCACGGTGACTGACAGCGTGCGTGACTGCGGCTTGTGTTGTTCGCGCTTCAGTTCTTCCAGACGCGCAAGTACCTTGTTGGCACGTTCGACCCGGTCTCGCAAATAGCGGTTATCGGGTGCCAGTGACAGTGCCTCGGTCCATGTTCTTACCGCTTGCAGTACATTGTCGGCGCGATATTGTGCATCACCGGTGGCCATCAGTTTTTTCACGCGTACATCAACTGCACGGTCGAGGTCATTGCGGATAGCGAGCACTTCACTGTCGGTGAGCGCCGAAGCCGGTATCTGCATCACGGCGGCACGGGCAGCCTGCAAGTCATTCTTGTCAAGTGCCTGTTGTGCTTCGACCAGCAGAATCGCGGTCTTTTTTCTATCGTCCAGTTTTTCCTGCTTTCTGTTTTTTGCTTTCTTGATGCTGGCTTTTTTCTTTGCCCGTTTGGTTTCCTGCAAGGCAACCTGTTTATGCGCATCCTCGGTGGTCTGAATATATGCCAGCAAGGCGTCAGCATCCGGTGTTTTGTTTAGCTGCTGTGACAGTTGCAGGCAGGTTTTTGCCAATGCGGTCTGGTTCTTGTCCAGCGCCTGTTGTCCTTCTGTCAGAAGAGTTTCTGCCAGTGACCGGGCTTCCTTGAGGTTGCGTTTATGTTCCCAGCGTTGCCCGAGAGTGGGAGATTCCAGGTTTGCCTGTTCCCGGTAGAGTTTTTGCTGGTCGAGCAGGTAACGGCCTCTGGCGATCAGTTGTTCCTGTTCGTTGGTTTGCAGTTGCTTGACGCGTTCAGGTTCGATGCTGTTGCGCAGTTCTCGCAGTGACTTGCTGTGCGGAACTTTCTGCAGTGCGGAAGACAGTAATTGTACGGCGCCCAGCAGGTCATTGCCTGATTCCATTGCAATTGCCTCGGCGTGAACCTGTTGTTCGTAGGCGCTCTCGTCGTTGCTGATCCTGGTCTGTACTGCGGGGGTATCCAGCGATGCGTATCTGCTGGTTAATTGACGTGCCCGCGCATACTCGTGTTGCTGCAGCAGTACGTCGAGGTCCTCCGGTTTGTCCTGCCCGAGACGAATTGTATCCATGCCGGAACAGCCGGTTATCACCGGCAGCAGCAAGACCAGCAGGAATATAAATACGTTACGATTCATGGTATGCAGTTGTCTCTGAGCGGCAGATTTCATCGAATTGCATTTCAATAATTCCCTGGTGGTCTGCAGTCAGGTGCTCCACCAGGTAGGTATTCACCGGTTTGCTGATGCCCCTGAGCCGTATCGACTGATATTCGCCAGCCAGTACACGATCCCTGATGTCGTCGCGCAAATACATTTCACGTGATATGACTATCTGCTCGCTGTTGGTGATGCCGCACAGGCGTGACGCCAGGTTGACGGTATCGCCGACAACGGTATATTCCATGCGGTCACTGGAACCCATGTTGCCCGCCAGCATGGTGCCGGTGTTGATACCTATGCGTAAGTTAACCGGGCCCAGACCCTGTTCTTTGCGTTGCAGGTTTTCCCTGGTGACCAGTTTCTGAATCAACAGTGCGCTGCAGATCGCGTGGAAGGCATGGTCCTGATCGGGTTCCGGAGCGCCAAATACCAGCATCACACCGTCCCCCATGTATTTATCAACAATGCCGTGATTGATTGAGCAGGCACAGGTGATCAGCGTAAAAAACCGGTTCAGCATACATACCAGTTCTTCCGGTCTGATCTGTTCGGAAATCTGTGTAAAGCCCGTGATATCAGCAAATAGCACGGTTCCCTCAATGCGCTTTCCACTTAGTCCGACGTCATCAAGGTTTGACAGGATCTGCCTGGCAACGCCGGGTGATACATAGCGTGACAGCGCGCTCTTGACCTGTGATTTCTCCAGCATGCCCTCGGCCATCTCGTTGAAGGCCTGCATCAGTAATCCCAGCTCATCCTTGCGTCGGTCCTTGAATCTAAAGGTATATTCACCGTTGCCTATGGCACGACTGGCTTCTACCAGTTTGTCAATCGGCTGGGTGATGCGTCGCCCAAGCGCAAAGGACATGCCGATACTCAGGGCGATGATCAGCAGTGTGGCGCCGGAAATGGCCTGCACTGCACGGCGGGTTGATTGTTCCAGGCCGGATTCACTGAAGGTAACCATGGCGTAGCCGGCCACGACATTCTGGAAGATTACCGGTTCCATGAACGACACCACGGTTTGTTTGCGTAATCCTGTCAACGGTTGCCATTTCCAGGTGACGGACGTTTCCGGTTCCTGGATCGTCTTGCTGATGAATCTTTTCGTCAGCAGATTGTTTTCCTCGTGCAGTACACCGGCATTACTGATGATGTCACCGTCCAGTGAAATAATGGTTGTGCCAAGTACGCTGCCATTATTTGCGAAGCTGCTGGTGGTGGCATCCAGCGCCAGTTGGTCACCGGCGAGCAAGGGTTCCTTTGCTGATTTTGCCATCAGCTGTACCAGTGTGTGTCCCTGTTCGCTGATCTGGCCGCGTAACTGGGCGGTTTGCTGCTGCACAATAATGATACCCAGCAGTAACATGCAACTGACCACCAGCACGGTTATGAAAAATGACAGTTTGTATGCCAGCGGCGTACTCTGGGCTTTGACAGACAGCCGTTCCCAGATACCTGCCGTATGCATGTGTGATTGATGTGCTTTGCTGCAGCCGGAAAGTACAACCATCGAGCGATCCCGCTGGATGGTGCCGGTTGCCTTGTTGCTATGGTCAGGTATCGGTCGGCTCACAGGGTATCTCCCGCGTTATCGCGGATCGCCGCGCCGGGCCTGACTGTGTACAATAAGTTCCTGATATTTTGATCACAGCTACTGGAATGCCCATGACCCTTATACGTCCCTTTGCCGCCTTGCGTCCTGTTCCCGGGCGCGCAGCTGATGTTGTTGCCCCGCCTTATGATGTGCTTAGCAGTGCCGAGGCGCGGGTGCGCGCAAGCGGACGTCCGTGGAGTTTTCTGCATATCTCCAAGCCTGAAATTGACCTCCCGGAAGGTACTGATGCGCATGCGGCCGAGGTGTATGCCCGCGCGTCGACCAACCTGCAGGCGATGCTGGAGCAGGGCGTGCTGGCACGTGACGAGAGGCCCTGTTACTACATTTATCGCATTATCATGGGTGAGCACTGTCAGACCGGAGTGGTTGTCGCTGCTTCGGTGGCTGCCTATGACAGTAACCGTATTAGAAAGCATGAATTTACCCGGCCCGACAAGGAAGATGACCGCGTCCGCCAGATTGAGTCCCTGAACGCACAAACCGGCCCGGTGTTGCTGGCCTATGAATCGCAACCACAGGTCGATGCCCTGTTGATGACGGCGGCTGAAGGTGCTGCGGATGTCGACCTGGTGGCAGATGACGGCGTTCGTCACCAGCTGTGGGTAGTGCGTGATGTTGCCTTGATTGAGCAGATAACGGCTGCCTTTGATGCTATGGATGCGCTTTATATCGCTGACGGCCATCACCGTTCTGCGGCTGCCTCCCGTGTGGCTGCCAGCCATCAGGGTACTGCCGGAACGGATGGTTTCCTGGCCGTTGTATTTCCACATCGGCAGATGCAGATTTTTGACTATAACCGGGTGGTCCGTGACCTTGCCGGCATGACGCCGGAAACCCTGCTGGCGAGCGTAGCCGGGCGTTTCAGTGTTATCCCTGCCGATGCCGCGGTGCGACCGGATAGTCCAGCGACCTTTGGAATGTATCTCGCCGGACAATGGTACCGTCTCGCTATCAGGCAAGACCTGATCCCGAATGACCCGGTTGGCCGTCTGGATGTCAGCCTGCTGGCTGATAACCTGCTGGCTCCGTTGCTTGGTATTGAAGACCCGCGCCGTGATACCCGAATAGATTTTGTCGGTGGCATTCGTGGTCCTGGCGAGCTTGAAAAGCGGGTTGACAGCGGTGAAATGGCCGTTGCCTTTTCCATGTACCCGACACGTATGGAAGACCTGATGGCGGTGGCGGATGCCGGCGAAGTGATGCCGCCAAAGTCCACCTGGTTCGAACCCAAACTGGCTGACGGCCTGGTGTCGCTGGTTTTCGACTGAACACGCTGGCACAGACCGGCAGGCCGGTAGATAGCGGTCCGTTGTGTTAAACGGATTTCTGTTGTTGCTGTATTGCATGCCGGTCAAATTCGCTCAGGCTGTCTCGCCTTCAAAGTCGTAGTCGATGGTTTTGCACGGTTCCTGCACAAAATTCCCCTGGATAAAATCAATTCCGACCTGCCAGAGGTGCGCAAGACTTCCGGCATCATCAACGCATTCTGCAATGCACTGAATGCCTGATTCCCGGGCCATCTCGGTAATTTCCTTTACTTTTTCCTGGTGAGCCTTGTTGTTGCCCAGGCCGCCCATCAATGCGCCGTGAATTTTAAGAATATCAACGGGCAGGTGGTTCAGTAGCTGGGGTTGTTCACCCTGGCCAAAGTGTTCCAGTGCGACCTTGCAGGGTAATTTTTGAATTTCCCGTATGAAGTTAATTGAGCTTGTCAGGTCTTTTACAGCGGTCTGTTCCGCTATTTCAAAAACAATACTGTTGCTGGAGAGGCCGTTTTCTGTCAGTTTTTCATTAATCCATGCTGCCAGACCGGTATCTGCAAGTGTGTCGCCGGAAAGCTTTATATAAAATGATATGTCTTTGTCTTCAGCCCTTAACTTGCCAAGCTGACTGAATGCCGTATCAATTATCCAGCGGTCGATCTCGCGGCTCAGACCGTTTTTCTCGGCAATGGAAAGAAACTGTCCGGGCAGTATGACCTGTCCTGCCGTATCGATAATCCTGAGCAGCACTTCGTAGCGCTGTTGCGTGTCACCTTTGAGGCTGACAATAGGCTGATAGGCCAGGTAGAAACGTTCCTCGTCAATAGTCGCGCGAATGACCTTGTCCCATTCCTGTTCCTGTTCGCTACCGGATTGTTCGTCTACGATATGGCTGTGGGTATGAATCCGGTTGCCACCGGAACAGCGAGCCACCTCGCAGGCCATGTCTGCATAGGCGATCAGGGCCTGTGCATCGCTGGCCTGTTTTTCGATGGTGCAGATGCCAATGCTGCCGGTCATGGTAACCGCCCGGCCATTTACTTCTGAAAGATTACCCGCGATTCCGTGCAGCAGTGTCTCACCCAGTCCGAGTGTTTTTTCCTGGTTTGTGTCGTAATGCAGGATAGTGAAACTGCAGTCACCAAAGCGCGACAGGCAGTCATTGTCCCCGCAGTTGGATTTCAGGATCTGTGCAATGTCCCGTAATGCCTGGTCACTCGCTTCAATACCGATTTCATCGCGAATGGTCTTGAAATTATCCAGTGTTATATACAGCAGGGCGCAATGTTCTGCGTCTGTTTCCGGGCTGACCATGCGTTGCTTCAGTAGCTGCAGAAAATACTGACGGTTGGACAAACCGGTCACCATGTCCTGTTGGGTCAGTGTCTTGATCTTCTTTTCGAGCGCCTCGTTCGATGCGCTGACGCGAATGATTATTTGTGTGCAGGGTTCGCCTTCCATGGTGGCCGGTGCCAGTTCCATGCTGCTGTGGAAGAGTTCACCAGCCGGGTTAACGCAATTGATCTCAAGGGTGTTTTCGTGTGCATGGTCGTCCTGGTAGCTTTTCAGGAAATCCCTGAAGGTATTGCGCTGATCACTGCTGATCATGTCGAGAATGGGTGTGCCCTCGACATCTTCTGCCGTTTCGATTGAAAACAGTTTCATGTAGGGCAGGTTTGCATAGACGTGCATGCCTTCATGAATATAGGCGACCGCATCACTGGAATTTTCTATCAGGGAATGGCAGCGGTTTTCGCTGTCGCGCAGCGTGTCGTTGCTGGCTTTTAATTGCTGCTGCAGTCGGATGCAGGCAGCTTCTTTCTGGAATGACAGGTGCAGGTGGTCGGGTTGGTCGTAGGAGATGAGGTTGGCAAAGCCGGATTTTCTCGCAGCGACGACCTGTTGCTCTGGCGCTTTCTCGGCAATGACAATCATCGGTGCTGTCAGTTCGTGCCTGGCCAGCAGGGTCTGTACTGCGTCGGGAGGGGGCAGTGATTCACCGCTGCCGCAGAGTACGACATGCGGTTGCCGTGTTTGTACGGCAGTTTCGATGCCGTCGATATCTGCAGCATGATCGAAGTTTATGCTGTGACCGGCATTCTGAAGTACATTGGCCAGAGATTCCGCATCGTTTTTGCTTTCTTCGACAATGAGTACGTGTAGATTTTCCCCGTCTTTCACAGCTGACCCCGTTCCCTGAAAGGTGAATATTTCGCCCTGAGACTGCTGTAGCTCAGACTCGGGCTCCGACTACAGGTTTTTCGGCAATTTTCGGGAAGACTGAAGCACTCCCTATATAGTGAACCTCGCTGCAACAAAAACCCGCCGGGTATTTCCTGAAAGAGTTTTTCCTGATAGCATGCAAGTATCTGAAAATCAGTATATTTAGGCTTTCGTAGCAGCCATGGGCAGATCAGAATTCTTTTCCGGAGACAACTATGCATGTAATCAATGTCAGACCTGAAACTGCGGAGGATATCCGCGCCATCGATGTGGTTCATATCAGTGCCTTCGGGGGTGAAGCGGAGGCGCAGCTGGTTAGCGCTTTGAGAGAATCAATGACTTACAACGGGGAGCTTTCTCTGGTCGCTGAGCTGGGTGGCCGCATTGTGGGGCATGCCTTGATGACCCGGGTGCCGATGCGCAAGGACGGGTCCGAAAAACATGTACTGGCTTTGGGGCCGATGTCGGTGGTGCCATCACAAAGTCACCGGGGCATTGGCTCTGAGCTGATTAATGCCTGTATCAATCTTGCCAAGGAAAAAGGCTACGGAACCATCGTGGTAATGGGACACCCTGAGTACTACAAGCGCTTTGGTTTTATAACAGCAAAGGATTTGCAGGTGAGTTGTAATTTACCCGCGCCGGAAGATGCGCTCACTGTCAGGGAGCTGGTAGATGGCAGCCTCGCGGGTGGAGGGCATGTTGAATATCCGGAAGCCTTTATCAGGCTTTACTAGCGATTCAGACCTGGTACTTGCAGACCTCCATGGTGGAGGGCTGTCTTTCTTACCACTGTTTTTAGACTGTTGTGAAGTGGTATTGGGCAAAGCTGCCGGAGTTTTCCAGTTGCCGTGTCAGCGAGACGGTATTGGTCAACTCGCTGTCCTCAACAGTTGCCATGCTGCCTGTGCGGAAAGGCAAAGAAGGTAACAGCAGCGATGCTTCCACCTTGATAGCCTTGATCTCCGGTAACAGGATACCCTGCATTTTGTCACCGCTGTTGACACCTTCCTTGCAGGGGTAGACCCAGATAGCCCTGGCTCCGGGAGATAACAACTGGACACCGAGTTCCAGTCCGCGTTCTTCGGTAAACTTCATACGCCGAATAGTACCCAGTTGCCATTTATCCGGGTCCAATTGTTCGTTCTCGATCATTGCGACCAGTTCGCCTACCCTGGCGCAGGAAATTTCATCGCTGTCCCACAACAGGCAGTAACCACCGGCGCTGATATCCGCTATTTTCCAGGACTCGATGCGGGTTGTGTTCTTGTTTTCAGCGGCGTAAGCACCTTTCAGGTGACTGGCACTCGGGTCAACCCGCTGTTTGAAGCTTGAGCCATACCGGTTGCCTGTATTAATGCTGGTCGACGTCTCAAATGTCGGGTCCTGCAGATAGTGTTTGTCTTTAATGCTGTCATCGGCTTCCGGTTCTTCTATGCAAGGATCGAGTACCAGCTGGTGAATGGCACTCAGGCCAATAATCAGTTTCACCGGCGCATCCTGTGGGTGGCGTGCGAACTGGCGCTTTGGCATATCACCCCATGCCAGCATCAGTCGCTGTAGAGTGTCGAAATTCGGGGTCTTGTCGTTATCGAGACTCTCGCGTATCTGTGCAGACATGTTCTTGGTGTCAAGAATGCGTGTGTTTGCGTCGGTCGTATTGCCATTCTCCAGTGTGCGGTATGACGGCGGGTTATCTGATAGCAGGTTGACGGAAAACAGACCGTACGTATTTCCATCTCCCGCGCGGTGTAGCTGGCTGGCACCAGCCCAGTTCACCAGGGTGTTGTAAGCCAGGTGAATTTCGCCCTGACGCAATCGGTAGGGGCAGGCCAGCGAGAGCAGCAGAATCTGTTTGTAAACAGTTTCAATGCTGCTTTCTGCCGCTTCTTTCAGGGTGATGTCGGTTACCGTTTGCTGTGAGAGATTATTTGCATCGGCGACAGCGTAAAGTTCGTTGATGGTTTTCCACAGGCCTGCAGGGTACTGCATATAGATACGGTAGCTGGTCAGAAGTATCTCGCTCAAATAGCGCAATGCGCGATGCAGGGCGATAGTCAATTGCGGCAGCTCTGCGGTTTTTCCCTGCAAATCCTCCACCAGGATGCGGTAGCCGGCAGCCATTTTATTGCAAAGTTCGAGGGCTTGCGTGGCATATATTTGATTATTGCCTTTCAAAGGCAGCTGTTTGTCCA
>Ga0316191_10002152_pt1 | contig 14227 bp, 9 predicted proteins | sample Eddworburr2cm_MG_FD_204928 | JGI IMG/M metagenome (GOLD analysis project Ga0316191, IMG submission 204928) | Coastal sediment microbial communities from Maine, United States - Eddy worm burrow 2 cm | ecosystem: Environmental > Aquatic > Marine > Coastal > Sediment | place: USA: Maine | collected...
GTACATGTCATCAAGAATTTCCGGCAACAATTCAATGTCGCGTTCCGCTACCTGTTCATAAGCTGAGAGCGCCATCTGGTACTCACCCTGCTGCCGGGCAATCACCGCGCGAATCAGGCGGGCACGAGCGCAGTAGGGATTGAACTCGCTGGCATTCTCAAGCAGCTCGCACGCCTCCTCTATATTGTCGCGGGCGCGCGCATTTTCCGCCAGTTCACAGTAAAACTGGGCGATGATTGATCGGGTCGGCTGCCCTCCAACAATGCCCATCTGGCCTGCAATCCTGATGGCACTGGACCAGTCCTTTTCCTGCTGGTAGATATCGAGAAGCAGTGGCAAGACGCTGGAGATATGAACGTTGTTCTCTATCAGCTCATTGAACAACCCTTCTGCTCGGTCAAACAGGCCGGCTTTCATGTAGTCCTGACCTAGTTCCAGCAGGGCGTCATTGCGCTGCTCGGAACTCAGGCTGTCGCGGGCAATCAGGTTCTGATGAATCCGGATGGCGTGGTCCACTTCGCCCCGTTTCCGGAACATGTTGCCGAGTGCAAGATGAGTCTCTACGGTGTCGCTGTTGACCTCGAGCATGCGGATGAAAACATCGATGGCCTTGTCCTGCTGCTCATTGAGCAGGTAATTAAGCCCCGTGATGTAATCGAGTCCGAGAATGGAATCAGAGCAACTGCCAGGCTTCTCCCGGTTACGGCGGCCGGCTACCCAGCCTGTGGCAGCAGCAACGGGTAACAGCAGCCAAAGCAGATCGAGCATCACCATGATAGCGAACCGGTATGCGCTTCTTCTGGCAACACAGGGGTCTGCCTCAGCTTGTCAGCAGATCGTGACCTGCTTCTGTCGATGTTCAAACAAAAAGCCGGGGCACCTGCCGGTAATCTGGCAGGTGCCCCGGACGATAGGGTTACTACAGGAAATGAAGTTACATCCGGAACCAGCGTCACTGTCAGTACCGAAAGCCAGTGCGAAACAAGTACCGCTACAATAATTCCCTTTCACGTGCAAGACCGGCATTCACCCGTTCCCTGAGTTCCTTGCCCGGTTTAAAATGCGGCACATGCTTGGCAGCAAGTGCCACAGAGTCACCCGTCTTCGGATTTCTGCCTATGCGCGGTGGCCGGTAATGCAACGAGAAACTGCCGAACCCCCTGATTTCAATCCGTTGCCCGGTTGCGAGTGCCCAGCTCATTTGCTCAAGAAGACTTTTGACGGCCAACTCAACATCCTTGTGATTCAGATGTCCGTTTTTCGTCGCGAGTATCTCGATCAATTCAGACTTTGTCATTTTATCCACCAACCCGGTTTAGCTTTCCGTTCCAGTCAAACTCGATGAATCAGCCTTGACCGCCTGTGCAGGCTACCAGCTGACTAGTCTTCTCCATTCATTTGCTGCTTGAGTACATCCCCGAGATTCGTCGTTGCCTCGGTGGAACCCGAGCCGTAGTCCTGCATCATGGCAGCCTCGTCATCTGAATCCTTCGCCTTGATCGACAGCATGATGGCGCGGCTCTTGCGATCGACGCCCATGAACTTGGCCTCGACTTCATCACCCACGCTCAGCATGGTGCGTGCATCCTCGATACGGTCACGAGAAAGTTCGGAAGCACGCAGCGTGCCATCGACACCGTCCCCCAGGTCGATAATGGCAGCCTTGGCATCGACTTCCTTGACGGTACCTGTGACGACACTACCCTTGCTGTGCTCAGCAACAAAATTAGAGAAGGGGTCTTTTTCCAGCTGTTTGATACCCAGTGAAATACGCTCACGCTCGGGATCGACCGAAAGCACCACGGCCTCGATCTCGTCACCCTTGGAGAACTTGCGCACGGCCTCTTCCCCCGGTTCGTGCCAAGAGATGTCCGACAGGTGAACCAGACCGTCGATTTCCCCATCCAGTCCGATGAAGATACCGAAATCCGTAATCGACTTGATGGTGCCCTTGACATGGTCGCCCTTGTTACGGGTCGCACCGAATTCATCCCAGGGATTCGGGAAGCACTGCTTGACGCCCAGCGAGATGCGGCGGCGTTCCTCGTCGATGTCGAGCACCATGACCTCGACTTCCTGGCCGATGTGCACAACCTTGGAAGGATTGACGTTCTTGTTGGTCCAGTCCATTTCGGAAACATGCACCAGGCCCTCCACGCCTTCCTCGATCTCTACGAAACAACCGTAGTCGGCGATGTTGGTCACCTTGCCGAACAGACGCGAGTTGGCCGGGTAGCGACGTGCGAGATCCGCCCACGGATCCTGTCCCAGCTGTTTCATCCCCAGTGAGACGCGGTTGCGTTCCCGGTCAAACTTGAGGACCTTGACATCGATCTCGTCACCGACGTTGACGATTTCTGAGGGATGCTTGACACGCTTCCAGGCCATGTCGGTGATATGCAGCAGACCATCGATACCCCCGAGGTCCACGAAGACGCCGTAATCGGTGAGGTTCTTCACGATACCCTTCACCGTCATTCCTTCCTGCAGGCTTTCCAGTAGCGCTTCGCGCTCGGCACTGAACTCGGTTTCCACGACAGCGCGGCGAGAAACCACGACATTGTTGCGGCGCTGGTCCAGCTTGATGACCTTGAATTCCAGTTCCTTGCCTTCCAGGTAGACCGGATCGCGCACCGGCCGAACATCGACCAGGGAACCCGGCAGGAACGCACGGATCTCCTCGATATCCACGGTGAATCCGCCCTTCACCTTGCCGCTGATAACACCCTTGACGATATCCTCGTTTTCAAACGCTTTTTCCAGACGGCGCCAGACTTGATCACGTTTCGCTTTCTCGCGGGAAAGGCGGGTCTCGCCAAAACCATCCTCGATGGCCTCCAGGGAAACCTCAACCTCGTCACCGACCTGAACTTCAAGGTCGCCAGTGGCGTTCTTGAACTCCTCGATCGGGATAACACCTTCCGATTTGAGACCGGCATTGACAATCACGCTATCTGACTGAATTGCAACAACCGTCCCGATTACAACTGCACCCCGGCGCAACTCCTGGTTGGCGAGGCTCTCTTCAAACATTTCAGCAAAACTCTGGGTCATGGGAAAAAACTTCCTTGGACCGTTAAACACGGCCCACTATTTATGCGCCGCAATATCCAGGGACATCGCGACAGGTCTGATTAAAAGAAGGAACGGAACATAGATTCCGATCCGGCGAAAGTGAATAGTATAACTGTATCTATTTCATTGTATAGGGTTTTTCATACAATCCTGTGGGCGGCGTCCAGAACGAGACGCAGGGTTTCGGATTCATCCAGGTCACTGTTATCCATGACCAGTGCATCTTCGGCGGGTCTCAGGGGGGATGCCTGGCGTGCCGAATCCCGTCGGTCGCGCGTCTCGACCGCTGCAACCAGCTCCGCCAGATCCATCTCAATTCCCTTTTCTTTCAACTGGTTATACCTCCTTAATGCACGCACCTCGGGACGCGCCACCAGGTACAGCTTGAGGTCAGCATCGGGGAAAACTACCGTCCCCATATCGCGTCCGTCCGCGACCAGGCCGGGGGATTGCCGGTAATGGCGCTGCCATTGCAGCAGCGCCTTGCGCACCTCGGGCAGGGCTGCAGCCTGTGATGCCGCGTTGCCGCAAGCCTCGGAACGCAGCGCCTCGCCGACGTCCTCACCGTCCAGCAGGATCTCCGGGGTCTGCCGTGTCGGCAAGCGATAACGCGCCTGCAGGCGAACAACCAGCGCCGCCAGCGCCATGGCATCATCAAGTGCGATGGATTCCCGCAACGCCGCAAAGGCAAGCAGGCGGTATAACGCGCCACTGTCGAGATGATGCCAGTTCAGCTCTTCAGCAAGGTACTGACTGATCGTGCCCTTGCCGGAACCGCTTGGGCCGTCAATAGTTATAACCGGTACGTGCATAACCAAACAGCTAGCCAGCCATCTCCACGTTGACACCGGCCTGCCGCGCCTGACCGACAAAATCCGGGAACGAAGTATTCACGTTGGCGCAGTCATGAATCTCGATGGCAGCCTGCGCCCGCAATGCCGCCATGGTGAACGCCATGGCGATACGATGGTCGCCGTGACTGTCGACGCAGCCACCACCAAGCGTACCACCCTCAATTTGCATACCGTCCGCTGTCGCGACCGCATTGATACCGAGCGTTTGCAGGCCATCCGCCATCACCTGAATGCGATCGCTTTCCTTGACCCGCAGTTCCTCGGCTCCGGTCAGCACGGTCCGGCCCTGCGCGCAGGCCGCCGCGACAAAGATCACGGGGAATTCATCAATCGCCAGCGGAACGAGTTCGGGTGGAATATCGATCCCCCGCAAGGGTGCCGAGCGGACATGCAGATCGGCCACCGGTTCACCGCCGACATCGCGTGCGTTGCTTACCTCGATCGTGGCACCCATGCGCTGCAGAATATCGATAACTCCGGTGCGTGTGGGATTCATGCCTACATGTTCGAGCACCAGGTCGGAACCCTGTGCGATACTGGCGCCAACGAGAAAAAATGCCGCCGAGGAAATGTCCGCAGGGATATCAATTTCAATCCCGTGCAATACATGTCCGCCATCCAGGCAAACGCGCCCGGGTTCACGCCGCACGGGATAACCCATGCCCGCCAGCATGCGTTCGGTATGGTCGCGGGTCGGGGCCGGTTCCCGGACACAGGTGGTGCCGGCGGCGTACAACCCTGCCAGCAAGACACTGGATTTCACCTGCGCGCTGGCAACCGGCATGTCGTAGTCGATGCCTGTCAGCGCCGCACTGCCATTGATCCGCAGCGGCGCCGTCCCGGCCGGCGTCGCATCGATACGCGCTCCCATACCGGTCAATGGCCGCACCACGCGCAGCATGGGTCTTCCCGAGAGAGAGACATCCCCGGTCAGGGTGGTGTCGAATGCCTGTCCGGCGAGTAACCCCGACATCAGGCGCATGGAGGTCCCGGAATTACCGAGGTACAACGCATCGGCGGGTGCTGTCAGGCCATGCAGACCCACCCCCTGGATGCGTACCTTGCCGGCCTGCGGCCCTTCGATGTTCACGCCCATGGCGCGGAATGCCGCCAGCGTTGCAAGGCTGTCCTCTCCTTCCAGAAAACCGCTGACCCGGGTTTCCCCCTCAGCCAGCGAGCCCAGCATGATGGATCGATGCGAAATCGACTTGTCGCCGGGCACCCGCATACGGCCGGTCAAACAGCCGCCGGGGCTTGCATGAAAGTGCAGTTCACTCATGAAGTACTCCCGGCAACTCAGCTGTGCACAAAGCGGTCGCGGGCCGCCTTGGCATCAGCGAAAATTTGCAGCAACCGCTCACCGTCGCGCGCCTCCACTGCGGCGTCCAGCACCTGCAGATCACCGATAAAGCGCTCGATCATCTGCTGGATCGCAGCCCCGTTCGCGAGGCAGATGTCGCGCCACATCACAGGGTCGCTGGAGGCGATCCGGGTGAAATCCCGGAATCCGCCGGCTGCATATTCAAAGATTTCCGCCTTGTCATGCAGTCGCGCCAGACTTTCCACCAGGGTAAACGCCAGCACATGCGGCAGGTGACTGGTCGCTGCAAGCACCTCGTCATGATGCACGGGGTCCATGTCCACGACCTCCGCGCCGGCCGTCTCCCACATGCGCCGTACCTGCAGGGTGGCAGCAGCGGCCGTTTCCGGTAACGGCGTGAGAATCACGCGGCGATTGCGATACAGGCCGGGCAGCGAGGCCGCCACCCCGCTTTGCTCGATACCAGCGATCGGGTGTCCGGGCACAAAATTTACCGGCAGTTTCCCGAATGCACGGCGCGCTGCCTCGATGACACTGACCTTGGCACTGCCCGCATCGGTCAGCACGGCACCGTCGGGCAGGCTTCCCCTGATGACGCTGAATACTGGTTCCATTGCACCCAGCGGCACGGCGACCAGAACCATGTCCGCGCCGGCAACCGCCCGGGCAAGATCAGTTTCAAAACTGTCGATAACACCCAGTTCGACAGCGAGCCGGAGATTATCCGGGTTGCGCCCTGCACCGACCACGGATCTGCAATAGCCGGCCTCGCGCAGTGCCCGCGCCAGAGACCCGCCGATCAGGCCAACCCCGATAATGCACAGCCGCTCGATCATGCCAGCACCTTTTCCAGCGCCCCCAGGAACCGGACATTTTCATCCGTGCGCCCGATCGTGACGCGCAGGTGCTGCGGCATGCCGTAGTTAGCCAGCGGACGCACAATGACGCCTTCCTGCAATAGGGCGTTGTAGACCTCGAGGGCGGAGCGTCCGGTATCCACGCTCAGGAAATTGCCGGCCGACTCGATACTGCCAAGCCCCAGCCGGGAAACGCCGGTCAGTAACTGGAACATACCTTCGTGATTGCAGCGGATGCTTTTATCGAGGTGCCCGTGATCATCCAGTGCCACTAGCGCGGCGGCCTGAGCAACCAGATTGACATTAAAGGGATGCCGCACCCGGTTCAGCAGGTTGGCGACGGCCGGATGCGACAGCGCATAGCCGACCCGCAAGCCAGCGAGTCCGTAGGCTTTGGAAAAGGTGCGCGTCACAATCAGGTTCGGAAAACGCTCCAGCCAGCGCGAAGTGTCCGGATAGCTCGCGTGCGCCACGTATTCGAAATACGCCTCATCGACCACCACCATGACATGCGCCGGCAGGCTGGCGATGAAGTCTTCCAGCTCAGCTTCCGCCAGCCAGGTCCCGGTCGGGTTATTGGGGTTGGCGATAAAGACCAGGCGGGTACTGGAATCCACCCGTTCCTGCATGGCGGCAAGGTCGTGACCATACGCCGGTCCGCGGCGGCCGTCATGGGCAGGGGCCACCCGCGCCTGCGCGCCGACGGCCTGCACCGCTATCGGGTAGACCGCAAAGGCATACTCCGAGAATACCGCGGAATATCCGGGCGTCAGGAATACCCGTGCGACCAGATCGAGGACATCATTGGAACCGTTGCCCAGGGTGACGCATTCCCTGGGTAACGCATGTTTTTCCGCCAGCCGCTGCGCCAGCATGTGGCCGCTGCCATCGGGGTAACGCGCAATGTCCTGCAGCACGGACTGCGCCGCGGCAACCGCCAGGGGACTCGGTCCAAGGGGGTTTTCGTTGGACGCAAGTTTGATGGCATCGCGAATCCCGTATTCCCGTTCCAGTTCCGCGACCGGCTTGCCCGGCTGATAAGGCTGCAACAGGCGAACGCCCGGCGCCGCCAGCTCAAGGAAGTGGTCATCAGCGACTGACATCTGTATTTGTTCTCCGGCCTGTGGCAACTAGACAACCGATCTCGGGTACGATCCCAGCACCCTGACGGCAAAGGTCTCATGTTCCAGGGCGCTCAGCGCAGCGGCAACAGCGGGATCGTTACGGTGTCCGTCCACATCAATATAAAAGACATACTCCCACATGGCCTGGCGTGAGGGTCTGGACTCGATGCGTGTCATGCTGATGCCATGATCCGCCAGCGGCCGCAGCATGCGATACAGCGCCCCCGGCCGATTGTGCACCGAAATCAGCAGGGAGGTCTTGTCATTGCCACTGGGTAATGCCGCCTGCTTGCCGATCACCAGGAACCGCGTCGTATTATCCGGTTCATCCTCGATATTGGGTTCGATAATCACGAGGTCGTAGAGTTCTGCCGCCGTGTCGCTGGCGATAGCTGCGGCGGATTCATCTGCGCTGACCAGTCGCGCCGCCTCGGCATTGCTGCCGACTGCCACGTGCTCGGCATCGGGCAGGTTCAGCTCCAGCCAGCTGCGGCACTGAGCCAGCGCCTGCCGATGCGCCAGAACCCGGGTGATTTTCACATCCTTGCGCCGCGCCAGCAGGTGATGGTGGATACGCAACTCGACTTCGCCGCAAATACCCAGTCGCGAATACTGGAACAGGTCAAGGGTATGGCTGATAACGCCCTCGGTGGAATTTTCCACTGGCACCACTCCGTAATCCGCCGCCCCGGCCTCGACTTCCCGAAACACGTCCCCGATGCCGTTCAGCGCCAGTGTCTGCACCGAATGCCCGAACTGTTTCAGCGCGGCAGCCTGTGTGAAAGTGCCTTCCGGCCCGAGGTAGGCAATGGTTAGCTGTTTTTCCAGCGCCAGGCAGGCCGACATGATTTCACGGAACAGGCGTACCATTTCCGCATCTGGCAGGGGACCGGCATTGCGTTCCCCTATCCGGCGCAGGATGACGGCCTCGCGCTCCGGGCGATAGAAATGTGTGTCTTCACCGGCGGCAAGTTTTACCGCCGCCACTTCCCGGGCACAACTTGCCCGCCGGCTGATAAGCTCCTGGATCTGCTCATCCAGGCTGTCGATGCATTGGCGCAGTTCGTCGAGCTTGCTGTCTTCAGCCATGGCCCGCTATAACGCCCTTACACTGAGGACGCCTTCAATCGCGGCGATACTGGCCAGGCAATCCGGTTCAACCGGCGAATCAACATCCACCAGTGTATAGGCCAGTTCCCCGCGCGACTTGTTCAGCATGTCGAGGATGTTCAGGTTGGAACTGGCCATGCAGGTAGATATCTGGCCCAGCATATTGGGCACATTCTTGTTAACGATACCCAGGCGGTAGCCGGTGTTGCGCGGCATCAACATCTCGGGGAAATTCACGGAATTCCTGACGTTGCCGTTCTCCAGGAATTCACGCACTTCCTCGGCCACCATGATGGCACAGTTTTCCTCGGCCTGGTGGGTGGAAGCACCCAGGTGCGGCAGCGCGATCACCCGCGGATGGTTCTTCAGCAGGTTGCTCGGGAAATCGCAGACATAGGCGTAGATCTTGCCGGCATCGATCGCGGCAACCACGGCCGCGTCATCGACCACACCATTGCGCGCGAAATTCAGGATGATGGCATTGTTCCGCATCAGCTTGAGCCGCTCTGCATTGATCATGTGGCGGGTTTCATCCACCAGCGGCACATGGAAGCTCACATAATCCACGTGAGTCAGCAGTTCCTCGATGCTTGCTGCCTGGCGCACCTCAGAGGACATTTCCCAGGCGCGGCGCACTGTGATACCCGGGTCGAACCCGACGACATGCATGCCCTGCGCGAGGGCGCCATTGGCCACCTGGACACCGATCGCGCCAAGGCCGACGACCCCCAGTGTCTTGCCCGGCAGTTCGAAACCGACGAACTGTTTCTTGCCGGACTCCACCGCCTTGCCAATTGCCGCATCCTCGCCTTCCAGGGAACGGGCGAAATCCCAGGCCTGGCAGATATTGCGCGACGCCAGCAGCATGCCGGCAATGACGAGTTCCTTTACTGCATTGGCATTCGCCCCCGGTGCATTGAAGACAGGGATGCCGGCGGCGCTCATGCGTTCCACGGGAATGTTGTTGACGCCCGCCCCCGCACGACCGATCGCCTTGACGGATGGCGGCAACTCCATGTCGTGCATATTGAATGAACGCAGCAGGATGGCATCCGGATGCTGGATCTCGGAAGCCACTTCGTAGGCATCGCGGGGAAAATGTTCCAGCCCGGCGGGCGCGATATTGTTCAGTGTGAGAATTTTTTGCATTATGGTTCTATATCAGGCAGTCATCATATAGCGAGTAGTAGCGGGAGATTCATCCGCCGCCGCGATCAGCCATGCGTTCGTTCGAACTCGCCCATGAAGTCGATGAGTGAAGCAATACCGCTTTCCGGCATGGCATTGTAGATACTGGCACGCATACCCCCCACGGAGCGATGCCCTTTCAGGTTCAGCAGACCAGCCTGCCCTGCCTGCTCCAGGAAAGCAGCGTCGAGTGATGCGTCCGCCAGCGTGAAAGGTACGTTCATCCAGGAGCGGCACGCGGCATCTACCGGGCTGCTGTAAAAGTCCGACTGTTCGATCGCAGTATAAAGTTGCTGCGACTTGCGCCGGTTTATTTCCGCCATGGCGTCCAGGCCGCCCTGGCGCTGCAGCCACTTGAACACCAGACCGGCGAGATACCATGCATATGTCGGTGGCGTGTTGTACATCGACCCGTTGTCTGCGTGCACCCGGTAGTCGAACATCGTCGGCGTACCCGCCAGCGTTTCGCCAAGCAGGTCATCGCGCACGATGACGACAGTCAGCCCCGCCGGGCCGATATTTTTCTGCGCTCCGGCATATATCAGGCCGTAGCGGGAAACATCGATTGGCCGGGAAAGAATCGTGGAAGACATGTCGGCGACCAGCGGCACATCACCGGTCTCGGGAACCCAGTGGAACTCTACACCACCAATGGTCTCGTTCGGAGTGTAGTGCACGTAGGCGGCGCCGGGATCGAGTTGCCAGCTCTCAAAGGCGGGTATTGCACTGAAATTACCGGATTCACCCGTGGCGGCGACATTCACCTCGCAGAACTTGCGCGCCTCGCCGATGGCCTTCTTCGACCAGGCACCGGTATTGATATAATCCGCACCGCCCTTGCCACGCAGCAGATTGAGCGGGGCCATGGCGAACTGGCTGGTGGCGCCTCCCTGGAGGAACAGCACCTTGTAGTTATCCGGTATCGCCAGCAAGGCACGCAGATCGGCTTCAGCCTGCTCGGCAATGGAAAGATAGGCCTTGCTGCGGTGGCTCATTTCCATCACGGACATGCCCGTGCCGTGCCAGTCCACCAGTTCATCACGCGCCTGCACCATCACTTCCCGTGGCAGCATCGCCGGCCCGGCACTGAAATTATAGACATCAGGCATACTCAATTTCCTTCATTCCGATGATTACTCCATCGTTGCATAACTCCCCTCTCCCGAAGGGAGAGGGCGTATGTTTCCTGAATTCACCGTGGGTGCACTCCGGAATCACCTGGCAGACAGCTCGCAAACCTCGTTATACAGACACATTTCTGCGTTCATTCTGAAATCTTATGCCAATAGTAAGCTTTACTCAGTCGTGTCAGTGTCAGTGTCAGTGTCAGTGTCAGTGTCAGTGTCAGTGTCAGTGTCGATGTCGATGTCGTCTTCGGCCTCGCTGCGATCCTCGATAATGCGCTCGATGCCGACCAGCTGTTCTCCGGCATCAAGGGCAATCAGGCGCACGCCCTGTGTGTTCCTGCCCATCACGGATATCTCGTTGACGCGGGTGCGCACCAGCGTCCCGCCACCACTGATCAGCATGACCTCGTCGGTATCATCGGCAGGCACAGCGCCCACCACGGCACCGTTTCTTTCCGTAACCTGGATGGCGATGACACCCTGCCCGCCGCGCCCATACACCGGGTAATCGTCGGCCAGGGTGCGCTTGCCGTAGCCGTTCTCGGTAGCGGTCAGCACCGGACTGTCGCTGGCGATGATCAGGGAAATGACCTGCTGTCTGGACTGCAGCTTGATACCGCGCACACCACTGGCAGTGCGCCCCATGGCGCGCACGTCGGCCTCGCGGAAGCGGATCACCTTGCCGGCATTGCTGAACAGCATGATGTCCTGGGTGCCGTCGGTAATGGCCACATCGATGAGATAGTCCTCGTCGCGCAGGTCGATGGCGATGATGCCACTGGCACGCGGGCGGGAGAAATCCACCAGCGGAGTCTTCTTGACTGTGCCCAGTGCCGTCGCCATGAACACATAGTAGTCCTCGGAAAATTCGCGGATGGGCAGAACCGCATTGATGCGCTCGTCCGCTTCCAACGGCAGCAGGTTGACAATCGGCTTGCCGCGCGCCGCACGTCCGGCCTGCGGCAATTCGTAGACCTTGAGCCAGTAAACCTTGCCGCGACTGGAGAAACACAGGATGGTGTCGTGGGTGCTGGCGATAAACAGCTTGTCAATGAAGTCCTCTTCCTTGACGTCCGCTGCGCTCTTGCCGCGGCCGCCACGACGCTGGGCTCGATAGTCTGACAACGGCTGGGATTTCGCATAGCCGGCATGCGACAGCGTGACCACAACATCTTCCTCGGTGATCAGGTCTTCCAGTGTGAGGTCGAGATGGTCGGTGAGAATTTCCGTGCGCCGTGCGTCCCCGTAACGGTCGCGCAGCTCGGTCAGTTCGTCGTGGATCACTTGCATCAGGCGCTCCGGGTCCTGCAGGATGGCCAGTAGTTCGTCGATCAGGGCAAGTAGTTCCTGGTATTCACCGACAATCTTGTCCTGTTCCAGCCCGGTAAGCTGGTGCAGGCGCAGGTCGAGGATGGCCTGGGTCTGCGCCTCGGAAAGCCGGTAGCCATCAGCCACCAGGCCGAAACCCTCTTCCAGGTCATCCGGCCGCGTGGCAATACTGCCGGAGCGTTCCAGCATGCCGGTCACCGCACCTGGTTCCCAGCTGCGGGCCATCAGGGCATCCTTGGCCACGGTGCGGTTAGGCGATGACTTGATGAGCTGGATGACCTCATCGATATTGGCCAGTGCGACGGCGAGGCCTTCCAGGATGTGGGCCCGTTGACGCGCCTTGCGCAAATCGAACACCGTGCGCCGGGTGACCACATCGCGCCGGTGACGAATGAATGCCTCCAGACACTGCTTCAGGTTCAGTAACTGCGGGCGGCCGTCAACCAGCGCCACCATGTTGATGCCGAAGACATTCTGCAACTGGGTGTGCTGGTAGAGGTTGTTCAGGACGACTTCCGCCACTTCGCCGCGCTTCAGGTCCACGACCATGCGCATGCCATCCTTGTCCGACTCGTCGCGCAGGCCGGATATGCCCTCGATCTTCTTGTCCTTCACCAGTTCCGCGATCTTCTCCAGCAACCGCGCCTTGTTGACCTGGTAGGGCAACTCGGTAAAGACGAGGCGCTGCCGCCCCTTGTTCTCATCACCCTCGATATGGCTGCGTGCACGAATGTGAATACGGCCGCGCCCGGTGCGATAGGCCTCGTGAATCCCGCGGACGCCGTTGATGATCCCGGCAGTCGGGAAATCCGGGCCCGGGACGTATTCCATGAGACCTGCAATATCGATGTCGGGATTGTCGATAAGCGCAAGACAGGCGCTGATGATTTCCGTCAGATTGTGCGGCGGGATATTGGTCGCCATGCCCACGGCAATACCGGCGGAGCCATTGACCAGCAGGTTTGGAACACGTGTCGGGAATACCGAGGGTTCGTGCTCGGTCTCGTCGTAGTTGGGTACGAAATCGACGGTTTCCTTGTCGATATCGGCGATCAGCTCGTGCGCGATCCTGGACATGCGCACTTCGGTGTAGCGCATGGCGGCCGGGGAATCGCCGTCCACGGAACCGAAATTGCCCTGGCCGTCAACCAGCATGTAGCGCAGCGAGAACGGCTGCGCCATGCGCACGATCGTATCGTAGACGGCGGTATCGCCATGCGGGTGGTATTTACCAATGACGTCACCGACGATACGCGCCGATTTCTTGTAGGGCTTGTTCCAGTCGTTGCCCAGCTCGCTCATGGCGAAAAGCGCACGGCGGTGCACCGGCTTCAGACCATCGCGCACATCCGGTAAGGCCCGCCCCACGATCACACTCATGGCGTAATCGAGATAGGACTGCTTCATCTCGTCCTCAAGATTGACGGGCAGTATTTCTTTTGCGAAATCGCTCATTTGGGAGTGAAGTGCGCTTCCTTGTTCAGGTGACCGGGTGCTGCATGAGGCGTTTGGGGCAGCCGCAAGCAACCAAGACCGCGCATTTTAACATAGTCGACTCACCCACTACACCCGCAAAATAATGCTTTCCGGGGCAGCTCAGGCCGCCAGCAGGATAAACACCCGGCCCAGGCCGGCTATTGCGGATCGGACTGCGCAGTTGGCAGCGCTGCCAGCTTTTCCCTGTCCGGGGCCGCCACTACACCCGCTTCCGTCACCAGGTAATCGACCAGCCCGGCAGGCGTGACATCAAATACCGGATTCCACGCTGTTGCACCCGGCGCTGCGATTCGCCGGCCCGCCAGTTGCAGGACCTCTTCAGGGGAGCGTTGCTCGATCGTCACCTGCTGCCCGTTCGGCATACCCCTGTCCAGCGTGGAGAGCGGTGCCACCACCATCATAGGCACCCCGTGATAGCGACAGGTTACGGCCAGCTGATAGGTGCCAATCTTGTTGACGACATCACCGTTAGCAGCCACCCGGTCGGCCCCGACGATCACCCATTGCACGCGCTCCTGCTGCATCAGCAGTGATGCCGCACTGTCGCTGAGCAGGGTCACCGGGATGCTGTCGCGGTGCAGTTCCCAGGCCGTCAGCCGGGCGCCCTGCAACCAGGGCCGCGTCTCCCCCGCGTAGACCTGCCGAAGCTTACCTGCGCTCCAGGCACTGCGGATAACACCCAGTGCGGTCCCGTAACCACCGGTCGCCAGTGCTCCCGCATTACAGTGAGTCAGCACAGCACTGC
>Ga0316191_10002153_pt1 | contig 14224 bp, 11 predicted proteins | sample Eddworburr2cm_MG_FD_204928 | JGI IMG/M metagenome (GOLD analysis project Ga0316191, IMG submission 204928) | Coastal sediment microbial communities from Maine, United States - Eddy worm burrow 2 cm | ecosystem: Environmental > Aquatic > Marine > Coastal > Sediment | place: USA: Maine...
CGTTCAGACGGTAAAATAAATCTTCCCGAAATGCGCCTTCCCGCACCATTTCTTCCAGGTTCTTATTCGTAGAGGCAATAATACGAACGTTTACTTTAATGGTGGCACTGCCACCGATCCTGTAAAATTCCTGCTCTTGAAGTACACGCAATATTTTGCTCTGCAAATTGTGCGGCATATCGCCGATTTCATCCAGAAAGATGGTCCCGCCATTGGCCATGTCAAATTTACCGGGCTTAAGATTGGTGGCACCGGTAAATGCGCCTTTTTCATGGCCGAAGAGTTCGCTTTCCAATAGTTCTGCCGGGATGGCAGCGCAATTCAGTTTGATAAACGCTTTATCCTCCCGTTCGCTGTTCTCGTATATGCTAGTGGCCACCAATTCCTTGCCGGTTCCACTTTCACCTAAAATGAGAACCGTTGAATCCGTTGGAGACACTTTCTTAATTAAGCTCAGCAAACGTCGCATTGCCAGGCTTTCCCCGATAATACTCGGGAAAAAATGACGGGCGTCGATCCGGCTCAACACCGAGGTAACCTGGTCAAAAACGTTGGTAAACTGCTGGATTTTGTCGACGGACCAGTCTTTTTTTTGTACTTTTTTGGCTCTTGAAATCGTGGGAATCTTACTGGTATCTTCCATAAATTTTTCCATCGGCTTTAAGATCAACCGCACCAGTAAAAAACCGGAAGCATAAGCCAGAAGGCTGATGACAACAATGAACCAGAAAACCGGCTGTACCGGATCGGTTCCACGCATAAAACTATAATTGGTCAACCGGTATGAGACAATGGCGGAAAATATGGTAAATCCGGTGAAAATAAACGGAAAAATAATATACAGGCTTATGTAAATGCGGGACTGTTTCATATTATTTCGCCATTAGTGTCAAATCCCACATGGGCAGGAAAATAGCCAGGGCAAAAAAACCGACCACCGCAGCCAGGCCGATGGTTAAAATCGGACCGATAGCGTCGGACAATTTTTTCATGGCGTATTCAACCTCGGTGTCGTAATGACGGGCGACATCCGGCAGCAACTCTTCAAGGCTGCCGGATTCTTCACCGATGGCCACCATATTAATGAGCATGGGGGTAAAATATTTTGCCGAACGCAGCGGGTCCGCAATACCGTGCCCCTCGGCCAGACGATCCTTGATTCCTTCCAGTTCACGGGATATAGCAGCATTGCCGAGAGTATCGCTCAATATATCCATGGTTTGCAGAATATCCACGCCAGTGGACTGCAGGATGGCAAAAATGCTGGCGAAACGGGAAATGGCGCTTTTCCTGAACAAGGGTCCCACAAGGGGCAATTTCATCACTGTCGCATAAAATGTGTATTTGCCCTGATCGGTTCGTAGGTAGAAATAGAGCGAGCCACCCCCGACCACCAAAATGAAGATGGCAATGTACCAATAATTGCTGATGAATTCATACAAGAACATACAGATTTGAGTCGGCAGCGGCAGGGTCAGACCGGCACTTTTGAATATGCTGACAAAACGGGGGATGACGCCCGTCAGCAGCACAATAAAGGCCACAATCAAAAAACAAACAACGATGATCGGATACATCATGGCAGACTTGATATCCGTTTTGACCTTGTGCTCATGTTCAATAATATAGGTCAGTCGATCGAGCACTTCGTTTAAGGAACCGCTGGCTTCGCCGGCTCTGAGCATGTTGCAATACAAGGGCGAAAACACTTTAGGATGTCGGCGAAAAGCCTCATACAGACTGGCGCCTTCTTTTATGTCTTCATAGATCGTGTCAAGGGTTCTGCGCAGCCCGGAATGCTCGGTCTGTTCTTCCAATACCTTTAACAGCGTCAACATCGGCACGCCGGCGTTAATCAGCGTATTGAGCTGCTTGGTAAAAAGGATCAGTTCGGGCGCTTTGACCGGCGAAAAAAAATCAAAGAAACTCCTCATCTGCGCCCCTGACACTGCCGCGCTTTTTTCCCGCAGCTTCGTCGGAATATATCCTTGGGCGGCCAGCAAACTGCCGGCTTTTTCAACGGAGTCGGCTTCAATTTCACCGGTCGTGGTCGTACCGGCATCCGTGATAGCGCGGTAACTGTATACTGCCATTTTATTCTCTTTTGATTTGTTATCTGAAACGCTTCGGTTCGGCTCGAAATGTTGTCTTGTTAATGGCCCCTTGATCCTATAACATTACCGCCGAGGCCGCCTCCTCCAGCGAGGTGATCCCCTGGATAACTTTTTCGGCCGCGTTTTCTTCCAGGGTGTTGAAATTGCCGGCTTCTTTTGCGGCCCGGGCGATTTCATGGGCCGGCTTTCTTTTTAAAATTAAATTCTGGATCATATCATCGATGATCAACACCTCATACACACCGGTTCTCCCTTTGTATCCGGTTTGCATGCAGTTGAAGCACCCCCTGCCCTGTTGAAAATTGGCGTTTTCTACTTGATCCAATCTCCAGAATTTCAGGGCCTCGCGGGTTGGCCGGTAAGTGGCTTTACAACTCGGACAAACCTTGCGAACCAAGCGCTGGGCAAAGGATACAATCATAACCGAGGCCACTAGAAACGGTTCGACACCCATATCGATAAAGCGCGTAATCGCACCCGGCGAGTCATTGGTGTGGAGGGTGCTCAGCACCCTGTGACCGGTCAATGCTGCCTGAACGGCTATATTGGCGGTTTCGGAATCCCGTATTTCTCCGACCATGATGACATCAGGGTCCTGTCGTAAAATGGACCGCAACCCGCTGGCAAACGTCATGCCGGCTTTGCGGTTCAGCTGAACCTGACGGATTTTTTCAATGCGATATTCCACCGGATCCTCTATCGTAATGATGTTGATGTCCGGTTGGTTTACTTTTCTTAATATCGAATACAGACTGGTGCTCTTACCACTTCCGGTGGGGCCCGTACTCAGAATCATGCCGTGCGGCCTGGAAATCATGCTTTCAAGCCTCTTCCGATCCCTTTCGTTCATCCCCAGTTTTTCAAGCGAGTACATACTACTGCTGGTATCCAGCAACCGCAACACCATATTTTCGCCGTAAATAGAGGGGATCGTGGAGACCCGGATATTGATATCCTTATTTTTCATTTTAACGGTGAACCGCCCGTCCTGGGGAATCCTGGATATCGCAATGTCCATATTGGAGAGGATTTTCAGTCGCGAAATTATCGGCAAAAACATTGATTTAGGAGGCGCCGGCACCTCGTGAAGTTTGCCGTCCACCCGGAAGCGAACCTGCACGGATTCTTTTTCCGGGCTGATATGGATATCGCTGGCTCCTTCCCGCACGCTCTGGGATAAAATGGAGTTGACCAACCGGACAACCGGTGCCTCTTCCGCCATACCTTGCAGAGAGCTGACCTCCACGTCTTCCGTAATGGTGGTTTTCACGGCGGTTTTATTGACTTCCATCTCTTCCATGTCTTCCAGCACGCCGCCGATACCGGCATAGGTGCCGTAAAGACTGCTGAGCAGATTATTCAAATGCTGCTCGGAACAAATAATGGCTTCGACCTCGCAATTTGTTATCAGCTCGATGGCATCCAGTGCATTGATATCCAGAGGGTCTACCATGGCAATGCTCAGCAAAAGACCGTTCTTCTGAAGCGGCGCCACCTGGTATTTATGGGCGAGGTCAGCCGGCAGAAGGTTGATCAGGTCCATATCGATGCTGTAGTTTTCCGGACGGTATTTCTCCAGGCTTAGTTGGTTCGATACCAGCTCGACAATCTGACTTTCGTTGACGATTCCTTCACGAACCAGAAACTGTCCAAGTTTCAAATGGCTCCTCTTTTGAAAGGGCAGCGCCTCTTCCAGCTGCTTTTGGGTCAGCAGCCCACCCTCGACCAGAATTTCTCCTAATTTCTTTCTAACCCTCAATGTTTATCCCTTTTCTTTGCTTTATGGCACTCGTCCAAAATATGGGTTTGCAAAAAAAACGGTCTCCTTATCCCACCGGGACAAAATCGTAGATCCGGATGACAACTCCGTGGGAAGCTGTCCTTGCCGGGCGCGTGCCGATTTTTCGTCTTTGAAAAGTTTGCCCACAACCACCGCAAATCTGGAGCCGGCAGCGGGATTCCAGTAAGGGATCAGCCGCACGGGGGGAGATCCGTCGGGTAGGTTTCTCAAGATCTTAAAAGCAGCCTCAAGCGTATCCCTCTCGTCAACCTTGAGCCACCACACTTCCCTTTCACCGAGCGCCACTTCGGTAGGAATCGCCGGCAGTGAGATAATCTGACCGACGGTTACTCGATCCGGATTCTCTATCTCGGGATTGGCAATAATGAACGATTCTAGATAACTGGAATTAAATCCACCGTAAACTTGCCGGATGATCCGGGACAGAGTTTCCCGGCGTTTCAAGGTGAGTCGGCCTAAAACAGCCGAATAGGTGGACTCGACTGCCAAATCAGCTTTTGAATCTTCAACCGCGGTGTCCATCGAAGCCACCAGCGGGGCCTGTTCTTCGATCCTTTCAATTTTTTCCGGCTCTGCGACCCGCTCAGGGGTCGGAAGGACAGCGTCGGGTTCGATGGGGTTTGGAGGGTTATCGTCGCTCGCAACTAACCGGTTATTGAGACTCAATGTTTCGGCGTCAGGGATCGGGTCCTCGATGACAGGATTCGAATCTAAATAAAATTCCGTTTTGACCTCTCTGATCTTTTGGGATTGTCCCAATTTAAATCGCTCCAGCGGCAGGAATACCAGCAGGATAACGGCAGCTGCCCCGCCCATTGCAGCGACGGCAATAGGTATTTTCCAGCGACGTGATTCTTCCGTAAACACCCTGCGGGCACACTTTCTCACCAGGAAATAATTGGCCCTGGATCGACTCAGGATGATCATGGACAATATACTCTGATGGCACAAATTTATTATTTTTCGAGGATATCCGCCGCTAATGCGAAAAATTGCCCATAACGCCGGATAGGTAAAAAGATTTGGTTTTCTGGAAGAGTTGCTGGATTTTTCCAGCCGAAATTTAATCATCTGCCGGGTATCGGAGAAACTCAAGGGTTTCAGCAGGTGATAGAGATTGATGCGGTCGGCGAAATTGGGATATTTTCGAACTGTTTTTTCAAACTCACGTTGAGCAAAGATGACGATTTGCAGCAATTTGTATTCATTGGTTTCATAATTTAAAAATTCCCGCAGGATCTCCAGACAAAACGGCGGAATTTTCTGTCCCTCATCTATAATGAGAACGATGTTTTTACCCTGGTCCACGCCTTTGAGGAACAAATACTGTTTAATATACTCCTTGATCTGCCCTTCGTGACCCTTCGCCTGCGGCTTTTTGCCTGTCAGCAAATGGGCTACCGTCGCCAAAAATTCGGAAGCGTGCAGAAAATGGGGATCAAGGATAAGATGAGTCTCCGCTTCCTCTTTCTGGCCAAATCGGCGAATAAGCTGCCGGCACAGGGTCGTCTTACCCGTGCCGACGTCACCGATGATAACATTCAACCCTCGACGAAGCAGCAATGAGAGTTCTAATTTTTGCAGGCAATCCAGATGCTGCCGGGAATGAAAAAAAAATTCGGGATCCGGGGAATTTGAAAAAGGCTCTCTATTTAAGTCAAGAATACTGAAGTAATCCATTTGTTTTGCTTTAGCAGGGGCTGATACTCAGGTGATATAAATCACATATAATGTGGTTCTTAGCTTTCATCCCGTTTTTTATTCCCTTAAATCAAATCTATTCGGAACCCATCCAACTGCAACGGCAAGCCCTTCGTCCCTCGCAATTCGTTCATCGCCGTGTTAAAGCTTACCCCCTGCTGATTTGGGTTTCAAAATATGCGGTGTAATGAAAATGAGCAATTCCTCCATTTGATCGGCGCTGCTTTTGCGTTTAAACAGATATCCCAGCCCGGGAATATCTTCCAGAAAAGGCGTGCCGGTGTCGCCACGGCTGGCTGATTCTTTGCTCAAACCGCCGATAACGATGGTCTGCCCGTCATTTTGAATGACATTGGTTTCGGCTTTTTTGGTGATGATCGTGGGATTGCCGAGCACGGTTCTGCTAAAATCAGGCTCGTCTTTGTTTACTTTTATATCCAATTTAAGGGTGTCCCCGTCAATGACGCTGGGAATAACTTCCAACCTGAGTACCGCATCCTTATACTCGACGTTCACCTCTCCGTCTTCCACTGTTTGATAGGGAACCTCCTGGCCGCTTTCGATAAAGGCGAGTTTGTTGTCCTGGGTGGTGATGGAAGGACTCGAGAGAATGTGAAGCTTTCCTTGATCCTGCAGGGCCGAGAGTTGGACGGATAAAAGAAAATCCCCCACCCGCGAATAGATGAGCCCGAGGGTCGCGGGATTAAAACTGCCGATGGCGGCGGCCGGCAGATCGACCACGGCCCCCGTGGTAACATCGACCGCCTGGCCGAGATCGCCGGTCCCGGTATCAAACTGGTTCCCGCCAACAATGATGTCTTTGTTGCCGCTTGACCCCTTATAAGCGCCTCCCCACTGGATGCCCAACTCCCGGGCCACATCCTTGTTGGCCTCGACGATATAGGCTTCGATCAGAACCTGGGGCGTGGGGCGGTCAAGTTTTTTAACCACCGCCAGTATCCTGTCCATATCGCTTTTGATGGCCTGAATGATCAAGGAGTTCGTGTGCTCATCCACCAGGATCGATCCGGCCGGTTTACCGTTTCGGTCAATGGTAACAAATTGTTCAAGATTGGCTTTGAGTTTTTCTGCCTCCGAAAATTTGACGGCCACGATTCTTGTCAAGGGAGGTTGGATGAGATCTAATTCTCGTTTGCGGGCCCTGGAGAGAAGCTCGGCATCCATGTCTTCAGCGGTCATGATGCGAATAATGTTACCCTTCCAGGCATAATTCAATCCATGGGTTTGAAGGATACTCAAAAACACCTCATCCCAGGGCGCCTCGTGGATGTTGATATTAATATTCCCGGTTACTTTTTCGTTGAGAACAATATTCTGATCCGCAGCCCTGGCCAAAGTACGCAGCAGGACGGCCACATCAATGTTATTCATTTTCATGCTGAGCTTACGGTTGGGAAGCGGTTTTGGGACGTCGAGTTCTTCTTTTGCAGTTGGATCCGGCGAAACGATTTCAAAGGGCTCTTCATCGATCGGTGGGGGTTCAACCGGCGAATTCCCCTTTGCTTCTTCGGCCTTAATCCGCCATTGTTCATAAAAAGGATCCTTGACATCTTTTAATTCCTTTTTAGGGGAACACCCTCCCACCCAGACAATTATCAGCAATAGAAAAAGAAAACCGACACATTTTGATAAACTCCGATAGCTATCCATTTGCCATTTTTCCTATTCAGTTTCTTCCATTGGAAGGATCAATGTTTTCTTTTTTTTACCCGGAGGAGCGATGACGACACGGCTGGGAGTAATATTTCGAATAATGAATCCATCCGGCTCCAGGATGTCACCGGCCTCATATTCCATCCCGTTAATGATTGCCAAACTTTTATCACCCATCCGCAAATAACCGGTGTAAATCGCCTCGGATGTCAACACAGGTTCTTGACGGTCCTCAACCTCCTCGGGTGCTTTGGGTTCGATCTGAATTAAAGGATCTTGTTTCCACTGGGTTTCAGCTTTACGTAAAACGTAAGCTTGACTTTTTGATAGTCTGTTCGATGTTTTTTCAGCAACTTTAAGGATGAACGCCTTGAGGGCTTTTTGATCATTGTCGCTAAATGCAGTAGCTGCCTGTTGCGGAGAAGATAGAAACCAGATGTAAATACCGTAAACCACTGCCACTAACGACAGGCCAATCAGTATTTTTTCTCTTTTTGACATATATCGAGTTACGCGTTTCGGGTTCCGAGTTGCGAGTCAACAACTCAGTCGTTTGGTTTATATCATCTGCCTTCTGTCATCGGTTCACTGCTGAGCCAACCAGATCTTAAGCTTAAACTCTCTGGAATTCTCGATCGCCCGTATTTGGATCTCTTCAATTCGTTCAAAAGAAGGGATGTTTCCCAGATCCACCAAAAAATCGCGAAATTTTTTAAAATCACCGGTCGCATGGATGCGTATCAGCAAGTATTTGGCATTGTTCTCCAATATTTCGACATCGGTTTGAATATCGCGCAGCGTAAGGTCGTAGCGCCGGGCAGTTTCGAGCAAATGCTCTGAAATTTTGTGGATATCGCCGCGGGCCAGTTTAACTTTTTTAGGTGCCGGTAACTCGGTCGCGTCTTTTTTCTGCACCTGTTGCAGCAGATTGTCAAAAACAGGTTTGAGTATCCTCTGCTCGTCCAGACGGGCATTGAGCTTTTCGATATCTCCGTCCAATTCAGCTGACGTTTTCTGAGCCGGAATGATGATCAAGAGGACAAATATAATGATACCGACCCCACATATCAGGAAATAAATCAGGCTCTGGGTGGGTAGTACTGATTTAATCTTTTTCATTAGATTATATAAGTTTTAGACGCGCGGTGAATCTCAACCCTTCCTTGTTTTCAAAACGCTCAAATGACTTCTTGCTGATTGTGGGTTGATCGAATATAGGTGAATTTCTGAGCTCCATTAAATAACCGGCCAGTGCAGACTCCAGGATCAAACGGTCGCCCTGCACAATCCCATCCAGTATCAAGGTACCCTTTTCCTTTGCCTCACCCTTGGCCGGTGCTTTCTCTTTTTTCATGTGGGTACTGACTTGTGTCGATATGCTGAGTAATCGGACATTGAGCGGTGTAAGATCCGTGAGTTCACTGATGACGGCGACAGGGAAATATTTTTCTCCGATTTCCGTAATCTTTCGAAAATTGGCCTGGGTGTCATCGACCAGGTTTACGATGAGGTTCTGGTCCACCCGCACCGAATATTCGTCAAGCTGTTGCTGTAGCTGCTGCAAATTGGATTCCCTGGCCTTTATCTGACGATCCTGCCAGAAGGAAACCCATACACAAAGGGCCATCAACAAAAAAAAGCCCGCAAATACACCACGGTTTATCCGCTGGCTGCTGACAACTTTCTGCTTATCTTTGTACGTGTATAAAAAGTTGGGGGTCAGCTCGTTTCTGGAAAGCGCCATACCCATTGCCGGCACGTAAGAGCTCCGCTCCGAGGCGGTTTCGGGACTCGGCACCAATGAGAAAAAATTGGGATTTTCCGCAAAGGGATCCAACGTCTCCGTAGCGATGCCGAGTTCCTCACCGATGTATGTCAATATTCGCTGGTGTGGATCCACCCCGCTGGAAATATATATTTTTCCGACCCTTGCGTTTTCATATTGCATCGCAAAATGTCGCAGCGTTCTTTCCACCTGTTTTACCAGTCGCTCCAGAGCGGGCAGAACCATCTTAAACAGGCGGTCTTCTTTAAGAAGACGCTGTCTTTCTTCCACCGCCGCTCCAGGGGCGTTGTGACTTTCCCCGAAAAACAGCTGATGGGCTTGTGCCAGCTCATATTTTAACTTCTTTTTTATGGCCAGTATCCTGGCGCTGTCTTTCGTCGATGATCTCGCGACGGAAAGTTCAAACAATTTGCCTTCAATTTCTGTGCGCAGGGCTTCCAGCATAGTTTTCACCCCGGCTTTTATTCCGCGTGAAAGCACGAGGCTTCCCTCTGAAAAAATATCGATGCGTGACCAGTCCCGTCCGATATACAAACTGGAAATATGCGATTCATCGGTTTTAATCCGACCTGTTCTCAGAAGGCTTTGATAGGCAAACGGAACAATCGAAATGCCCGTAAGGGGAAAACCGGTTTTGTTGAAAAGATCTTTGAGATCTTTTATTTCCGATTTGGGGGCGGTGTAAGCCATTACGTCTATTTTAAGTTTGTCATCCTCCTCGACATCACCCAGGACTTCAAAATCGAAAATAACGTCTTTTTCATTAAAAGGCGAAATCTTTTGGTATGACCAATAGACGGAATTTGGAATTAGCTTGGGGTTGACTTTCGGTATCCGGATCTGACGTGTCTCGACGCTGGCTGATGGCGTCGTACACCAGATTTCAACATTTTTTGAATGTGCGCAAAAGTTTGCCAGAATCGGCTTTAAAAATTGATAAAATTGGGGGCTTTCACGCGCAATTTCAGGGTCAAATGGAATTCTGGCAAACTCGAACATTTTAAATTTACGGTCCGAGACGCGGTGAATCTTGATTATTTTCAGATCATCGTGTCCCAGATCGACCCCCACAGAAATAACCTTTCTAAATGATACCGGAAGGCTAATCAGGTTTTTTAGTCGATGACCGACAGCTCGCTGGGAGGCGGCAGTGGAGGGAGTGGGCTCCGGTTTATTGTCGTCGCGTATCAGGTCAAGTAATCGTTCAGTTGATGATATTTCGTCATATTTCGCCAAATTCTTTCTCCGTGCAGCTCAGACGATACCAGGATAGTGAAGAAGTAATCAAATACCACAATTAATATAAAAATGACCATCAATAATTGCTGGATAATAAACACTATATTAATTTACATAAACTGCTTGAAATGTCAAGAAATAATGCTCACAGCCATCGAATCCTCATCGTGTGCAACGGAGAATAAAGTTCAGATCGGCAACGCTGCCTAGTTTGTAAAAAGACGATCTTAAATCTAAGAGGTTGCAATTTACAAACTTTTATGAAAAATAATAACTTCATTTAAATTCTTAATAAAAATTATCAATTTTTGCAACCCAATATCCGGAATTCGGAGCCGTAATTCTCCCGGTTTAGTTGACAAGCCGGGGTATTTTCGGTATCAATACCAACATAACCTATTGCATCCGTTTGCGGATGAGATGACCCGCGACGATGAACCTGTGAAAGCTCACTAAGATAGGCATTTAATCAGCATGGAACCCAATATAATTGGTGTCAGTAATAACATCCGCAGAATAAAAGAACTGATCGGCCAGGTAGCGGATACAGGATTGAATACCGTCGTCTATGGCGAAACCGGCGTCGGCAAAGAGCTGGTGGTTCAGAATCTTTATCAGAAGTCCAATCGGGTCGGTAAGCCTTTTATCAAGGTCAATTGTGCTGCGTTGCCGGATACACTTCTGGAGAGCGAAATGTTTGGCTACGAACAAGGCGCCTTTACCGGCGCCGAACGACGCAAACGGGGTAAGTTCGAACAGGCTAGCGGCGGGCTTTTGTTCCTGGACGAGATCGGTGATATGTCGCTTCCACTGCAGGCAAAGCTTCTGCATGTCCTGCAAGGGGGCGATTTCAGCCCTCTGGGTTCCGAAAAAAACGTCAAAATGGCTGCCTGGATCATAACCGCTACCAATCGTGAACTTGAAGGCGACATGGAGAGCGGTAAGTTCAGAGAAGACTTGTATTACCGGTTAAGCACGATCAAAATACATATTGAACCCCTGCGCAAGAGGCCGGAAGATATACCGCCTCTCATCGATCATTACGTAAAGGCCTATACTACCCAGTTCGTTGGCAAACAGCTGTCAACCCCAAGCCAGGAAACCATCGAGAAGCTGGTCGCTTACCACTGGCCGGGAAATGTCCGCGAACTGCAAAATGTTTTGAAACGTTTCATGATTTTAGGCGACAGCCAAGACAGTCTTGATGATATGCTTATCGGAAGCGGAAGCCGGGCGCGTGCAGCCGACTTACCGGCATCTGAAGGCCGGCTTAATAGCCCTTTGGGTCTATTGGAGTTTGACGCAAATGACCCGCCGGACCTTGCTTCGCTGTCTTTGAAAAAAATCAAAAAACAAGCGGTTGTCCGTGTTGAAAAAGAAATCATCTCCTATGTTCTCGAGAAAACCGGCTGGAACCGCAGCAAAGCGACCAAAATTTTAAACATCAGCTATAAAACCTTGCTTTACAAGATTAAAAATTTAGGGATTGAACCTCCGGAGGGCTCAAAGGAATAGACTGGGTTGAGCGGTTCAGGGTTCAACGTTCCGGGTTGAAAAAAAACAGATAGCTCGTCTCAAAGGGATCGAGTCTTCATCTGGTTATAATTCCGTTTCACTCAATGGGGCATGACTGGTATCCCAGAATTTGATCAATATTGGTAGCAGTACCCATCGGTTGTAACCTTTGAACCTTGAACCCTGAACTTGGAACCGATCAGTTTAGGTAAAAATATATATTGAATTCTTGCCTTAACATTGATATGTCAGTGTTGAGGCAATTCAAAAATGTTTAAAAGAAAGGTTTTATAGGATATGATGGAAGGAACTGTCAAATGGTATAGTGAGAAAAAAGGTTATGGTTTTATCGAAACCGAAAACGATGGGGATGTCTTTATGCACAGTCGAAGCATCAAAGATCATGGTTTTTTTTTGTTACAGAAATCTGATAAAGTTACTTTCGAAATAAAAGAGACCCGTCACGGACGGCAGGCCGCCAATGTCCGAATCGTAAAATGATTTCTTTGGGGAAAATTCTAACGAAATTGATTTATTAAAAAAAGATTTATCTTACCAACAAATTCATCTATTGATGACGTACCGGTTTCTTTCTTGGGGGGGAAAATTCATTTGCCAAGGGGGCAATAACCTGAAGTTTGGAACCACGACATTTTTTTGAAAGGAGATTGTCACGATGGCAACAGGGACAGTGAAATGGTTCAGCGATCAAAAAGGTTTTGGGTTCATCGAGCAGGAAGATGGGCCCGATGTATTCGTTCATCACACAGGCATTAATGCGTCCGGATTTAAATCGCTTAATGAGGGTGACCGGGTTACATTTGATATAGAGGAAGGACAAAAGGGACCTGCCGCTACAAACGTTACCGTAGTATAGCGGTTTCTCTAAAACAAAAAAGGCACAACGGCGGATGCGCGTGAAGTGCCTTTTTTATTTTGAACGCAAATCAGATAGTAATTGACATTGGTATTGGTGTTTATCGGAAATTGGCGTAAATTTTATATGTCCTCGTATGGTGAAATACAAAATCGGAAAAAATTTCCCCATGCCAGTAACTGATACCTAATACCCAGTATCAGATACCCAATACCAATAATCGACTCAATTAAGTTTGATTTAACTGGGGTATGAGTCCATTTAAGAGTAACTTTTCGCCACCTCCAACCTAAACTTTGTATTTAAATCTATCCGCTAGCTGCTCGGCAGCAGTATAGGGGTCAACTTTTCGATTTTTGAGATCTTCAATGATAACCTGATAGGCAGATGAGTTGCTGATAGCGTCGAATATTTTATCAGCGGCCAGCTCCATGACCCGTTTTTTGAAAAACAATAGTTCCCATTTAAAATTGTGTTCGCTAAACATCCCAGTATCGATTAAAAACCGGCGATGGCGCTGAAACATTTCCACAAGCTCAGGAATACCCTGGTTTTTTACGGCAACCGTTTTTAAAACAGGCGTTTGCCAACCATTTTTAGAAGCGGGCTTCATTGTGAGCATCAACTGCAGTTCCGCGACAATATCGTCTGCCCCCGGTTTGTCCGCTTTGTTTACAATCAAGATATCTCCGATTTCCAGCAGTCCGGCTTTCATGACCTGGATTTCATCACCCATTCCCGGCAGACTGACCACTGCAGAGGTATGCGCAAACTGCGCAATTTCCACCTCGTCCTGCCCAACCCCTACCGTTTCGATAATGATGACCTCATAACCCATGGCATCAAGCACAAGTACTGTCTCCCGGGCAGTCCTGCTCAAACCGCCAAGGTGCCCCCGGGTGGCCATCGAGCGGATAAAAACCCCGTCATCTTCGGAATGACACCGCATCCGAATCCGATCACCCAGCAAAGCGCCCCCTGAAATAGGGCTGGAAGGGTCGATGGCCACCACGGCAACTTTCATGCCGCTTTGGCGAAATTCGCCGATGATGGAATTCACCAGGGTCGATTTACCGGAACCCGGCGGACCGGTAATGCCCAAGATATAACCATTTCCGGTGTTTGGATACAAAAGTTTGAGCATCTCTATCCCTTGTGGGTCGCCCTCCTCCAGTAAACGAATTAATCGGGCACCAGCCAGCTGGTCGCCACGAATTATCCTTTGAACTCTATTTTTCATTTTACGATCCCTGTTGCCCTGAGTAAAAACAAGGTAGAATACCGCGGTCATTGATCATCGAATACCCAGGATCAAGCATCAAGCGTCAAGTATCCAGCATCGAGTATCCAGTATCCAGCATCGAGTATCCAGTATCCAGTATCGAGTATCCAGTATCCAGTATCCGAGTATCCAGTATCCGAGTATCCGAGTATCCAGCAACGTCTTTGTCCAAATAACACGGCCCAACTGCACACCAAATGAAGCGACTGTATTTTTTTGAAATATCAATATCTAA
>Ga0316191_10002156_pt1 | contig 14208 bp, 11 predicted proteins | sample Eddworburr2cm_MG_FD_204928 | JGI IMG/M metagenome (GOLD analysis project Ga0316191, IMG submission 204928) | Coastal sediment microbial communities from Maine, United States - Eddy worm burrow 2 cm | ecosystem: Environmental > Aquatic > Marine > Coastal > Sediment | place: USA: Maine...
TGATTTGGTCGAATTCGCCTCGGCGGTAGGAGGCTGACAACCCAAAGTGCTTACCGATGCCGTTACTGTAGCGACCGGTAGTGACCCGACCTGTCACGGCGTGGTCCGTTTCATGAGAATCCTCCAGGTCCTTTGTAAATACACCAATAGACGTGGTCACATAAGGGGAGTCGCTCGGTTCCCAGATATTCAGTTTATGATCCCCTGGACCAAACTCATAAGCTCTGTGCAGGCGCACACCCATACTGCGCCAGGCGCCAAATCCGTCAGCAGGTAGGGAATGTTCCTGCGGGAAGCCAAACTTATTCCCGGTCAGATAGTCCAGCCCCATGGGCTCCTTCTGGTTGCCGATGGTCACTGTGACAGGTTTGAGATCGCTTACCCAGCGCACATAGATGTCGCGGGCTGTACCATCGTACAGGTCGTACTGAAATTTGGCCTCACCCCAGTCATATAATTGAGTGCGAAGAATGATTTCCATTCGGCGCACCGCACCACCGCTGTCCCGCTCGCCATCACCGGCATTGTGATAGATACCGTCAAAACTGTGATAATCATATTGCATCGCCCCACCCGCCCAGATTCTGAGCGCGTCGAAAAGCACCACGCCCTCTTCGTCTTTGGTGGCTACCTCTACATTTCGCAAGACAGTATTGTCATTGTGCATATCGGAGGTTGTTTTTGCGTCTAGCCTGGAGCTAACCGTTAGATCCACCTCATCAACAGTCTCTACTTCTGTGGTTTCTGCCAGAACCGGAAGATGACTACTGAGTGAATAGCACAAAAGAACCTGCGCAGCGATAACCGTAAGGGCAGACGCTGCATGTCTCACACTCGTTGACATTTTTTACATCCACAATTTGGAAAATGCGGTGAACCATGGGGAATCAGAACTTTCCTACAATGCCCCGAACGTTACACCGATGCGGAGAATCAACATATCCCGGCTAGTGAACTCTCCGCTCATCGAGCCAATACCGGGAATTGACGGCGTATCAACGGGCCCGTCATCAATACCCATGTAGCTGAGTGAAGCCTGCACGCTCCGATCATCTGTCCACTGCCATTCCGCTGCGGCACCTACGGACCACATAGAGTCCAGGCGGAAAGTGGCGGTACGGTCATCATCCTTTATCATGTCGTCCACATAGAGGCCTGTCACCGCCAGCATCCAGCGCTCTGCAACCGGCCAGCTGTAACCCACGGAAATGGCATAGATATCCTCGTAACTGGCCTCGTTTTCTGTCAGCGCCTCACCATCGAAATAAAACTCGGATAATTCAAACTCGCTGAAATCGGCCCAGACGAGATCCACAGTCACTGCGTGATCATTGGTAAATTCATGATAGACCCCTGCAAGTATCGACTGTGGTGTTTTACTTTTCACCTCAACGTCGGCACCAATGAATCCGGCCTCATCCAACACCGCTTCCGTATTAGGCCCAAGTCCCTTGAACTTGACTTCTCCCTCCAGCGTCGGATCCGCGCCCGACTGGTACACCACGCCCCAACGGGTGCGGCCTGTCACCTCATGCAGGAATGAGAGCCCAAAGCCCAGGTCAAAGCCATCAGTCTCTAGTGTTGCTTTACCATCCGAGAAAGATGGATCAAAAATATTCGCTACGGCCCTCTCCTGATCGAAGATGGAATAGGTAATAGCAACACTGCCCGCTATCGAGAAATTGTCATTGATTCGATAAGCCAGGCTTGGAAAAGCGCTTATATTGATCGAGTCATAACTAGTGATAAAGTACCGACCAGGCCAATCGCCAAGGTCATCGGAAAACCCCGCTCCCAGCACAGTAAAGCCAAAAGTGAATTCGTCATTTATGGGCCTAACCATATAGCCAGAGGGAACAACCGTCGTGGTCGAGTCATCTGACTTGAACTTGGGGCCATCATCACCCAGCCGGCCCTCCCAGGTAGAATCACTGTATAGGGTCAGCAGTTCGAACTGGCTTGCCTTGGATTCAAACCGGCTGATACCAGCCGGATTGGTGCCGGCAGTAGCCGCACTGTCAGCGGAAGCCGCAAGGCCCGAAAACCCGGCGTGAGGCCGGGAATGAGCAACGGTGGCGAGCGTAATCAGAAACGGAGTACCAAGCGTAAGTATGAAACGGTTCATAGAGCCCTGCAGCGTGAATAACTACCAGTGAAAAGAAAAACCAAGAAGCGGCCCCTGCTGTACCGCGTTGTAGGCGTAGCGGGCAGTACTGCTACCGTTATCGTAGTCGAAATCCATGTAGCGATAGCCTACAAATGCGGAGCCCCACTCCCTGAGTCTATAATCAAAAATGAAACTGAAATTGATAGCCTGATCATCACTGCCGCCGTATCCGTAGTCGCCGCGTGTAAGCAGGCTCCAGCGGGAGTTCATTTGCCACTGCGTACGCAGACCGATAAAAGGATGAACCCAGTCATCACCGCCACTGATTCCCACCGGTAGCGGCCCCGGCCCCAAGGGAGGCTCCGGTAAACTCAAAGTGCCAGCAACATCCACGTCCTGATCGAGATATCTAAGGCCCGCAAGCACTTCCCACCCGGTTTGTCCGCCCCGTAAGAATTCCCAGCCGACGGCGAGTTCAGCCGCCGTATTCTTGAACTCTATATCGACCTCAACTGGACCCGCTGCAGCGGTGGGGTCAAGGCTCACATACTGGTATTCTGCGATTAGCGACAGCCTGTCTTTACGAGCCTCGAAGTGCACGGTATAAACCGCTTCAAGGTTCTCCAGCACATCATCTTTGAAATCCAGTTCAAGAGGCGCCGTCGCGGTCCCTATAGCGGCGTCGCCATCGATACTTATCCCCCAGAGGAATAAGGGCGCCAGAGAGAACTCCCACTCTCCTCCACTGTCAGCCGAGCGTGCTGAAAGCGAAAAAAACAAGGATAGAACCGCTAATCTCGCAGCTGTTTTAACCCGGCAGCTCATATGTGTCTTCATTCCCGGCTTTCCTCTAAGCCAGCGGACTATAAAAGATAACATCACAAAGTTACCCAGCTTCATGTCACCGCCCACCGTGGCTAGTGTTGCAACGCACTCGCAATTCCGTCAGACGCATCGTCTGTGCTGCTGTCCAGGTTATCTTGCAAATCGCCCATGGTAAGTACGTCCTTCTTGCCTTTTAACTGTTCGCCTTCAACCTCCCTGACGACCATGCCCTGCAGCTCGCCGGTCACGCTGTCGAGCATACGGACTTCCAGGAATACTTTAACGTCCTGGTCGCGCTTGCCCGTGGCGGCTTTTGCAGCGCCAAAAACGGCGGCTACCGGCAGCACTTCGTACGCTTTCATACCCTCTGTTTCGACGGTTACGCCGGTCAATGCGCCCTGAATGCGAAGTACACCCTGGCCTGCCTCATCGCTCACGACTAGAAATTCGCCTACCTTTTCGCGCAGCGCTTCCGTCAGATGCACCTGTATCTGCTCGAGCACCTCCGCGCTGACCTGAGGCGTCGGCTGTGGCTCGGGATATAACACCATCGGCTCGATCAACAGCTGTTGGTAATTAGCAAAATTAAGGCTCGGGCTCAACCAGCGTTTGGCCTTTTGGCCGCTGCGCAACTTCACTTCCTGCAATCGTGCATAATCATCATCCGAACCAAGGAATCCCGAGTTCCCGCCCTCATCGGCGGCCGAAGTCTGGGAAACGGCAAGGAAAAGCAAAAAAGTAAGCGCCCCTGCAGCGCGCTTCAGTCCAAATTTAGTATGTTTCATGGAGATAGTTCCTCATATAGCGACGGTCAAACACCTGTTTAAGCAGTGGTACTGGAGTCGCGATCAGTTCGGCTTCTCTTGGGTACCGTATTGTTTGTTAATTTCGTCGTAGACCGGCTGAACCACGTCTACAATATCAAGCTTGCCTCCGATGATCTCTTTGGAATAACCAATACGGCGACTGGGATCTGGAGGCATCGGTCTTTCTGAAGCGGCTGGGGGCCAGACCTCTTCGCTCACTACCGCCATGCGTACTCGAATATCCTCCTTTGTGACATTCCACACCATGAAATCTTCGGCCAGACTCAGGGGACCGTCATAGGTTGAGCGAATGCGATCGTTGACGTCAGTAACCGTGTCGAAGTCCTTAAAGAAGTGGTAGGCCACAGCCATGCGGGGTTTCACAGTGCTCATGACCTTGCCAAAGGCTTCCGGAGAGGTATGAATCTGTGTGCCGACAACCAGGGCCGTCTGCGGTGTGAATTTGAATTTCTCGACCAGCGTGGGAACACCAATAAAGCTTTCGTGGATCGCGAGGTCCGCGCCCTTGGCATACTGTGTAAACCATTTGTTGGGGTAGGTATCACTGCCGAACACAAACTTGAGTTCATTCCATTCCAGGCTGAAGCTGACCGGCCCGTCCAGTGAGTGAATAGCTGGCCAGGACCGAATCGTGACGCCGTTGTCTTGGTAGACAACCTGATTCTCACCCATGTAGTCAAACTCTGTGGTTTCGATGCTGAGACCGCGCTCATCCATCATGCCCTTGCGGCCATCGAGGTCCCAGGTCAGCATCTTCTGGAGATGCTCCATCGCATAGCTGGTGCCTTGCTCGGGCACAGCACCGCTGGGCCCCCAGACGCGCAACGGTCTCTGCCGACCCGCTAGCGCACCACCGACGTAAAGCGATGCCAAATCGCCAAAGTGGTCGGTATGCAAGTGCCCTAGAAACACCTTATCGAGAAAGTTGTAGGGTATTTGAAGTGCGGCAATCCGCTCCGCAGATCCCGTACCTATATCGAAGAGGAACTTGTCTCCGTTGCCCAGTTCCACCAGAAAGCAGGCCGCCGCCTGGCTCGGGCGAGCTGTTGGCATGCCGGTTCCGCACGCGATAACCCGCATTTCATCTGGCGCGAGGTCTTCACTGTTGGGGGCGTAGAAATCTCGAGACCTGGCCTTTACTGGAGAGATCAGCTGTGAATTGTTGGCGGCTACCGCAGCGCTAACAAACCCCGCGCTCTTGTCCGACTTACCGTCGGAATGGCCCCAGAGATAGATTACCGCCGAGAATGCAATTAGAGCCAGTGCGCCGATCGCATGTCTGGATGTGTTCATTGTTCGATTACCTTTAATTCGTATTGTAATTGGAAACTCGGATGCGCTCGCAACCATGCCAACGCTAATTTCGAATCCCATAGGCATTGCCGCCGAGCTGCGCCAAGTCTTACATACGCCGCCCTAGTATATTATATGTACGGTGTCGTATTCAATATGTTAAACTACCGTTTTTATTATGTATGGACCCGTTTATTATTGTAATCTTCACTCTTAGTGCGGATCGAGCTGAGATTTTCCTTGACTCCCTGAATACCTTCAGGGTAGTCAAACAACCCCGCTCAATGGCATACAAATTCAGGAGGAAATTCCCATTGAAAAATTCAAAGCAATTTTCCCGAGTGGCCGGGCTAACCTTCCTCGGCATAGCGTTGGCCGTACTGACGGCTTGCTCCAACACCAGTGATCTGCCCCAACAGACAGAGGATGGGCTCGAACTAGTAGAAAATACCCGGGTTGATGCCGCGTATCGAGATCCCGATGCAGACTTTTCCCGATACCACCAGGTGTATATCGCGGATGTAAAAGTTTCCTTTCGCAAGAACTGGTTGCGCGACCAGAACGTCGACCGTCGATCGGTCACTCACCGACTTACCGAGGAAGATGCACGTCTTATCAAAGACGCAGTGGCCAGGGAATTCCACCGCATCTTTACAGAGGAGTTGGAGGAGGCAAATTATAAAGTGGTAGCACCCGAAGCAAGCGGATCAGATGACATTCTCGCCCTGGTACCTACTATTGCTAATCTGGATGTAACTGCACCAGACACCATGGCCCCTGGACGGACCCATACCTATACCACCAGCGCCGCCTCAATGACTCTGTACATGGAGCTCTATGACTCAGTGACCGGCGCCGTATTGGGCCGGGTGGCCGACTCGCAGAGCGCCAGGGACACTGGTCATATGAGCATCGCCAACAGCGTCACTAACAAAGCTGAGGCGGAACGCATGCTGCGCAAGTGGGCACGGCAGTTGGTCGCCAAACTGGACGAGGTACACGGAAAGTAAGCGCTAAGCAATGTTCATGTGCGGCTCCAATCGGTCGGTCCAACAGTCTCGCTCGGGATGTCAATCCGCCCGCTACCGAGACTGTCACTAAAACGGTGTAGCTGCCTACTATTAGTCCAGGCTATGGGTGACGGTAGGCGCCATCAAGGCGAAAGGACTTCAACCGATGCCGAGGCAACCACTAAAAACCATCTGAATCTGGGCAAAAGAAAGAACCTCTTGCCATCAACCACTATAAGAGATTGATTCAACTGCTTATTTATGTCAAAAATGGCAGTATGCCTAGATCAACCAGCAAACGCATCACCCGCGACCAGTGGCTCAGCACCGCACTGAATATGTTCGCCCGAACCGGCGAGGGCGGGCTACACGTTGAAAAACTCGCTCGCGAAGTTGGTGTAGCGAAGAGCGGCTTTTATTGGCACTTCAAAGATCGCGAAGAACTCATGCAAGACCTGTTCGCTTACTGGTCCTATGAATACACCGAGATCGTGACAGAAAACGCTCTGCTATTGATGTCACCACCCCGCCAGCGTTTGCTGATGATAATGACTGTAGTTTTTGATCAGAACCTGACCGAGTTCGATGCGGCTATGCATGTCTGGTCCAACAAGGATCCGAAAGTTGCAAAGAAACTCCGCAATGTGCTTAAAATGCGCGTGAGCTTCGTCCGTCAGCCCTTTGTCGAGCTGGGCTTCAAGGGGAACGAGTTGGAGATACGAACGAGGGCTTTCCTAAGCTATATCAACTCCGAGCGCCAGGTATTTGGTCCTGGCCAACAAACTTCACTCAAACTTCGGGAACCCTTTCTCGATTTGCTAGTTGCTGGCACTGGAATAAATTAGCGGCTGGCGGGGCCTGCAGCCAAGTATGTCCTATTTCGAGGGAAATTCCCCAGTCCCCCACTATGGTGTCCGTAAAACTCTGGTAACTCCAGTTTCTGGATATGTTAATTACTCGGATCTCGGCAGCGCTAAAAATTCGAACTCAGTCTTGGGGGGCGAGTACCGGGACAATCATCTGGTTCAGATTGCGGCTGGCTTCAGTTGGCAGTTGCGATCAGTCGCTGGAATTAGAGAAGAAATGGAACAAAGCCTCTTTACTGATAGCCGACGAGCTGGTTTCCGCATTTGCTCTTCGCTTGAACTCCAGGAAACTGGGTTCCGTACGAAGCAAATATCGACCGGCTGCTATTAGCCGATCGATCTGTCCATCGTTCAGTTGGAGAGAAGTCGGCAGCCCGTTCAGATAGGCGCGGATCTCTTCGGATTCAGCGGCTTCAAAATTCACTTGCGCGAAATGAACTTTAACCGCATAGCCGATATCGGAGGCTAAGTTATCGAATCGTTCGATATTGAGGCGCAGCTGGTCCAAGGTGTCGTGATTATAGCGAGACATTTGGGCGGCCACGCAGGCACTCATGGTTTTGCTGGCGGAGGGTTTTTCAGCAGATTTGTCGATCAGCCTCTCATGTTTGGCTTGGGCATTGACCAAGATAATCAGTATATTTTCTACCCTATTGCTCTGCAGTAAATCAAATTTGACCGCGGTGCTCAGGCTTTCAATTCTAGAAATCAGGGTGCGCAAGCCTAGATTGTCGGCAATGCCGCCATCAACTAAATGAATGTAGGGCCGCTCATCAGAATCTCGGTAGGATTTTATGCCATCAAGTAGGGCCTGCTGATTATTACTCACCGGTCTCGTCTGCTCTATCAACTTCCACCCGAGGGTATCGCTGACATCACATTGCTCTGCGTGGTTCTCAAGTACTACGCTGGGAAAAGCTACAGGAACTGCGGAGGATGCGGTAACGGCTCTTGCAATAGGAAAGCTGCTTAGGTCGCTGCAGATCAGGTCGAACAATTCCTGAGTGAATGTGAAACGCATGCCTGTGCTGAGGTCAGTGGCATTAATGTCGATAAACGGTGGCCCATTTTTTGAGAGGTCTTCGAAAGTGGCCCCCTTGAATATACTGCGATCATAGTAATCTACTGCCATTTCTGTGCGATCAATGCCTGATGAAATCGACCGCGGCCACTGTCCTGGGCTCAGCATCTTGTGAATCAGGGCGTCCTGGACCCCCTTTCTGAGGAAATCATCTTCATAATCGGTGAATAGTTGGTTTCGGTATAGGCCATAATAGGCAGAGGTAAAGCTACCTCCGGATACGGAAGAGATCACCTCTACATGATCGAGGAGACTTACTTTTTCGCCATTAACTTTGAGCTCTGTATCGCGAAGCTCTTGCATAACGCCATAGGACAGTGCCGCTGCTCGGGTACCGCCCCCTGAGAAAGCTAGTAGCACCAGATTCTCACCTACTACGCGAGAATCCATAATGCTCAACCTGCGATAGCCTGAGCTTTCATCAATCTCAGAGACAGGCTTGTTTTGCGGTGGGTAAACGCTGGCACAGCCTCCCACCAGTAAAACCACGACCCCTACTAGCAATGAGCAATGAGCAATGAGCGATGATTCATGAATCTGGTTTGATGGCCGACTGTCATCTCGCCCTATCTGCCTATATTACCTAGCGCCTGCAGGCGAGAGAGGTTCGCCCTCTGGAGTGAAAGCCAATCCGCTTCAGATCGGCGCGCACCCGGATCAATAACAACAAACTGCAGGCCTAGGGCATGCATTCTAGCAGTAATTTCAATGGAGGGTTCCCCTTCCCAAGCGAAGAGCGCCCTCGAACCCAGACCATCGCTTAGCTTCCGCCACTGTGAGTCGGAGGGCATGATATCGGGCTCCCAGTGCAGTGAATGGCCCTCGAGCCCATAAGCCCGCTCGAAGTACTGATACACCGGGTGGGAATAAATCAATTGGCGGCCAACTGCAATTGTAGCAAATGCTCTGTAGCCGCGATCCAGGTCGTCAATATCCGCGAGCAGCGAATTCAGCTTTGCGGAGACATCATCAGACCACTGCGGCCAGCGGCTGGAAATGGACGAGGCCGCTGCCTTCGCCTGTATCTTGGCCAGAGACATGTCCATCCAGGTCGTAAATGCGTAACCGCCGTGGGCATGGTCTCCTTCGGGACCGTGGCTGTGGGTCATCTGGCCTTCCAGCTCAATCCAACTCGGCCTGGCAGCTTCAGCCGTTGTCACGACGCGGCCGCTGGCCAGTGATACATTCGCCACCCACGGGGAATAGCCCGCGCCATTGAGCAGCACCAGTTCCGCTCCCTGCAATTGCAGCAATTCATCCACCGAGGGCTGCCACTGGGCTGGGTCTATCTCATCGGGCACTGGCAGGCGCACTTCCACCCGGTCACCGACCAGTCGATCGGCAAAGTAATACAGTGGGTTGTTTACAGCCACTATGTACGGCTTCTCCGCTTCAGCACGCTTGTGCGAGGGCTTCTGTTCCTGACCGCATCCCACGAGGGCAACGCAGAAACAAAGAGGTAACAGAAGGTAATGCCTAAAATTGAACATGGAATCCTCAGGCCAATAAGAGTTGTTGCATCAGTGAGATACCATACTGCCGTGTCAGGGCAATCAATAGTGCGGCTAGAGCCGCACTGAACAGCAGCACAAAAACCACCTCGGTCGCCATCAGTATCTGTACCTGCAGGCGGCTGGCGCCAATACGAGACAGAGTGAATCGCTCACCGCTGCGCAGCCGCAGGGACAGGTAGAAAACCAGAAGGGCCACGGTGGCAGTGGCAATCGCCACCACCGCTATTCCCACCACGATATAGTCCCGCACGGTAAATACCGTGTCGAGTAACTGGGCTATCACTCGCCGGCTGCGCACTATCTGTACGTCTTCCCGTTCCTCCTGGAAATGCCCCAACAAGAGAGCGGCAGATTTATCGTCCGGCGCAACCGGTATGATGGCAGAGATAGGGAAAGCCGAGCTCTCGCCGTGGAAGTGAAAGCTGTCGAGATTCTCGCTGGTGATGGTATTGAACTGGCGCACCGACGCATTGGCAACCAGGTTGCCCCCTTCCCGCTTGAGTACCTGACCTACTGCCTCCTGCCGGTTCAAATCCTGATGGCCGTGACCCAGTCCCTGGATCACCCAGGTGGTTTTTACATCGACAAACACCGCCTCATCGTCGGGACTGAAGCTGGGTGCCAGTACACCTACCACCGGCATCTTCAACGGATAAACGCCCGCCAGGTCAAACACCGATTCGGGGGAGGAGATGATAGGGTCGCCCACCCCCAGTGACATGGTCTCGGCCACCTTGCTGCCGATCACTGCCTCACCCAGCAATGCCGCGGGCCTACCGCTGGCCAGCTGCAGGCCGCGATAGCTGAAGTAGTCGGAGCTGGTGCCGACTATGGGATAGTCCTGGGCACGGAACCGGTAATAGAGCGGGATCGCCCGGGCATAGCCGGTAGCTTCGACTTTCTTAACCTCACTGTAGTTGAGGCGGGCCGGAGTCTTCGCACGGAAATACAGGCTGCCCAGTGACAACTCCAGTGGGCTCCCCGGGGCGCCGATTACCAGTGGTGTATTCTCCGCCCTCTCCAGCAGTTGCTCCGCGGTCTGGTCGACGATGATCTGGATCGCAACCGGCAGCCAACCCACCAGTGTGATGGCGAAGATTAGTACCAGCAGCTTGGCCCGGTGGTGACTGATGTAGCGAGAGCCGAGATAAAACAGGTCACCCATTCTCAGCCGCCTCCTGCGCCAACAACTCACTCATATCCACTACCCGGTCGAATGCGGGCAGCAATGAGTGATCATGGGTGACAGTGAGGAGTATACGGTTGCCGCCCGCGCACAGGGCGATCAGTTGATCCAGCACTGCGCGCTTGTTGTCGGGGTCCAGATTGCCGGTAGGTTCATCTGCCAGCACCACCGGCGGGTCCAGCAACAGGGCGCGGCTGACCGCCACCCGCTGGCGCTCACCCTGGGACAACGCGGTAACCGGGCGGCGCCATTTATCTAACAGGCCCAACTCGGCAACGATGTCCTGCGCCTGCTGCTCCAACTCCGGGGAGATTTTAACCCCCGGTGCCAGCCTGGCCTGCAACAGCACATTGTCGCGAAGATCGAGGTATTCAAGCAGTTCAAAAGACTGAAAGATCATGCCCATTCGACACAGCCGATGCTGGCGGCGCTGACGGATACCGAGATCAGTAATGACCCGGCCGTCGACACTGATGCTTCCCAGCTCGGGCGAGAGAATACCGGCAACCAGGTTCAGCAGTGTGGTCTTGCCCGAACCACTGGGGCCCACCAGGGCAACGCTCTCCCCTGGAAGAATCTTGAGGTACGGCAGACTGAGAACGAAGCCGTCCCCGTCATAGCTGAATCGCAGTCCCTCGATCTCCAGTGACATGGGCTAGAGCCTTTCTTCCTGCAGAACCGACATCTTCTGCAATTTCCAACGATCTCCATCGACAGCCACGCGGAGGCGAGCCAGGGAGCGATTACTGCGCTGGTGGATGTGGCCCCAGTGGCCCACTGAGCCGTGCACAGTCCAGTCTACTTCGACGCTGAAGCTATCTGCCGCTTCATCCGGCAACACTTCGACTCCATTCACCTCCACAGCTTTCACCTTGGCCTCGGCGCCTCCCTGGTTGGCCAGCACCAGGCTGCGTTTGGTTTCCAGGAAGATATCGGTGAGCAATTCGCCGGAAACCGACTGGGCCAGTACATCGTAGATGTCGGCTTCTTCCCGGTAGTCGAAAGAACGGTAAACATTGTGCAACAGGTCACTGACAATTGCGTTGGCGCGCTCTTGCGTGGGTGAATTGTTTCCTCCCAGCTGAATAGCCGCGACGCTGGCGGCGGTGAACAGGGCTGCGGTTGCAGCGGCCAATGCCAGGGACTTGCGCTTACCCAGGTTATACAGGAACCAAGCGATCCCGATGACCGCGAGCAGAGCAAACAGGGGCAGCAGTTGTCCCAATAGCAGTCGCCAGGCCTGCACCGGTGGTTCGACAGCGGCTAGCGCGGGCACCTTCGGGTTCTTCAAGTAGTTGTTCCACTCCAGGGTGCGCCAGTCGGGCTCCAGGTAGCTGGGTAGTGGGCCGGCCTGGTCCACCGCGGAAACGGGGATACGCTGCACCCGCTCGTCCCAGAGATTCCAGTCCATGCTGACCTGCTGCGGCAGTTCGCTGCGTGGATAGACAAAGATGGCGCCGATAATGGCCGAATCCAGCTGCAGCGGTTCCGGTGGATCGACCACTCGGGAGCTGGTGAGGGTGCGCTCCAGGAAATTAACGCTCTCGAGAATCCCCTCCACCGGCTTGCCATCAATAGTTACTGGCTGGTGCCGTGACAGAAACTCCCCCACGGTTTGCTTGATGCCCGCCTGCATGTCTACCGGGATATCGCTTCGCCCTTCCAAGCCCAGGTCTACCCAGCGCTGCAGGTCTTTCGGCCGCACGATGACTTCCTTGCGCACCTCGAAGTTTTCCACGTAGATAAACGCACTCATGGGCGCCGAATACTGGCGGGCCAGGTTGCGGGTATTGAAGCTGGAGTACCAGGGGTCCTGCCAGTCCAATGCGAGTTTGTAGCCAGTGGCCAGGTAGCGGTAGTCGTTTACAGCGACACCCTTGTGGTAGGCCACAAAGCCCACGTCTACCCGCGATGGAGCACTAAACCTCACCTCCCCCGGTAGCTGCCCTTCGGGAAAGGGGAATATCAGTTGCGCCCGAATCACTTGCGGGGCGTCCTCCTGGACGGGAAGCGGTGTGCCGGTGATAGGATCCCTCAGAATACGATTTCCCGGCCCGATATCGCGCACATAGCCAGCGAGCGGCTCATCTCCAACAAAGATGGCAATATCCTGGCTGAAGAAGGTGTCCAGGCGCTGCTCCAGTGGCTCATCGCCATAGCCGAGCTCACGATAAATCGCGTCAGGCATCAGGTTGCGAAACCCGGCCAGGGAATTGAGTCCGATCTCCAGGTCTACCTCTATCCCCCGCTCGTCAATGTAGTACTGGGCAAGGCTGGAGGCCTCCACCGAGCGGTTGACCATCAATGCGTCCGCAAGGACAGGTGAGGCAGGGAAAATACAAAGTAGCAAAGACAAAGTTATGAGCTGAAGTGTCATTCGATTGGAATCGTAATCAGGGGAAAATGTAGACAAATTAAAGACCCTGCTCTATCAATGAATCGTTCCCAAGCAACGATATGGCCTGCTTTTCTATCACCAGCAAGATTCCTTGAATGATATTAAGACAATCATGGCCTAGAGTTTTGAAAAAGGTTGTAAGCTTGATATCTTAAAACCATACGACAACATATGCTATGGTTTAAGCTTGCTAGTGTAGTGCTGCATAATTAATGGAACTTATTTGATGCCAGGACTTTATCAGCGAACTCAAAACCAGGGCCTGGGTCGTGTATGCCAAACCGCCCTTCGGCGGCGCCGCGCAGGTTATGGCCTACCTGGAGAGCACCAAAATCTGTGGGGCAGTGCAATTTTGACTTTTCCTGCCCTCAGAGGTGGTAGAAGCTGGAATTTTGTTGCTGTGAGGGTACCGACAACTTAACTTATTGAAACGAAGGAAATCCCACCGAAGCGGCTCAAGCAACCGCCCTACTCCAATCAGCGAACGCACTTATCCTGAGATCACGGTAATGCTGAGCACGGATCATGTGCCTGCCCAGATTGAATAGATTGTAAACCACAGCATGAGCGCCTAAAAATCTTCGAGCCTGGCTGACTGATTTGAATCTCCGCATACCACGCTCTCGGACCCTCGTCGCTTCATGAGATTGCTCTGCTCGATTATTCTCATACTGTTTTGTACTGTGGATCGTCTCTGGGATAAGTTCGCGATGAGCAACACCATAGCTGCGCAGCTTATCAGTCACTATTTTTCTGGGTTCCCCACCATGGCTGCGTACTAGGCGCTTGAAGAAGCGCTTAGCCGCTGCCCCATCACGCTTCGCCTGTAAATATACATCAACCACTTCCCCATCCTGGTCAACAGCCCGCCACAAATAATGTTGCTTGCCGTTGATTTTGACGAATACTTCATCAACGTAGAACGTGTCGCCGTAGCCGCGGTGCTTTTGTTTCAAGCGGCGGGTATAAATGGCACCGAATTTGATACACCAGAGGCGGATCGCTTCGCGGCTGACGGTGATGCCTCGCTGGGCCAGAAGATCTTCAATATCCCGGTGACTGAGATTGAATCTGAAGTAGAGCCAGACAGCATAACTGATG
>Ga0316191_10002158_pt1 | contig 14200 bp, 12 predicted proteins | sample Eddworburr2cm_MG_FD_204928 | JGI IMG/M metagenome (GOLD analysis project Ga0316191, IMG submission 204928) | Coastal sediment microbial communities from Maine, United States - Eddy worm burrow 2 cm | ecosystem: Environmental > Aquatic > Marine > Coastal > Sediment | place: USA: Maine...
GACCCGCCTACCGTCAATATACGGAACAGACCAATGCATTCATCCCCGGGATCCCGCGGAATTCGCGCAAGCTGGGAGTTCAGGGATGAGTCGTTATAGCACGCATCGGATGGCTATTACCGTCACACTGCTGATGTCACTTTTGCCCGCGCCGTTTGCCGCACAAGCAAACGCGGGCGTGGAACAGCAATGGCGCTTCAAGGTGTACCTGGATGACAAGCCCATTGGCTCTCACCATTTCACGATCTCGCAGACAGGCGAGCTCAAACAACTGGATACACAGGCAGAATTCGACGTCGAGTTTCTGAATATTTCACTGTTCAAATACCGGCACGATAATCTGGAACGCTGGAATAGCGGCTGCCTGAACAGTATTGCCTCGACCACCGATGAAGATGGCACCCTGTTCCGGGTTGACGGCTCTGTCACAGACAGCGGCTTCCGGCTCTCAAGCAACGAAGGTGACAGCATGCTACCTGCCTGTATCAGCACGTTTGCCTACTGGGACAAGTCGTTTTTGCAACATGACCGGCTGCTTAACTCGCAAACCGGGGAATACCTCGAGGTCAACGTTGCTAAACTGTCTGAACAATCGCGCATGATAGGCAATGCCAGTGTCGACGTGAATCGCTACCGGCTAACCGCCGAGGAGATTGATATCGAGGTATGGTATTCAGACAATGATGAGTGGCTGGGACTGCAATCAACCCTCGAAAAGGGTCGCTTGCTTCGTTACGTTCTCGAGTGATTGCCCGGTGAAAAACTTTCTAAAGCTGCTCTGTATTATACCGGCCCTGGCACTGACCGGCTGCAGCACGTCCTCACCGATACGCACAGTACCGCAAGTCGACCTGCAGCGCTTCATGGGAGACTGGTATGTCATTGCCAACATCCCGACCTTTATAGAACGCGATGCGCACAACGCCATCGAGTCATACCAACTGGTCAGTGACAGGCAGGTTGCGACTACCTTTCGATTCAACCAGGGGTCCTTCGACGGCCCGGTAAAAGTCTACAGGCCAACCGGCTTCGTCAGTGACGACCCGTCCGGCGCCATCTGGGGTATGCAGTTCATCTGGCCGATCAAGGCAGATTATCGAATAATCTACCTGAACGACGACTATACGCAAACGGTCATCGGTAGAAACCAGCGTGACTACGTATGGATCATGGCGCGCACGCCCTCGATTCCGGAGGCAGATTATAGCGCCATCGTCGAGCTGGTTGGCGAGCAGGGCTATGACACTGCAAAGATTCGTCCGGTGCCTCAGCGTGAAGCAGCAAGCGGAGCTGAATGAGCATGAAGATTGCGATCATAGGTACAGGAATCGCCGGCAATGTTGCCGCCCGACAGCTGTGCAAGCAGCATGACATTACCGTGTTCGAAGCCGGCAAGCATGTTGGTGGTCACACCCATACGCACGATATTGTGCATAACGGAAAATCATATGCCATCGATACCGGCTTTATCGTATTTAATGACTGGACCTATCCGAATTTTATCGCTCTGCTTGACGAACTCGGCGTCGACTCCCAACCGACCGATATGGGTTTCAGCAGCCGCTGCGAAAAAACCGGTATCGAGTATAACGGTGCAACCCTGAACCAGTTGTTCGCCCAGCGGCGAAACCTGTTGAGGCCACGATTTCACCTTATGATCAGGGATATACTGCGTTTCAACCGTGAATCTCGCGAATTGATCGACGCAAACGATGAAAACCTCTCGCTTGGTCAATACCTTGATGATAATCACTACGGCCGACTGTTTATCGACAACTACATCATCCCCATGGGTGCAGCTATCTGGTCAACAGATCCGCAACAAATGCTGTCCTTCCCGGCCTGTTATTTTGTTCGATTTTTTGCCAACCACGGCCTGCTGAATATCAGTGATCGGCCACAGTGGCGCGTCATCAAGGGCGGTTCGCGTGAATATGTTAAACGGCTGGTTGCTCCGTTCAGGGACAGGATACGACTCAACCAGGCGATCGTCTCGGTGAAACGCCTGACAACGCATGTTGAAGTAACACTGGCCGGCGGCGGTACCGAAAGCTTCGACCAGTTGTTCATCGCCACCCACAGCAACCAGGCACTGGACATGCTTGCCGACCCCAGCGAGCAGGAACAGTCTATTCTCGGTGCGATACCCTACCAGAAAAATGATGTGGTGTTGCATACCGACACCGCCTTGCTGCCGAAGCAGCGGCGTACCTGGGCGGCATGGAATTACCTGCGCAGAAGTGATGATAACCAGCGAGTTTCTGTAACCTATAACATGAACATGTTGCAGGGTTTACAGTCCACTGATACATTCTGCGTGACACTTAACGACACCCGCAACATCAATCCGGAAAAGATTATTCGCCACCTGCAATATGATCACCCGGTCTACACCACCGCAGGAATCGCTGCGCAACAGCGTCACCGGGAAATTAACGGTCAGCGACGCACCTGGTACTGCGGCGCCTACTGGCGATCAGGGTTTCACGAAGACGGCGTGGTCAGTGCGCTGAATGCACTGCAGGACTTCAGGGAGTACAGTGATGCACAGTCGTCTCTACGTCGGGCAGGTTAAACACCAGCGCTACAGACCTGTTCCTCATGCCTTCGAGTACGGCCTGTTCATGCTGTACCTGGATCTGGACGAACTGCCACACCTGTTTAACAAGCGCTGGTTCTGGTCTGCCCGACGCCCCGCCCTGGCACGCTTCAGGCGTGAAGACCACCTCGGAGACAAGACGCTTGAGCTGGCAAGCGCCGTGCGTCGATTTGTCGAACATGAAACCGCAATCACACTGAAGGGGCCAATTCGGCTGCTGACCAATCTTCGCTATTTCGGACACGGCTTTAACCCGGTCAGCTTCTACTACTGCTTTGATGAGTCGGGAGAGAAGCTTGAAGTCATTGTTGCAGAAGTCAACAATACCCCGTGGGGCGAACAATACTGCTACGTACTGCCGGAGACAAATAACAAGGGCAACGCCACGAACAAGCGCTTCCTGCTGGACAAGCGCTTTCACGTCTCACCTTTCATGGAAATGAATATAGATTACGACTGGCGCTTCAAAACCCCGGCCGAAACACTCGTGGTACATATGAAAAACTACCAGCAGGGAGAGCAACTGTTTGATGCAACCCTGTCGCTGCAGCAGCAACCCGTCACCGGAATCAACCTGGCACGTGTGCTGGTACGCTATCCACTGATGACCGTCAAGATAGTGGCTGCCATCTACCACCAGGCACTGCGACTATGGCTGAAGAAAATCCCTTTTTACCCACACCCTGACAAACTGGAGGCACCGAACCCGGTGAGTAAACCATGAGATCCGCTGCTTTGTGTATAGATAAAAACGACGTTGAAAACCATAAACCCGGCATCCTCAATGGCTATGCAAAACGTATTCTGCTAAAACAACTCGAGAAGGTGCAACATGGTGAACTGATTCTCAATGACGGTGTTGAGCAGTATATTTACGGTCGCCAGGATAAACGCATCGCCAAAACGATTACCATCAATATCCATGACAGCGAGTTTTATCGAGCTATCCTGGTAAAGGGCGATCTCGGCGGCGGTGAGGCCTATATCAATGGCTGCTGGTCCTGTGACGACCTCACCGGCCTGGTGGAATTGTTTATCTGCAACAGCGAATACCTGGAAGCCAGTGGACTCTGCATGCGCTGGTTCACCAAACCCCTGCAACTACTGCAACGCTTTATGAGGCGCAATACCCGCAAAGGCAGTCGACGTAATATCGAGGCACATTACGATATAGGCAACGACCTGTTCGAGCAGTTTCTGGATAACACCATGATGTATTCCTGTGGCATTTTTCACCATGAAAAAGCCACCCTGCAGGAAGCATCCGAGGCCAAACTCGAGCGTGTCTGCCAAAAACTGCAGCTCAAGCCGACGGATCACGTACTGGAAATAGGTACCGGCTGGGGTGGTTTTGCGGTCTACGCTGCAAGCCGTTATGGCTGCCGCGTCACCACCACCACAATATCCAGGGAGCAACATGAGTATGCTGCACAGCGCATCCGCAAGGCTGGCCTGGAGGACCGGATCAACCTGTTATATGAAGATTACAGGAAACTTGAAGGCAGCTATGACAAGCTGGTATCCATAGAAATGATCGAAGCAATCGGACACCGCTATTATGACACCTATTTTAACAAGTGCACCAGCCTGCTGAAACCTGACGGCATGATGCTGCTGCAGTCCATCACCATTGCCGATCAACGCTATGCGGATGCGAGGAAATCTATAGACTATATCCAGCGCTATATTTTCCCGGGCGGCTGCCTGCCATCAGTTGCCGTACTAAGTGATGCCATTGCCAGAAAGACGGATATGCGTATCTTCCACCTCGAAGATATCGGCCCGCATTACGCCACCACGCTGCGCCTGTGGCGTGAGCGTTTCTTTGCGAACATCGAGAAGGTAGCACAACTCGGCTACACGGAACGCTTCATACGCATGTGGCAATACTACCTGTGTTACTGCGAAGGCGGATTCAGACAACAATCAATCGGCACGGTGCAATTACTGCTAACCAAACCACAGGTACTGCGCACGCCGCTGACGAGTACCGATTGCTGATGACATCAATAACAGCAAAAAGAGCATGCAACACATGATCGGTTCACTCTGAACGACATCTAAACACAGGGATGTCGGTGTTAGAGCAACACAGGAGCAATTGCCGAGAGGGTTGGGTAGAACGAACCGAGGGGCCGGGGATAAAATACAGGCAATGACCTAATGGTGCTTACTTAAGCAGTTTCATAAATACATGAAGTACAACTGGCCACGGAAGCACACGGAAAAACACGGAAAAATAAATTGTCTAACCGGAAACGGTTCCGTGTACTTCCCTGTGTTTCCGTGGCAGGGTTCTTAAGTAAGTGCGATTCTGTCAATGATCTGATCTCCCGGAGGGAGAAGGTATGCTTCTTTTTGGATTGCAGGCACATCCTACCGAAAATCTTTTGCATACAGACTGATCCACCGCCTAAAGGCGGGGGTTTACGCCTACCCTGTACGGGAACTCAAAAGTGCTCGTCGCTGGATTTTAGCGTCTATTCCAGTCCGGGTACAATGGCGCCAGGGTTTCTTGCTGCGACGGTTTCCCGGCAGCAATAACTTCAAGGCCATGACTGAATGCCTGCCACAGGGCATCACCCTGCCAGGCCTCCGTGTTTGCCGCATACAAGGCACGTTCCAGCTCGCGAATTTCAGTCTTGCCACCAGCCAGGCGCTGAACCAGTGCGCCCAGGTTACGCGGCGGCTCATCTGGCCAGCTTGCCGCCGCCCATTGTAGCAATGCCCGGGCAGCTGCTTGCGGATCATTTTTCTGGCAGGCCTTCTCAAGTGAAGCGGCGCTTGTCGCGAGTTGCTGTTTCATTGAAACAACCGGCGCACCGGTCACCTCGGCAGCAACCCGATTTGCCCGACGGCGCCATGCAAACCCGGCCGTTATCAATGCCAGCAGGAGAAACACGGCCAACACCGTTACCAGCTGGCTTAGCGTCAGCAGCGGCGACCCTGCTTCATCTACGTCAGCTTCATCTACGTCAGCGACATCCCGCGCAACAACCGGATCCTTCGCTTCAGCAGGTGGTGGCAATGCCTCTGCTGCGCCACCTTCACCCGCCAGCACGTTAATCTCCCAGGCGGGAATAACCGTACTGCGTTGCTGCAGCAAAGCTGTATCCCACCAGTCAATCCTGATTTCGGGCAGTGTTATGCGCCCCGTGGCAACCGGTACATAGGCAACCGTTTGCTTGCTGATGCCATAGACCCACTTGCCGTCAGTACGTGTTTCATTCTCGGCTGGCTCAGGGTACATACGCACGCCATCCGTAGCCGGCAAACTGATGTCCGGTAAATGTGACGATTCCAGCCCCTTCATCTCCAGCGTAACCGTACGCGTCACCGGCTCACCTGTCCTGAATTCCGGCGGACCATCGGCCCAGCTGTCGGTAAGCTCCAGCTGTTCTCCCGGCAACCAGTACTCCCCGGAATAATCAGCCGGGCGTGGTTTGATATCCAACGTGATGGCATCAGTGCGCAAGCGTATGCGTTTGCCTGGTGCGCGCATTACACTATCGCCAAAGAATCGCTCCATCATCGACCCCATGTCGCTTGAACGGCCACGACGTAGCGGCTCGCCCGCCAGTCGTCCATTAAAAACAACCGCTGGTATAAGCAGCTCACCACTCTGCTCGGGAAAGATGGCATAGCGTCGCTCAAGCACCTGGTAGCGTTCGCCGTTGATGGTAGCGTTGTATCGACTGTCGTCACCAAGCTGCTCGATCAGCGCATGCTCGATTTCGAGGCCGTCGAAACTGCCTTCAGACAGCCCCTCACGATAAAACAGTCGCAGGGTATAGTGCAGCTGCTGCTGCACATAAGCGCTGCCGCCTGCCGGCTCTATTTCTGCCTTTACAAACACCGGCTGGCCAATATCAGCGGCATCTGCCTCCGGCGGTGGTTGTACCGAGAGTTGTAATGCCCTGGTCGTTTCAGCGCCCACACTGATTGCAGGTACCGTGACAATGCCGCTATTTTTTGGTAACAGCTCAATATGCCACTGGCGTTTATCGCTACGCTGCCCGTTAATGATTTGCGTATGTCGACTGTTACGGGTTCCAAGGATCTCGAAATCCTGCTGCAAGACGTCAACATCCGGCTCGCCATCCTGTTGCATGTCGGTTGTTTCGATAATCAGTGTAACGCTATCACCGTCGTAGATCGCGTCCTGGGAGAGGGTCGCGGTTATGTCCGCCCGGAGTGGTTGCGATAGTAATGCCAGCAGGAGTGCGGCCATTAAACCAGCGTATCGCGTACGCGGTCCGCTCCCGCAGGCTTTTTTATTGCAGGAGCGGACCATGTCCACGATCTTTCTAAACCGGTTCATGAATCTCACCATGCCTGCTGGTCAGCGCGGGCCGCAGCTTCAGAATGCTGACGATACTGATACAAAAACTTGCGCCTCAACAAACCACCGGGGTCATCCGGTATGCGCCGCAGCCACTGTTCGGCTGCGAGTTGTTCTTCTGTGTCAAGCGGGTTGGCTTCAGCCATTTCGCCTTGCTGCTCACTGTCAGTCGCTTCGCCTTCAGACGGTTGCGGCAGCGGGGCGAGTTCGCCATCAGCCTCACTGGCATTTTCGGTCTCGGCAGATTGTCGTTGTCCCTGGTCCTGCTGTTGTTGATTCGCCGGATCCGTTGCTGCATTTTGCTGTTGATCACCCTGCTCACCCTGACTGCCGTCTTGCGCTTGCTGTTGATCACCCTGTTCGCCTGATTGATCCTGCTGGCCCTGCTGGCCCTCCTGCTGGCCCTGCTGGTCCTGCTGGCCCTCCTGCTGGCCCTGCTGGTCCTGCTGATCCTGTTGTTCACCCTGCTGACTCTGCTGTTGCTGTTGCTGTTGCTGTTGCTGTTGCAAGAGCTTTTCAACTTCGGCGCGATTATGTTCCGCATCAGGCATACCCGGCTGTTTCTCCAGTGCACGGTCATAAGCCGCAATTGCCTCTTCATAGCGGCCCAGCTGCGCCAGCGCATTGCCCTGGTTGTAATCCGCATGCTGGCTCGCCGATGCGCTAAAGGCGTCCAGCGCCTGTTCATAGTCACCGGCCTGGTAGGCGGCGGTACCGCGCAAGGCAGGATCAGTAGCGAGGCGCGCCGCTGCTGCTGCATCACCCGCCTGCAGAGCACGCGCCGCCTGCTGGTCAGACCGTAACCACAGGTCATCCCAGCCGGCAGCCATCACCGGTTGCGGTGTTGAAAACCCGAGGCCGAACGACACCAGCAACATCATCAACCAGCCGCGACGAAACGCCAGCGCTGCCAGCGGCAGTAACAGCAAAATAATCAACGCACCCTGTGAGCGCCAGCTATCCGTGGTGTGATCGGTACGGGCAGTCTCCGCATTCATGGCCGGCGTGGACGGCTGCAACAGGCGTTTAATATCTGCTGCATTGCTAGTGATCGTCGCATATCGACCACCACCGGCCTTTGCCAGTGCCTGCAAGGCTTGCGTATCAAGCGCCGGGATTACAATGTTATCGCTGTTGTCGCGCAGGAATCCGCCACCGACCACCGGTATCGGCGCGCCTTCTTCGGTACCTACTCCCAGCACGGAAATGCGATAACCGGATTTCTCCAGTTCTGCCGCCACATCCAGCGTACGCTCATCTTCGTAACCGTCGGTAATAACAAGAATGTCGCCCTGTAACGCACCGGCCTGACGCATCAGTTGTGCTGCCTTTTGCAATCCCAGGTCTACGCGACTGCCCTGCGAGGGCATCAGACCGGGTTCCAGCGGGCTCAGCAAGGCACGCACCGTCTCGCTGTCACTGGTTAGCGGCGTTACCGCAAAGGCATCACCCGAGAACACCACCAGCGCCGTTTGTCCATCCAGCTCCTGATCGAGGATATCAGCAACCTTGTAGCGCGCGCGCACCAGCCGCGATGGTTTCAGATCAGGACTGAACATCGAATTGGACAGGTCCAGCACCACCACGCGTGCCGCCTCGTTGCGATACACCGGCTGCGCCTGTTGCTCCCACACCGGGTCGGCCAGCGCAAGCACGATCAACAGCCAGCCCGCACCAAGCAACCACAACGGCAATCGTGAGGCGCGGCTGTCAGGACTGGTCAGCAGGTACGGTAACAGACGGGCATCACAAACCCGGCGCCAGGCATTCTCCTGGTCTGCCGGTTTGCGCATCAGCCATAACAGCACAAGCAGCGGGAACATTGCCAGCAACCATGCTGGCTCCTGAAAGTGGAATAGCTCAGGCATAGTCGCGCTCCGGTGCCGAGACAACCTCACTGCGCCTTGTAAAAACACCACCAGCAACGATTGACAGCAACACGCTCAACAACAAGGCGGCAGCCGCCGGCCACATATACAGCTCACGCACCGGGCGAAAACTCTCTGCATCATGACTAACCGGTTCGTACTCGTCCAGCAGCTGATAGATTTCCTCCAGCGCGGCAATGTCGCGTGCACGGAAGTAGCGACCCCCGGTTTTTTCCGCAATCGATACCAGCACCGGCTCATCGAGCTCATTATTGGCGACACGGCGTTTACCAAACAGCGTACGCACCACGCGTTCATCAGCGCCCACACCAATAGTATAGATACGCACACCTTCACTGGCTGCAATGTCAGCCGCCTTCTGCGGATCAATGCTACCGGCGGTGTTGGCACCGTCAGTTAGCAGAATAAGCACACGATTTTCCTGCGGCTGATCGCGCAAGCGTTTAACGGCAAGGCCAATCGCATCGCCAATAGCGGTGCGTTTCCCGGCCAGCCCGATAGCCGCTTCGCGCAGTTGAATATTGGTCGTCTTGCGATCAAAGGTCAGCGGTGTTTGCAGGTACGCCTGATCACCAAACAGGATCAGCCCCAGCCGGTCACCCTCGCGACGTTCGATGAAATTACCGGCAACGATCTTCACCGCCGTCAGGCGGCTGGCCACCTTGTCGACCAGCATCATGTCCTGTTCATCCATACTGCCGGAAATATCCACCGCCAGCAGCAAGTCACGGCCACTCACCGGCAATTGCACCGGCTCGCCAATGAACTGTGGACGCGCAGCCGCCATCACCAGCAACAACCAGGCCAGGGTTGCCAGCAGCAGGCGTAGTCGGGAACGGCGACCGCGGCCCTCGCCGACCGAGGTATGCAGTGCCTGGTAAAAAGGCAGTCGCAAGGCCCGGCTTGCAGCCAGCGGCGCACGTGGCAACAGCAAGGCCACGAACACAGGCAGCGGTAACAGCGCAAACACCAGCGGCGTGGAAAACTCGAAACTCATGTCGCCGCCTCCAGGTTCTTGCCGATCCAGCGTCGCGCCAGTGACAACAGCTCTTCTGCCGGCACCGCGCCGGGCGCCGGCTGATACGCACCGGATTCCAGTATTTTCCCGGCACCGTTTTCGAAATCACCGCCACCGCCGGTTGCATCCAGAAAGCGCAACCAGTCAGACCCGGTCAGGCTGGCCACCTCTGCCTGTGAATAGCGCCTGAGCGCCACGCGACGCAGCAGGGTAGAAATATCAGTGATAAATACAGGAATATTATCTTTAGAATAGCAATGACTTAGGCGTTCCACCTCAAGCATAATCTGCTTATTGATCCGGTATAGACGGTAACGACGCAGTGCCCATACGGACAGCACAAACAGCGCAACAATCACGATAAAGGCCACCAGCCACCAGCCCGGCGCCGGCGGCCAGAATGCCGGTGGTGGTGCCGCATGGATGTCGCGCAAATCGAGTGCGGCGGCGGGATTCATGCGGCGGCTCCTGACGCCAGGCTCTCACCCCTGCCGTTTCGCGCCAGCCCGACACGCAAACTGTCGGCCACATCATCGGTGGTAGCCAGGCGTTGCAGGTGCACGCTCGACTGCTGCATCAGCTCACGCACGGCCTGATGATGCTTCGCAAAATACGCGTTATAGGCGTCACGCCGATCAGCCGAGCGCGTATCGAGCAAACCGTTGTTTATACCATCACTGATGGCATAGCGACCGGCAACCGGTGGCTGCAGCTCAAGGGCATCAACAATCTGACAGGCAAAGATATCATTATGTTGCCGCAGCGCCTGCAAATGACGCCGGCTGTCTTCGTTGATGGCATAGAAATCACTGAGGATAAACACCAGGCTGCCCGGCCGGGCGACACGACGCAAACGCACCAGCGCGTCATTGAGATGGCCCTGCTCGTTGAAGGACGCGTGCCCGGAAAGGGCAGTCTCGGGTGCCGTTGCTTTCACCAGCTCACGAATCAGCCGCAACACGCCACGTTGCCCGCCCTGCGGACGAATCTCGTGATGCCCGCCGTTAAACAACAGCGCGCCAATACGGTCGCCGTTTTGTATTGCCGCCCAGCCAATCAGTGCGGCTGCACGGGCTGCAATCACTGATTTGAAGGCCCCCCGGGTAGCAAAGAACATGCCGGGCCCCAGGTCGATCATGACTACCACCGGTCGTTCGCGTTCTTCCTGGTAAAGTTTTACATGAGCGCGTCCGGAACGCGCGGTTACCCGCCAGTCCATACAACGAACATCGTCACCCGGCTGATAGGCCCGTGACTCGAGGTAATCCATGCCACGGCCGCGGAAACGCGAGGCATGCGCCCCGGTAATGGCACTGCGTGCCGGTTGTCGACTGTCGAGACGCAGGTCACGTGCCTGCAACCGGCAGCGCACCAGTTCATCGCTGCTGGCATGCACAACACCGGAGCTGTCATCCGGCCCGGTCGCCTGTTCGGGGTTAACTGTTTTTCTGAAAGGATTCGGAAATTTCATCGCCACTCAGGACACCGGCACACGCCGGACCAGTTCGCGAATAACCTCGTCAGAGGTTAAACCCTCGGCCTCGGCCTCGAACGACAGTAGAATACGGTGCCGTAGTGTATCGAAAACAACCGCCTGGATATCTTCCGGGGACACGTAGTCCCTGCCCTGCAACCAGGCCTGCGCCCGTGCGCAACGGTCCAGCGCGATGGTGCCACGCGGACTGGCCCCGTAATTGATCCAGCGCGCAAGATCATCGCCATAGGGCGCCGGGTTACGCGAGGCAAGCAACAACTGCACCAGGTATTCCTCGACAGCCGGCGCCATGTGCAGGGACAACACTTCCTGCTGCGCCTTGAATATCTGCGCCTGCGACAGCAGCACTTCATTGCTGTCATCATTCAGCGCCTGTGAACGCGCCTGGTTACGCGCCAGTTCGAGAATTTGCTTTTCAGCGCCGGCATCCGGATAGCCCACACGCACATGCATCAGGAAACGGTCAAGCTGCGCTTCCGGCAACGGGTAGGTACCTTCCTGCTCGATCGGGTTCTGGGTCGCCATCACCAGGAACAGGCGTGGCAAGGTGTAGGTACGCTGGCCGACCGTGATCTGGCGCTCACCCATGGCTTCCAGCAGCGCCGACTGTACTTTAGCGGGCGCACGGTTAATCTCATCCGCCAGCACCATGTTATGAAAAATGGGACCCTGCTGGAATTCGAACTCGCCGGTTTGCGGACGGTACATTTCAGTACCGGTCAGATCGCCCGGCAACAGGTCGGGTGTAAACTGCAAGCGGTGAAAATCGCCCTCAATGCGTTTTGCCAGCTCCTTGATGGCAGTGGTCTTTGCCAGGCCCGGCGCACCTTCCACCAGCAAGTGCCCGTCAGCAAGCAGCGCCACCAGCAAATGTTCCACCAGTGTCTGCTGACCGATAATACAGCTTTCCAGCTCTTTTCTGAGCTGCCCGAAGGCCTTTTGCGCGTCCCCGACACTCTCTTCAGCTTGCATGGCAATTTCCGTCATTGTTCAACTACCTCTCTCCTGTTTTCTGCACTCTGCCGCCTGGCAGGTCGGCTGGAAATTATAACGCAGTACCATAATTGACGTTCTGAATCAGAGACAAACAGCGGATTTATTAGTTCCAGCTGATGACCGGTACCGGGACGAGCGGTCATAATTCCGCGATATACGTAATGGCTGGCGGGAAGCTGGTGGTGTCGGCGTACTTTTATTTCCAACTTAAGCCAAAAATCTGGCCCGACTCTATTTGCGCCGACCGGCAGCATCGTGAGTGTATTTAATCGTTGTCTGTCCCGAATGACACTTACTTAAGAACCCTGCTACGGAAATACACGCAAGGACACGGAACCGTTTCCGGTTAGACAATTTATTTTTCCGTATTTTTCCATGTTTTTCCGTGTGCTTCCGTGGCTAATTGTACTTCATCTATTTATGAAACTGCTTAAGTAAGCACCATTCTGGTCTGTCCCCGAATAGCTTCGCGGGGTCAGTGTGAATCTATTGGCCGAGCTGCTTCAACACCTGCCGCGCCACTGCTTCAGACGAGGCAGGATTCTGCCCGGTTATCAGGTTACCGTCGGCAACCGCGTAGGGCTGCCAGTCATCTGCTTTACTGTAATGTGCACCGTTTGCCTGCAGTACATCTTCGAGAAGAAACGGTACAACATCGGTCAGCCCTACCGCCGCCTCCTCGGTATTGCTGAAGCCGGTCAGGTTTTTCCCTTCAACCAGTTCCCTGCCATCCGCCAGGATTACGCCCTTGAGCACCGCCGGGGCATGGCAAACCGCAGCAACCGGCTTGCCGGCTGCGTATGTTGATTCAATCAGTGAAATGGAGTCAGGGTCTTCCGCCAGGTCCCACAGCGGACCATGTCCTCCAGGATAAAACAATGCGTCATAGTCATCTGCCCGGACTTCTGAAAGTTTCAGGGTCGTTGCCAGTGCTGACCGTGCTACCGCATCGTCCTCGAACCGCCGGGTTGCCTGCGTGAGGGAATCCGGCTCTGTGCTCTTTGGATCGAGTGGAGGCTGCCCGCCTGCCGGAGAGGCCAGCGTGATGTCGGCACCTGCATCCCTGAAAACGTAATAGGGTGCGGCAAATTCCTCCAGCCAGAAACCGGTTTTAATACCCGTATCTCCAAGCTGGTCATGCGAGGTCAGTACCATAAGAATTTTCACAACAATACTCCTTGTCTGTTTTGATACCGGTGCGCGCTGCCCGGCAGGCGCCTATTTAACACGAAGAAAGAACAAACTGAACAGGCCTTCACTGTCAGTCCATGCATCACAGGGGGAAAACCCTGCCTGCTGCGCAAGCCCCTGAAACTCGACATCCGTATACTTGTAGGAATTTTCCGTATGTATGGAATCACCGGCGTCGAACTCGAAACGGTGGCCGTCAATGTGAACCGTCTGCTTGCGGGTGCTGACAAGGTGCATTTCTATACGCCCGGCAGCGCTGTTATAGGTTGCAAGGTGCTCAAAGGCCTGAAGATTAAAATCTGCATCCAGCTCACGATTGGCGCGCTGCAACAGGTTCAGGTTAAAGGCCGCCGTCACACCACCGGCATCGTTGTAGGCCTGCAGCAAGATGTCATGATCCTTTTTACGATCCACGCCGATCAGCAGCCCGCCACCCGGTCCGGCCAACTTTGCCAGGCATGCTAAAAAACCTACCGCATCATGCGGGTCAAAATTACCGATACTCGAGCCGGGATAAAACATCACCGGAGTCGTCTCGTCGGGTATAAAATCAAGCGACACGTCTCCGGTAATATCCGTGCACACGGCGTGCACATCAAGCCAGGGATAATCGGTTGCCACGGCGGCGGCCGCTGATTTCAGATGCTCACAGGAAATATCCAGCGGCGCA
>Ga0316191_10002160_pt1 | contig 14190 bp, 12 predicted proteins | sample Eddworburr2cm_MG_FD_204928 | JGI IMG/M metagenome (GOLD analysis project Ga0316191, IMG submission 204928) | Coastal sediment microbial communities from Maine, United States - Eddy worm burrow 2 cm | ecosystem: Environmental > Aquatic > Marine > Coastal > Sediment | place: USA: Maine...
TGAGCGTAGTTTGAAGCTGCGCAGGAAGCGCAGCACACATTGAAATCAAAAGGAGATTGATCATGAGAGAGCTTACATTGAATGAAATCGCGATGGTGTCAGGCGCCGGTGACGAGTGCCCGCCGGGCAATGACATTGGCGGAGTCACGGATTTTCCGGCGCTTGGCGGGGACCTCATAGACCTCTATGAAGGCCTTGTGGCAGCGACATCGCACATCATCGAGCGTGTGGCCGACGCACTCTAGGCTGCACATCAGCGCCGGGGTCTACGGGCCCCGGCGCTTGTATTGAGCAAATAACAGCCAGGCTATACCTGCCGCTGCCATGACGAGCACAACCAACGAAACCAGGCCCGGGCCAAGCAATGGTAATGAGTCGCCGGGCGGGTTCCATTGCAGAGTCATGCATCGCCAGGTTAGTTGCGGCGTGAAATTAATGACCGCGTGTGTGATGACCGGCGCCCACAGTGACCCACTGAGCCAGTACATCGTACCCAGCATCGCACCCGCGACGAACGTGAAGTCCCAATCTGCCAGGCGATGAAAAATCATGAAGATTATTGTCGATAGGAGGATCGTGACTGCGGGCCTGCGGAATTTGAAAATTGACTGAACATAGCCGCGGTGCACGATTTCCTCGATAACGGGAATCAGAATGGCTGACACCAGAACACCGAGTCCGATAACCCCCAAAGGAGGGCATTGGTAGCTGAATACGGGTCCTGCATTCGTCACTCCGCTATCTCCGGAGGTCAGCCCGAAGGAAATCCGAGCGACAAGCTGACTCCACCACGCGACCCTGAAGAGCAGGCCGACGACGATTGCCATCAGGACAATTTGTAATGAAATGTCCGCTGCACGGAATTGCCGCGCAATAAACATTTTGTCCTTCCTTGCTACGGGATATGCGACAAGGATGAAGACGGGGAGAGCGGCAATGTACGAAAAATCCGCTGCGCGCAGCCGAGGCATACCGTATTCAACAAGCTGAATCTGCAGCCAGGCGCGTGCAAGAAGCGCCGCGACCGTCGCCACGAGTAAAGCAGTGACGTGAGTTCGAGGGGGTGGTGGTGGGTTCATCCTGACCATCATAAAGCCCTCTGTTTGTAAGGCTCCCGGTGTTTTTGGCCGCTACACCAAGAAACGCACCGGTCGCGTTGAGCGAAAATACGTCGGTTGACGTGTCGGGTAACTATACAAATCGCTGTCGCCCGTGGGCCAGTCGAATAAAAAACGTGCGTTAAATCAAATACAAGGAACCTTGGTACATAAATTGCTCTATATTTGGATGCCGGCAGACGCTTTCAGGATTGGCTTTGAATAATCACATCAGGTTTTTGGCAGTAGCCGCATTAATCGTGCTGGTTGCCGGCTGCGGCAAGAAAACTGAAGGTCCCGGGACGGAGTCCGTGGAAGCGCCTCTTCCGACGGCTGCGACGCTCGGTGAGCAGGCGGTACTGTCGACGCAGGAATACCTGGCCGCGGAGCCGTATGCAGCCGCAAGTCAGGCGCGAGGTGAAAAACAGGCTCAGATATGCCGGGCCTGCCATAGTCTGGAGAAGGGTGGTCCGAACATGATCGGGCCAGCGCTTTTCGGCTTTTTCGGACAGGAGGTTGGCACGCGGAGCGGGTTCGACTACTCGGCCGTCATGCGAAATGCCAGTTTCACGTGGACGCCCGAGGCGCTGAATGCCTGGCTTGCACAGCCAGGGCGATTCTTACCCGGCAACCGGATGACCTTTGCCGGCGTACTGAGAAAGGGCGACAGGGACGATCTGATTGCCTATTTGCTGGCCGTGACGTCAGCAGACACGACTGAACAGCAGGAGTAGGTGCAGAGCGAATGGAATTCACTACAGCGATACCTGAGCAACGGGCAGACGTAGACAGACGAACGTTTACGTGGCGGACAGTGGCCTATGGGTTCACGCTGTCGCGCCGTCGTCACCACCGCAGGGTGGCTGACGATGACGTCATTTTCCTGGACTGGCACCATCCCTGGCTGTTTTTCCTGGCGACCGGCACGATGTTATTGTCCTGCGCCGATGCGTTTCTGACGCTTCTGCTTCTTGAACGCGGGATGGTTGAGGCCAATCCTGTCATGAGCGCAATCATGGCCCACGGAACCACCGTGTTTACGAGCACCAAGCTGGCAATGACGGGCGTTGGAATTTTTGTCCTGGTTTTCCTGGCGAAGGCACGCTTTCTGAATCGCATGCGCACTGGCCTGTTCCTGACGACGTTTTTTGCCCTGTATGCCTGTCTCGTCTGCTACGAGCTGGTGAGCCTCTTCCGCTTTTTGTAAGCGCAATTCCGTGCCGCGTTTGGATTCCCTCGGCGGGACGCTTGGGCTAAACTAGCGCCCCTTTTTCGGGCCCGGTTCGCCTGGCTCGACGCAAATTAGCACCAGGCAATCCAAGTCTCTGAAATCATGGGCAATTCCATCAAGGAACAACTCGCTACGACGCCACTTTTTGGCTCCAACGCCAGTGCTGTCGAGCGGCTGTATGAACAGTATCTCGACGATCCCGGGTCCGTGCCGGCGGGTTGGCAGGATTATTTCGAGACACTGGGTGACCCCGATTCCGAGATTGTGCACTCGAAAATCCGCGAGGAACTGCTTGCAGAGGCGAGCCGAGGGCGACGCGCTGGCAAGGTTTCGACACGCACATCTGGCAGGCCGGTCACATCCGGTGAGAAACAGGCGGCTGTGGCCCGCCTTATCCAGGTATACAGCCTGCGTGGTCACCAGATAGCAGATATCGACCCGCTCGGGATCATGGATCGTCGTGTTCCCGGTGTACTCAAGCTCGACTACCTCGGTCTCACAGAGGCCGACATGGATACCGAGTTCTCGACCGGTGGCCTTGCCGGGAGAAGCGACGAGCGCATGAAACTGCGCGATATTCTAAGCCTGCTCAAGTCGATTTACTGCGGCAAGATCGGTGCCGAGTTCGCACATGTTTCTCGTGCACGTGAGCGTTTGTGGCTGCGCCGGCGATTTGAGGAAGGCGCGGCGTCCGACACACTGACCGACGAAGAGCGGCTCTGGGCGCTTGAACAGCTAACCTGCGCCGAAGGAATCGAGCGCTACCTGCATACGCGTTACGTGGGTCAGAAGCGCTTTTCGCTGGAAGGCGGCGAAAGCCTGATTCCGATGCTCGACGACATTATTCAGCGCGGAGGCTCTTCGGGCATTCGGGAAATTGTCATTGGCATGGCGCACCGTGGCCGTATCAACGTGCTTGTGAACGTATTCGGCAAGAACCCGGAAGAGCTGTTTGAAGAATTCGAAGGCAACTACGACCTCGATGAACTCACAGGCTCTGGCGACGTGAAGTACCACAAGGGTTACTCGGCCGATATGAAAACGCCAGGCGGCAACGTTCACATCGCCCTCGCGTTTAATCCGTCGCACCTCGAAATCGTGAATCCGGTGGTTGAGGGCTCGGTCCGGGCCCGCCAGCAGCGGCGAGGGGATACCGAGCGGCAGGAAGTACTGCCCGTGTTGGTGCACGGCGACGCGGCATTTGCCGGACAGGGTGTTGTGACCGAGACCTTCCAGATGTCGCAGGTAACCGGTTTTCGCACAGGCGGCACGGTGCATATCGTCGTCAACAACCAGATCGGCTTCACGACCAGCCGCCCGTCTGATGCGCGGTCCACCGACTACTGTTCGGATGTCGCCAAGATGATCGAGGCGCCGATTTTCCACGTGAACGGCGATGATCCGGAGGCGGTGATTTTCGTGACACGTCTTGCGCTCGAGTATCGGCAGAAGTTCAGGAAAGACGTCGTCATCGATCTCGTGTGTTATCGGCGACACGGACACAATGAGGCCGACGAGCCATCCGCCACGCAACCGATCATGTATAGCCGTATCAAGAGCCACGAGACGACGCGCAAATTGTATGCGAAGCGTCTCGAAGAGGCCGGCATCATCAGTGCGACCACGGCGACAGACCTGCAGGATGCCTATCGTGACCGCCTCGATCGTGGCGAACCGGTTCCCAAGTCCAGCCTGGGAATGATTGGCAACGAATACACGACTGACTGGACGCCGTTCCTGAACAGCGAATGGGATGATCCCGTCGACACAACGATTTCACCGGCGACAGTCTCCTATCTCGGGGAGGCCATCACGACAATTCCGCCAGACGTGAAGCCACACGGCCGCGTGCAGCGGATCATGGATGACCGCACCAAGATGGCCAAAGGCGAGATGGACATGGACTGGGGCTTTGCCGAAACCATGGCGTATGCATCGTTGCTGGTCGAGGGACATGAAGTGCGGCTGGTGGGTCAGGACAGTGGTCGTGGAACCTTTTTTCACCGCCACGCTGTGCTGCACAACCAGTTGAACAACCGTGAATACATCCCACTGGAACACCTCGTTGACAAGCCGAACGCGTTTCGCGTGATCGACTCATTCCTGTCTGAGGAGGCTGTACTCGGTTTTGAGTATGGCTATGCAAGTACGGCACCGGACACGCTCGTGATCTGGGAGGGACAGTTCGGCGATTTCGCGAATGGTGCGCAAGTGGTCATCGACCAGTTCATCAGTTCAGGCGAGTCGAAATGGGGGCGCTTGTGTGGACTCACGATGTTCCTGCCACATGGATACGAGGGCCAGGGACCTGAACACTCATCCGCGAGGCTCGAGCGATTCCTGCAACTCTGTGCCGAACACAATATGCAGGTTTGCGTGCCGTCGACGCCCGCACAGATGTTCCACATGTTGCGCCGCCAGCACGTCCGCAATTTCCGCAAGCCACTCATCGTCCTGACGCCGAAGAGCCTGTTGCGGCACAAAATGTCGGTTTCGGCTCTGGACGAGTTATCGACCGGGCGATTCGAGCTGATCATTCCGGAGATCGAGGCGATTACCACGAAAAAGACGCGGCGACTCGTGTTTTGTAGTGGCAAGGTGTATTTCGATCTTCTCGAGGCGCGCGAGGTCAATGGCATTGATGACATCGCGATTATTCGCATCGAGCAGCTATACCCGTTCCCGATTAACCAGTATGCGGAGCTGATCGAGCAATATGGCCACGTCGATGAAATTATCTGGTGTCAGGAAGAGCCGCTTAACCAGGGTGCGTGGTACCAGATAAAGCATCGCTTGCAGGAACCACTGAAAGACAGTCAACAGCTCTATTACGCGGGAAGACCTGGTGCTGCAGCACCGGCCTCCGGCATTTTTAAAGTTCATTTGCAGCAGCAACAGGCGTTGGTCGAGGCTGCTTTGGATATAAAGTCCGAAGCGAGCAAAGTACGCAAGCCTGAAAAAACGAAACGGAAAACGAAATGACCATTGAGATCAAGGTACCCCCGTTACCTGAATCTGTATCGGATGCAACGCTTGTTGCCTGGCACAAGAGTGTCGGTGAAAGCGTCGCTCGCGATGAAAACCTCGTCGATCTTGAAACCGACAAGGTTGTGCTTGAAGTGCCGGCGCCAGCTTCCGGAACCCTGGCCAAGATCGTCGTCGAAGACGGCGCGACCGTCGTGGCCGGGGACGTCCTGGCCATTCTCGAGGAAGGCGAGGTCGCTGAAGTCCCTGCGGAGGCACCCGCTGCGGAGAAGGCGGAGTCAAAGAAAGCGCCTGCTCAAAAGGAAGCGAAGGGCCCCGCCAAAACAAGCCCGGCCGTGCGCCGACTGCTCGACGAGCATGATCTGGATGCAACGATGGTTACGGGTAGCGGCAAGGATGGTCGCATCACGAAAGGTGATGTAATGGCTTTCCTCAAATCGGATGACAGCAGCGAAGTAACACCTGGTGACCCGACGCCCGGCGTTGGTGTCGAAGTTGTTTCGGAAGGCCTGGTACGCGAGGAAAAACGCGTGCCGATGACGCGCCTGCGCGCACGTATAGCGGAACGCCTCGTCGAAGCGCAACAGACAGCGGCGATGTTGACGACGTTCAATGAAGTCGACCTGACGAATGTCATGGCGATGCGGAGCAAGTACCGCGACGCCTTCGAGAAGAAGCATGGTGTGCGGCTCGGATTCATGTCTTTTTTCGCCAAGGCAGCGGTTGAGGCGTTGAAAAAGTTTCCGGTGTTGAATGCGTCAGTCGAAGGTAACGACATCCTCTATCACAATTACTACGACATCGGCATCGCCGTATCGAGCGACCGCGGACTTATGGTGCCGGTAATTCGCGATGTCGATCAGATGAGTTTTGCCGAGTTCGAAGCTGCCCTGACTGACATGGCCGGTAAGGCACAGGCGGGCACCATTAGTATGGAAGACCTTACGGGTGGCACGTTCACCATTACCAACGGCGGTATTTTCGGCTCAATGATGTCGACGCCGATTCTGAATCAGCCACAAAGTGCCATCCTTGGGATGCACTCGATTCAGCAACGCCCAATGGTTGTGGACGGCGAAATAGTCGCAAGACCGATGATGTACCTCGCGGTTACTTACGATCATCGCATAATCGATGGCAAGGAAGCAGTACAGTTCCTGGTGTCAATCAAGGATCAACTGGAAGACCCGGGTCGCTTGCTTCTGCAAGTCTGAGCAGGTCGACAAAACAGGACTCGACGTTCAATGAGCAAAAGTTACGACGTAGTAGTGATTGGTGCCGGACCGGCAGGCTACATAGCGGCGATTCGTGCCGCGCAGCAAGGCAAGACGGTCGCGTGTATAGACGAGTGGAAGAACAAGGATGGAAAGAACGCGTTCGGCGGGACATGCCTAAACGCGGGCTGCATTCCGTCCAAGGCGTTGCTGGAATCTTCCGAGCTTTATCATCGCGCTGGAAGCGAGTTCAAGAAGCATGGCATCAAGACCGGTAAGGTCGAGATGGATATCGCCGCGATGCAGAAACGCCGCGCGAGCATCGTGCGTCAATTGACGGGTGGTATCGCGGGATTGTTCAAGGCAAACAACGTTGAAGGGCTCGTCGGTCACGGCAGACTGCTCAAAGGCAAAAAAGTCGAGTTCACTCCGGTAGACGGCAACGTGGAAATCATCGATGCGGAGCATGTGATACTCGCTTCCGGGTCGACGCCAATTGAACTGCCAGTCGCCAGGTTCGATGGCGAGAGCATTATTGATTCGTGGGACACGCTCGAACTCGAGGCCGTTCCCGAGACTCTCGGCGTTGTTGGCGCCGGCGTTATCGGTCTCGAACTCGGTAGCGTGTGGGCGCGCCTTGGCGCCAGGGTAACGATTCTCGAAGCCATGGACGACTTTCTGTTTATGGCAGATCGTGACGTTGCAAAGGTCGCAGCGGCCGACTTCAAGAAACAGGGCCTGGACATCAAGCTTGGCGCCATGGTCTCCAAGGCGACTGTCGGCAAAAACGGTGTCACCGTTGAGTACAAGGATAAAGATGGTGAGCAGTCGATTGATGTCGACAAACTTGTGGTCGCCGTTGGCCGGCGTCCTGTAACCGACAATCTGTTTGCCGATGATGCAGGAATTCAACTCGACGAGCGCGGCTTTATCGTCGTCGATGAAGAGTGCCGTACGCGAGTAAAAGGCGTGTACGCGATCGGCGACTGCGTGCGCGGCCCGATGCTGGCGCACAAAGGCTCCGAGGAAGGCGTTATGGTCGCCGATCTCATTTGTGGCGAGATCGCCGAGATGAATTACGACGTTATTCCGTCAGTCTTGTACACCAATCCGGAAATCGCCTGGACCGGAAAGACAGAGGCCCAGGTGAAGGAAAGTGGTATAGCGTACAAGACGGGTCAGTTCCCGTTCATGGCGAGCGGAAGAGCGAAGGCGATGGAACAGACGTCCGGATTTGTGAAGATCATATCGGCGGAAGAAGACGACGAGATTCTCGGTGTGCACATTGTTGGCCCGATGGCTGGCGAGCTGATAGCAGAGGCCGTGCTGGCGCTGGAGTTTTCAGCCAGTACCGAAGATATTCAGCGCACGATTCATGCCCACCCGTCTCTCGCCGAGGCCGTACATGAAGCCGCACTTGCCGTTGACGGCAAGGCACTGAACTTCCCCAATCGCTGATGCCCTGAAATAAAAGGGGTCGAACCGATGTATTAAATCGGTTCGACCCCTTTATTTTGTTATTTTTCCCAGAAACCAGCGTTCTTGATACCGAGTTTTTGCGGATCAAACGTGTATTCGGACACGCCTGCCTTGCGTTGCGCCTCATAATCCTTCAATGCCCGCAGCGCAGGTCGTCCCATGAAGAACAGGATGAGGATGCCGATGATGTTGAGCCACGCCATCAGGCCTACACCCAGGTCGCCCATTGCCCAGGCGAGATCCGCTTGCCGGACCGTGCCGTAGAACACAGACCCCAACGTTACGAGTTTCAGTAAACGCAGCAGTCCGGGAATGTGAATGGTCCGGCGAATGTATGCAACGTTCGTTTCAGCTATGTAGTAGTAGGCCAGCAGCGTCGTGAACGCGAAGAAGAACAACGCGACGGCAACGAAGGTCTTGCCGAAGCCACCCATGACGCTTTCCAGTGCGTACTGAGTAAACGCCGGGCTACTGATGATCACGTCAGGTCCCAGGACACCACCACTGATAGATGCGTCGAGCCCGGTTACGTAGTACTGCTGCGTGATCAGGATCATGAATGCAGTTGCTGAGCAGACAAACAGTGTGTCGACGTATACGGAGAATGACTGGACAAGTCCCTGCTGTGCCGGATGCTGTACCTCGGCGGCGGCTGCGGCATGCGGTCCACTGCCTTGTCCAGCCTCGTTCGAGTAAATGCCGCGCTTAACGCCCCAGCCAATTGCGGCGCCGACACCCGCCATCGGGCTGAATGCATCGCCTATGATCAGGGCAATTATCGCCGGCAAGTCAGCGATGTGATAAAGGATGATGCCAACGGCCATCAGGATATATCCGAGTGCCATCAACGGGACAATGACCTGCGTTACGTGCGCGATGCGTTTGACGCCGCCGAAAATGATGAAGCCGAGTACGGCCACAACCCCCACGCCAGTAACAATTTTGGTGACTGGCACGCTGTCGCCGAGAAATCCGACCATGGTCTCGCCGCCCACCGCAAGGTTTGCCGCGTTGCCGATACTGTTCGATTGCACTCCGGGCAGAAGAACACCGCACGCGAAGATGGTCGCGATGGCGAAAATCCACGCATACCATTTCTGCCCCATGGCTTTTTCGATGTAGTAGGCCGGACCGCCGCGATACTGCCCGTCCTCGTCTTCTTCCTTGTAGATCTGGCCGAGTGCGGATTCGATGTACGCAGTGGCCGAGCCCAGGAAAGCGACCATCCACATCCAGAATACGGCGCCGGGGCCACCAAAGCCGATTGCCGCAGCGACGCCGGCAATGTTGCCGGTACCGACACGTCCGGATAGCGAAACAGCCAGTGCCTGGAACGAGGAAATGCCTTTGTCAGACTCCTTACTCGAGAAAAGCAGGCGAATCATCTCGCGGAACATGCGCACCTGGACGAACCGCGTAAGTATGGAATAAAACAGCCCCGCGCCGAGCGCCAGGAAGATGAGCGCCTCGCTCCAGACTATGACATTCAGGCAACCGACGAGATCGGACACGCCATCCATTTGTTGAAAACAGGCTTGCGGGTCCTGCCAGAAAACTCGCTTGATCCAATCGATGACTACCTGCATGCCTTCCCCCTGACTTTTTCTTCTAAGTGGCTCGCAGGATGTTACCGCATATGGGGACAATACGTATGTCTTTCAAGCTGCCGCCGGCATGCGTTTAGGGCTATAGTTACCGGATCTGTATGCGTGGGAGATCGGCGATGACATGGTGGCAATGGACAATTCTCGGTGGAATTTTGCTCGGTGCAGAGCTCCTCGGACTGGATGCACAGTTTTACCTGATCTTCATCGGACTGTCCGCGCTACTCGTCGGCCTTGCAGAACTCCTGGGAATAGTTATGCCGTTATGGCTGCAGGTTGCCGTGTTCGCGGTCTTTTCCCTGGTTTTTCTCTACACGTTTCGTCGTACGGTCTACAACAGGATTCGCGGATCGGCAGAGGGATATCCGGAACCCCTCAACGGAGAGGTCGTAAAAATTGTTGAAGATCTCGCGGTCGGTGGTGAGGCCCGCATTCAGTACCGCGGGACGGAATGGAATGTTCGCAACATGGGTCAATCCGAGATCCCTGGTGGAAGCCGGGCCAAAGTTGTCAAGGTCGATGGCCTGACATTACACGTCGAAGCTGAATAGCGAGGAAGGGAAAACATGGACACAACATTTTATGCACTACTCGTACTCGCATTTGTTGCCCTGGTCGTTATCTTCAAGATTGCGGTCGTGGTTCCACAGCAGAACGCATTCGTGGTCGAGCGATTGGGTAAGTTCAGCAAGACACTGAATGCCGGATTCCATCTGCTTTGGCCGTTTCTCGACAAGGTTGCCTACAAGCACACACTGAAAGAACAGGCGGCTGACATTGCCGAGCAAATCTGTATCACGAGGGATAACGTGCAGGTTGGCGTTGACGGCGTTCTCTACCTGCAGGTGCTTGACCCGAAGCGTGCTTCCTACGGCATCGGTAACTACATGTTCGCAATCTCGCAGCTTGCCCAGACTACGTTGCGTTCCGAGATCGGCAAAATTGATCTTGATCGCACGTTCGAGGAGCGCGGCACGATTAACCAGAACGTTGTGTCGGAGCTCGACAAGGCATCTGATCCGTGGGGAGTGAAAGTGCTTCGCTACGAGATCAAGAATATCAACCCGCCGCACGACGTACTTAGCGCGATGGAAAAGCAGATGCGTGCGGAACGTGAAAAGCGTGCTGTGATTCTGACGTCTGAAGGTGTACGTGACGCGAAAATCAACGAGGCCGAAGGTGAGAAACAGCGCGTCGTGAAAGAGTCTGAGGCGGCCAAGGTCAAGCAGATCAATGAGGCCCAGGGCGAAGCCGAAGCCATTCTGGCGGTAGCCACGGCCACGGCTGAGGGCTTGCGCCAGGTTGCCAGTGCTGTGATCGATAAAGGTGGTAACGAGGCCATGCAGCTACGCATTGCCGAACAGTACATTGACGAATTTGGCAGCCTCGCGAAAGCAGGCAACACATTTGTTGTGCCAGCCAACCTGGCCGACCTGACGTCGATGATGGCGCTTGCCACCGACATTGCCAAACGCAAACCAGCCGAATAGCCCCGCCGGAGGGGCAGATGATCTGTCGGTCAGGACTTGCGCCTGACCGACACGACGTTGGGTATCTGCTCAACTTTCGAAATCACGGTGCTCAGTGTCGGCAGGTCCTTGATTTCAATGCTGATAGCCATCACGACCTGCATGGATTCCTTGTCTGTATGACTCTTTAGGTCAATGACATTGGCGTCCTCGTCGGCAAGTACCGACGTGATATCACGGATGAGTCCTGAACGATCGTATGCGTGCACGCTGATATCAACGGGATAGCTACCTGCTTCCGACTTGCCCCAACTGATCTGTACGATGCGTTCCGGGCTGCGCTGATTGAGCCCGAGAAAATTGCCGCAGTCCTGGCGGTGAATACTGACGCCACGTCCCTGGGTAATGTAGCCCACGATGGGTTCCGGTGGCACTGGCCGGCAGCAACGGGCGAAGTTGCACATCAGGTCGCCCACACCGCTGACGGCGACCGTGTCCGCTGTGCTGTCTGTTCGCCGTGGCCGTTTCGTGCGTATTTTTTCCGGTAGTTCGTTACCCCGTATGTGCTGCAGCGCTGTCGCGATGGCCGCAGACGTCAGGTCGCCGGCACCCAGGGCAACGCATAGTGCATCCGTGTCCTTGTGCTTCAATTGCTTGGCAATGGTATCGGTTGCGATGTCTTTAACGTTGAGCCTCGTTAGCTCCCGGTCGAGGATTTCGCGACCCTGGCGGATGTGCTGGTCACGGTCCTGGTGCCGGAACCAGCTACGGACTTTCGCTCGAGCTCCGGCACCCGCAAGGTAGCCGAGCTTGGGGCTCAGCCAGTCGCGGCTTGGTTTGGGCTGGCTGCCCGTAATGATCTCGATGTGGTCGCCATTCTTGACGTGGTAGGTGAGTGGCACGATTCGACCGTTGACCTTGGCCCCGCGGCAGCGATGGCCCACCTGCGTATGCACGTGATAAGCAAAATCCAGTGGTGTGGCGTTGGCGGGCAGTTCGACGACGTCGCCCTTTGGACTGACGGCATAGACATGATCTTCGAAGAAGTCGTCACGGATCTGGTCGAGCAGGTCCTCGTCTCGATCGGTCGGCTCCAGTAGCTGCCGCAGAAAGCGGATTTTCTGGTCAAAAGCGGCAGGCGCTCCACCACCTTCCTTGTAACGCCAGTGCGCCGCAACACCAAGTTCGGCGTGACGGTGCATGTCGTGGGTGCGAATCTGTATTTCGACCGTCTTGCCCTCAGGGCCGACAACAGCTGTATGCAACGACTGGTAGTCGTTCTCCTTGGGGTTGGCGATGTAGTCATCGAATTCGCCGGGGATGTAGGACCAGAGGTTGTGCACGATCCCGAGCGCCGCGTAGCAATCGCCAACCGTATCGACCAGCAAACGGACAGCACGGATATCATAAAGAGCCTCGATGCCACGATCTTTGCGCCGCATTTTCCGGTAAATGCTGTAGATGTGCTTGGGGCGCCCCGAAATTTCAGCCTTGATGCTCTCGGCGGCCAGTTCCTTGTAAAGCTTCTTCTTGAATTTCTCGATGAAATCGACGCGCTCGTTGCGCTTTTCATTCAGGGCGTGCGCGATTTCCGCATAGGTTTCGGGCTCTGCATACCGGAACGAGAGGTCTTCGAGTTCCCATTTGAGTTGCCAGACACCCAGACGATTGGCGAGCGGGGCATAGATTTCCCGGGTTTCGAGGGCCAGGGCTTCCTTCATTTCATCGGGAGCATCCTTGGCTTCGCGCAGCCGGTACAGCTGATCAGCGATGCGTACGAGGACCAGGCGGACGTCGGAGACGACTGCCAGCAGCATCTTGCGCAGGGCTTCGGATTGTTGCACTGCGAGGGCTTCACCCGGCTGCCAGTTCCTTGGCAGGGAGAACTCATCCAGTTGTTTCAATCCAATAATGAATCGAGAAATACTTTTTATGTCCCTGTTTTCTATGGAACTAATATCAAGTAGTTCATCACGAAACAGGGGGTAGGCGTGGACTGCGGCGATGATCGGGTTTGGCAAAACCAGCGGCTCGAGGATCTGCGCGATGGCGCATCCTTCAGCGATGCACGGGGCAAGGCCATCCTGATCGGGCAGGTCGTCGAGGTACGCTCGGACGGTCTCGACAATACCTTCATCGTTGATGATTTCAGCATCGGAAGCTGACATAGGCAAAGATTCTTCTTAAGTGCCGTTCGCGGAAATACCCGTTATCATACGCGCAGTTTCGGCCGCCTATCCGCGCCGAGATTCACACTTGGGCATTTTACAAGCAGGAAACCATGGCAGGACATAGTAAGTGGGCGAACATTCAGCACCGCAAGGGCGCCCAGGACAAGAAACGCGGCAAGCTTTTTACCAAGCTTATTCGCGAGATTACGATTGCCGCCAAGATGGGCGGCAGCGATTTGGATGCTAACCCGCGGCTGCGCCTGGCGGTCGACAAAGCCAAGGCGCAATCGATGCCCAAGGACAATATCGAGCGGGCCATCAAGCGTGGTGCGGGAGAGACAGAGGGCGCGGATTACCTCGAAATTCGCTATGAGGGTTATGGTCCGGGCGGCACGGCCGTGATGGTTGATTGCCTGACTGACAATCGCAACCGGACGGTTGCAGAGGTTCGGCATGCTTTCAGCAAGTATGGCGGTAACCTGGGTGCCGATGGCTCTGTGAACTACCTCTTCGACAAGGTAGGGCAGGTATTGATCCCGAGCGGTTGCGATGAGGACGCCGTGATGGAAGTGGCAATCGAGTCCGGCGCGGAGGATGTCATCGTCGACGATGACGGGTCCATCGAGGTTCTGACGGCGCCTGATGAATTCGAGCAGGTTCGCGACGGCATCGTTGAAGCAGGCATCGAGACGGAGTCAGCGCAGCTCACTATGCGCGCCTCCACGAACGCCGAACTGGGCGTCAAGGAAGCGGGTTCGATGATCAAGATGCTTGAAGTCCTCGAGGACCTGGACGATGTCCAGGAAGTTTACTCGAACGCTGATATCAGCGAAGACGTGCTGGAACAGCTCTGAGGCAACTATTGACTGACAAGCGACGCATACTCGGCATTGATCCAGGTTCGCGCCTGACCGGGTTCGGCATCCTCGATTTTCTGGGC
>Ga0316191_10002162_pt1 | contig 14188 bp, 13 predicted proteins | sample Eddworburr2cm_MG_FD_204928 | JGI IMG/M metagenome (GOLD analysis project Ga0316191, IMG submission 204928) | Coastal sediment microbial communities from Maine, United States - Eddy worm burrow 2 cm | ecosystem: Environmental > Aquatic > Marine > Coastal > Sediment | place: USA: Maine...
GCTGTCGACGGCTTCCACCCGGTCATGGACGAGGTCGATATCGTGCTCGCTGTAGTGATCGAGGCTTTTTCGCAGCAGCGTGCCGTCCTCGTCGATATGGCCGGTCAAAAGATACGGAATTGCCATCCGCGAATAAGGCGCACCCGCTTCGTCGCCGATAACCTTGATTGCCGCGTCCGGCGCCGCCTTGCGCAGATTCTCCGCGGCAATGACCCCGGCCGGGCCCGCGCCAATGATTACATGAGCCATGTCGATCGCTCCGAAAGCAGATGCCGGGGCGGATAACATCGCGCCCCGGCTCCTGGTGATGCGTCATCCGCAAGACCTTGCGGTCTGAGGGGACGAGACCGTCAGAGACCAAGCCGTTGCCGGGTCGATGCGGTCGGCACGCCTTCGGCATTCCATCCGCGCAACTCGTAGTACTCCGGCAGCATCTTGTCCAGTTCGTTAACCCTGCCTGCGGCGGGCCCGGTATTGGCCGCATCCTTCAGCAAACGTTTGGGCAACGTATCGTCTTTCCCGGTCAGACCAGCCGCCAGGTTGAAATCGCGCTCGAGATTCCAGATGCGTTCGCCGACTTCCGCGAGTTTTTCCATCGTCCAGCCACCCTCGCAGGCCGCATCGATCTGCGGCGCAATATCCGCAAGTGTCCATGCGAATGTCGTAAAGATACAAAGCCCCGCTGAATCAACCGCCGCCGTTGCGTCCTGGAAAGCTTTTACCAGGCCGGCTTTGCCTTCAGTCACCAGCGGGTCGGTTTTCTCCGGGATCCCCATGATCTCGGATGACACGGTGTAGCCGCGAAGATGACAGGCGCCGCGGTTCGACGTCGCATAGGCGAGCCCCATGCCCTGGATACCGCGCGGGTCATAGGCGGGAAATTCCTGGCCCTTGACCGTCATCGACAACTCGGGGTGCCCGTATTTCTCGCACAGCCGTTTCGAACCGAGCCCGAGTTCCTTGCCGAAACCCTCACCGGTCATCGTCAGTTCGGCCGCACGGGTCAACGCCTCGGCCGAGCCGAAACGCATTTCCAGGCCGCCGGTATGCTCTGCGGTAAGCGCACCAATATCAAAAAGCTCCATCGCCGCAGCGACAGTGGCACCGAACGAGATCGGATCGAATCCGTCTTCGTTGCACAGAAAATTCACATAGGTCAACGCGTCGAGGTCATCCACCCCGGTGTCGGAACCCAGCGCCCATGCAGCTTCATATTCGAGGCCACCCGACGCACCCCAGTACTCGGGCTTGTTCTTAACCGTGAAATGGCCCTTGTCGATGGTCGAGATCCGGCCGCAGGCAATCGTGCAGGCAAAACACGCGGCGTTGGTCACCAGGTTCGGCTTGCCATCACTCTTGCGCGGCTCATGCATCGCCTCGCCGGAAATATGACTGGCTCCCTCGAAGCGGACCTCACGCATATTTCGGGTCGGCATCGCACCGACCTCGTTGATCACATTCATCAATACCTGAGTACCGTAAGTGGGCAATCCCTGCGAGGTCACCGCATTGTCGGCCAGCACCTGCTTGGCCGCCTGGGTGGCCTGCATGAAGCCCACCGGATCCTTGATGTTGCCGACTCCGCGGGTACCGCGAACCGCCACCGCCTTGAGATTTTTCGATGCCATCACAGTACCGACGCCGGAACGCCCGGCGGCGCGATGCAAATCGTTTATCACCCCGGCGTAAAGACAACCGGCTTCGGCCGACCGGCCGACACAGGCGATACGCAACTGTGGATCCTGGTGTTTTTTGTGCAAAGCCTCGTCGGTCGCCCACACCGACAGACCCCAAAGATCATCGGCCGGCAACAACTCGGCTTTCTCGTTTTCCAGATACAGATAGACCGGCGTGCTTGCCCTGCCCTCGAAGATGATCATGTCCCAGCCGGCATTTTTCATCTCCGCGCCGATAAAACCACCCGAGTTGGAGCAGGCGATCGTTCCGGTCAGCGGGCTTTTTGTCACGACCGAATAACGGCCACCGGTAGACGCCATGGTGCCGGTCAGCGGGCCGGTTACCATGATGAACTTGTTGTCTGCCGACAATGCGTCGACTTTAGGATCGATCTCCTCGCTCAGGTATTTGCTTGCGAGTCCGCGCTGCCCGAGATATTGCGTTGCCCATTCCATGTTCAAGGCTTCGGCAGCGCAGGTCCCGCTCGACAGATCGACCCTTAGAATCTTTCCTGTCCAGGCCATGATGTTTCCTCCTTGGACGGTCAGCTGCCGGGGCTGATCTGAGCGCTTTGCGCGGCGTAGGCGCGCATCCGCTCGAGACCGGTCTGATCGGCATCCACGTAAGTTATGGCTTCGGTCGGGCAGGCCCTGGCACAAGCCGGGTCTCCGCCGCACAGGTCGCACTTGATGACCTTGCCGGTGTCCTGGTTGTAATTGACCGTGCCGAACGGACAGGCGATCGTGCAGACTTTGCACCCGACACAAACATCGTTCAGTACGTCCTTCGAACCGGTCGCCGCATTAATCACAATCGCATCGACCGGACAGGCATGCATACACCATGCTTCATCGCACTGAGTACAGGTGTATGGCGCAAAAACGCCCTCATGGTGGAAGGTAAAAACTTTTATGCGTGATTTGGCCGGATTGAAAACGCCTTCCTGCTCGTAAGAACAGGCCATCTCGCATTGCAGACAGCCTGTGCACTTTTCCGGCTCGAGCTTGAGAGATCTGAGCATGAGTGCACCCTCTTATTATCGCCGCGGCAACCGACCGGGTTCCCTCCCGTCCACACTAGATGGCGCGGCTTAACCTTACGCGGTGCCTGGTTGGATTTTTGTTCGCGACTCATGTTACTCCCGCGCGTGGGACCGGAGCAAACCTGCCGCTCAAGCTGGCGAGTTACCCCTGTGGCGCAGCAAAACAGCAGCAATTAACCCGGAATGATGGGGGCGACCATCCCTCGCCCCAGCGGTCTTGAGTATCAGCCGCCGGCGACCGGGGGGAAAATAGCGAGCTGATCACCCTCCCGCAAAGCGGTATCGTCGCGCAGGTTGCGATCGACGAATACGCCATTGATAAATACCAGGTGGGTCAACTCGAGCGGAAGTTTGCAGCGGTCGATGATCGCGGCCGGCGTCGTGCCTTCCGCCACTTCGAGCTCGGCTTCGTGACGGCCGGATCCCGGTGGCAGATATTGCGTCAGAGACGCGTAGAGTTTGAGCGTGACTTTCATTGCATGCCTTTAGTCGAAACCGGAATTGCTGCATAGCAGCGCACGCCGGCGGCGCAATGAATACGCCTGCAACCTGCCCGGCTAGCTAATGGTAGCGCGGCGCCGCCCCTCAGGCAGCGATTCTCGATCCAATTTGATAGATCAACAGCGCGCCGAGATAACCGAGCACGGTCATATAGGCCCACGCGAATACCGGCCAGCGCCAGCTGTTGGTTTCCCTGCGAATCACCGCGAGCGTTGCCACACACTGCAGGCACCACGCATAGAACACCAGCAGCCCGAGCACCATCGGCAAGGTAAAAACCCGGCTGCCATCGGCAAACCTGGCCGAGCGCAGACGATCAGCCAGGCTGGACTCGTCGGCCTCGGCGCCTACCGCATAAATCGTACCCAGGACCGCAACGACGACCTCACGCGCCGGGAAGCCCGCTATGACCGCCGCCGAAATTTTCCAGTCCCAGCCAAGCGGGGTAAACACCGGTTCGACGACTTTACCAACCCTGCCAAGTGCGCTTTGTTCGAGGTGAGCCGCGGCCGCCTCGTTATCCACACGCGCCAGCTGCTGCGTCAATTCGACACCGGCATAGCTGGCTTCGGCGACAGCGCGGGCCGCGGCTGCGTCTGCTTCGACTGCAGCCGATCGCGGAAAATACGCCAGCGCCCAGACGATGACCGCGACCAGAAAAATCACCGTTCCTGCACGGCGCAGGAACACCTTGACCCGATCGAGCAAAGCGATTGCAACGGTGCGCAGGTTCGGCAAGCGAAAAGCCGGTAACGCGAGCACAAAGTTCGGTTTCGGACCGCGCAACGCAGAACGCCGCAGCACCAGTGCCGTACCGATGCCACCGGCAATACCCAGCATGTAAAGACCAAACAGCACGATTCCCTGGAGGTTGACGACGCCAATCGTCTGGCTCGGTACGAAAGCCGCAATCAACAAGGCATAGACCGGGAGCCGCGCCGAGCAGGTCAAAAACGGAGCGGCCAGAATCGTGGCGATGCGGTCGCGCCGATCCGGAATTGCCCGCGTCGCCATGATGCCGGGGACCGCACAGGCAAAGCTCGACAGTAACGGTATGACCGACTGACCGGACAAACCAACCGGCCGCATTGCACGGTCGACAAGAAACGCCGCCCGCGCCAGGTAACCGGTATCCTCCAGCAGGATAATGAACAGAAACAGAATGAGGATCTGCGGCAGAAAAATGATAACGCTGCCGACCCCGGCGATCACGCCATCGACAATCAGGCTCTGAAGCACGCCGTCCGGCAGAAATTGCCGGATCGATTCACCCAGGCCCGTCGTCGCGGCATCGATGAGGTCCATAAACGGCGTTGCCCAGGCAAACACCGCCTGGAACACCAACGCCATTACAACAAAGAACAACACTGTCGCCGGATAAGGACGATTCATCCAGTCGACCACGAACGATCCCCAGCGTGCGATCGGCGGCGCCGCACTCTGCACCTCGTCGAGGACCCCGCGAATCCAGCCGTAGCGATGCCGTGCCTCGACGGCGAGCCCGGGTTCACCCTGGAACAACTCGGCCCGGGCTTTTTCGATCTGCGTCACGATATCCGGCCCTTGCAGCGCAACCAGCCGCTCGGTCGCAACCGGATCTTCCTCAACCAGGCTACGCTCCACTTCCTGGAGACCCGGCCCGGCCGAACCAGTGTCTGCCCCACTCAGCAACTGCTGTGCCGCCGCGCGCAACGGTGGCCAGAATGACGCCAATGGCCGCGGCTCGGCGGTCATCGCCAGTGCCAATTCCCGCTTGAGATCAACCAGCCCTTTGCCGGTTGTCGCGACAACCGACACGACCGGAATTTCGCCGAGCTTCGCGCTCAGTTTTTCGATGTCGAAACGGGTGCCCAGCCGTGCGGCCGCATCCGCCATTGTCAGCACCACGACCATTGGCCGGCCGATTTCGGCGAGCTGTTGCAGCAGGTACAGACCCTGGTAAAGACGCGTGGCATCGACGACCGCCAGAATCCCGTCCGGCTCCGGCGTTCCGGCGACCCGGCCGAGCAACACTTCCACCGCGATACGCTCGTCCGCGGAATCCGGGGTCAGGCTGAAAATGCCGGGCAAATCGATGAGATCGAGCGGCGTGCCGTCGAGCAAAGCCGTACCGATATGCTTCTCGACCGTAACCCCCGGATAGTTCGCGGTCTTCTGCCGCAGGCCGGTCAGGCGGTTGAACAGCGTACTCTTGCCGGAGTTCGGGTTACCTACAAGCGCGAACGTCGCCCGTGCGCGCCGGCTTCGCGGAATTGCATCGACGGGAATGCTAGCCGCGACGCTGGACATCGGGTTTGGCCCCCATTCGCGATACGCCAAAGCAGCGCGCCTGCTCGCGGCGCAGCGACACCGACATGCCGTAGACATCGAGTTCGAGCGGATCGCCACCCAGCGACGCATTCAGGTAAACGACTTCGGCACCTTCGACCAGGCCCATCGTCATCAGTCGCTGAACGCTTTTATCCCGGGAATCGATCGACTCGATGCGCGCGCGATCGCCGCGCCTCAGATCCGCCAGCGTCATCTCGCTGATTGGCTCATCCTCCGGCCGCCATTGCTGCGGCCCTGGGTACGAATCGCCGACCCGATGACTAGCGGACGGCGCCCTCCGCGACATTCTTGATTCGAGAATCGGCCGCGGCTGGCGCGAATGTTAGTTGAGAATGCTTCGCATTCACAACCAGCAGAAATACCTATGCGGGCCCGGCTTTTTGCGGGCCGCCGGAACCCGGCCACCCCGCGGGCCCGCACAGGTTCAATCAGTTCTTAAGATCCAGCGCGTTATCGACCTTTGTAACGCCTTTGATGCCGGCGGCGATTTCCGTCGCACGCTTTTTCTCGGCGGCGCTGCTGACAAACCCGCTCAGCTGCACCACGCCGTTGCGCACTTCGACATCGATATCACCGGCATCGGTACCTTTTTCGGCCATCAGCGCGGCGTTGACCTTGGTCTCGATGTACTGATCTTCCATCGTCTGGCCCATCGTGCGCTTGCCGCTTCCGACCACCAGCTTGTTGTTGACCTTTTTTACGCCGACGATGTCGTTGGCAATATTCGCCGCCTCGCGGCGCTGTTCTTCGCTCTCGACGAACCCGCTCAGCTGCACCACGCCTTTCTCGACCTCGACATTGACGTCATTGGCATCGACGACCTTGCTGTCGATCAGATTGGTTTTAACCTGCGCGGCCAAGCCTACGTCATCGACCATTTCACCTGCGGTTTTCTCCGCCAGCACCGGGCCGGTCAGCAGCAGCGCCATCGTGGCGACCATGATTCTCTTTATTCGCATCGCTCGTTTCTCCTTGATTCCATTCAGTTTCGAATTTTCTGTCCGCGAGCCGGAATATGCCTTCCTTAGGGCGCCGGTCACAAAACCTGCCCCTGGGCTTTTTGGTTTCACATAAGTCGGTTCGCGGCCGCGAAGTATATCGGCAGATCGAGGCGAAAACAGCATTTTCAGTACATTGCCAGTGCTGATAGCTGACGCGCTCGCGGGACTACAAACGGCCTCGCCTTGCGATACCCGCAAAATTTCTGCACCCTTACGACAAATTATGCAGGATTATGCCGTCGGGTACCGTGGATGCAGGAATTTGGCGAAATTTTCGGCCTTGCGATCGGCCTCATCGTATCGGCGGACAAAAACCTCCTCGAGATCGTCTTTCTGTCGTTGCGTGTCAGCCTGTCAGCGGTGCTGATTTCGTGCCTGATCGGCATGCCGCTGGGAGCCCTGCTTGGCATGACGCGGTTCCGTGGCCATGGTGCATTGCTGGTTTTACTCAACGCGTTGATGGGCCTGCCGCCGGTAGTGGTCGGACTGGTCGTCTACATGCTTTTGAGCAACGCCGGGCCGATGGGCTGGTTGCAACTTTTGTACACACCGACGGCGATGATCATCGCCCAAACCATTCTGATTACTCCTATTGTCGCCGCGCTGACCCGCCAGGTGATCGAATCGCTGCACAGCGAATATGCCGAACAGTTTCGCTCGATGTGTGTGTCGGCGCGTACCGCTGTGGCGACATTGCTGTGGGATGCACGGGTCAGCCTGCTTACCGTGGCACTCGCCGGGTTCGGGCGCGCCATTGCCGAGGTCGGCGCGGTAATGATTGTCGGCGGCAACATCATTCACCTCACCCGGGTCATGACAACCGCCATCGCGCTGGAGACCTCGAAGGGAAACCTCGATCTTGCGCTGGCGCTCGGAATCGTGCTGTTCCTGATCGCGCTCGGCATCAATGCGGTCGTCATGAGCCTGCGTTCGGACACGACAAGATATGGCTATGCTTGAGACCTTGGCCGTTCGCGATATCAATGCCAGCGGCACGCGCAAGGAAGACTCGCTTTTGCCGGCGGTTACCCGCTCACTCAGCTACCGGACCGGCGGTAAAACGATTCTCGACGATGTCTCTCTGCGCCTCCCGCCGTTGTCCCTGACCGTCGTCATGGGCCCCAACGGCGCCGGCAAAAGCATTTTGCTGCGTCTCCTGCACGGCCTGCTACAACCCAGTAGCGGCGAAATCCTGTGGGGCGGCAAAGGCCTCGGGCCCTCGATCCGCAAACGCCAGGCCATGGTTTTTCAAAGACCGGTGCTGCTTCGCCGCAGCGTCGCCGACAACATTCGTTTCGCGCTCAGGCTGCGCGGCAATGCCGCGCCGAGGGATTGTCACGAGATTCTCGAGGCGTCCGGGCTCTCGGCCCAGGCGAGGCAAGCGGCCCGTTCCTTGTCCGGTGGCGAGCAGCAACGCCTCGCCCTGGCGCGCGCCCTGGTGTTGCGGCCGGAGGTGCTGTTCCTTGACGAACCCACCGCAAACCTCGATCCGGCATCCACCGCAGCCATCGAGTCGGTAGTGCTCGGAGTGAGGCGTGGCGGCACCAAGGTCATTTTCGTCAGTCATGACGTCGGCCAGGCGCAACGCCTCGCGGACGACGTCGTTTTTCTTCACCGCGGCCGGTTGCATGAGCACAGCAGTGCCGACGTATTTTTCAGCTCTCCGGTATCAGATGCGGCGAGGTCGTATCTGGGCGGAGAGCTCCTGTTGTAATCACCAAGGAGATTTGTTTATGACTCGGCTCCCTCCTCGTGCCCGGGGCATCGGAGTACTGGCGTCTGTGTTGCTGGCCTTTTTTGCGCAAAGCCTGCCGGCGCAAGCGGATGAGCGCGCAATCATCCTGCAGTCGACAACGTCCACGGCCAACTCTGGCCTTTACGGTGCGATCCTCCCGCTGTTCACAGAACGCACCGGGATCACCGTTCATGTCGTTGCAGTCGGCACGGGCCAGGCGATCAAAAACGCCGCGAACGGCGATGGCGACGTGTTGCTCGTTCATGCGCGCAAGGCCGAAGAGAACTTCGTTACGGCGGGACACGGAGTCGAACGCTTCGATGTGATGTACAACGATTTCATTCTGATCGGTCCCGCCGATGACCCGGCGGCGATCGGGAATGCGAAGACCGCGGCGGCAGCGCTTCAGGCCATGGCAAAATCCGGCCGCAAATTCGTTTCCCGTGGCGACGATTCCGGCACCCATAAGAAGGAAATGCAACTGTGGCAGTCCGCCGGTATTGACCCGATTGCCGGCAGCGGCGACTGGTACCTCGAGTCCGGCTCGGGCATGGGGGCAACGATAAATATGACCGTCGGCATGGGCGCCTATACACTGACCGACCGTGGCACGTGGATCAGTTTCAGCAACAAACGTGACCACAAAATCGTGTTCGAAAAAGACCCGCCGCTGTTCAACCAGTACGGTGTGATTCTTGTCAACCCGGCCAGGCATGCCAACACCAACTCTGCGGACGGCCAGGCTTTTATCGACTGGATTCTCGGAACCGAGGGCCAGGCCGCCATTGCCGCTTATCAGCTTGACGGCCAGCAGCTGTTTTACCCGAACGCCAGGAGTCGCGTGCAAGCCGCCCCATAGCGATTTGCGAAAGCGGCATCAGCCGTTGAAGTGGACCGCAGCGAAATTGCGAATGTCATAGCCGCTCATTTGCTCGGCTCTCGCGACAAATTTCGGTGACCGGCAAAACGCAAAGAGCCGCTGCAGAGGCGGCTCGAAACATTCGCGGCGGTCAACCAGCAGGTCGAAGCGTTCGCGTACGATCGGCACGAAATCAAGGCTGAACTGCATCGCCGGCCCGCGTAATCCGAACGCGGCGTCGGCCCTGCCCTCCGCCACCATGCCTGCAGCATCGCTCTCGGTCCTGGCCACGTCGGCAAACGATATCCTACCGGCATCGATCCCGCCCTTTGCCAGAAGCTGCTGCAACAGCTTCTGGCTACCGGCTTCAGCTTGCCGCGCCACAACCGAGCGGCCAGCCAGCGCCGCCAGCGAGGGATAGTGCGCCGCCTCACCGGCGGCGACGATCAGTCCGCGATCGCGCCAGGCAAACTCCACCAGCACGACCGGCGAAGCGGGAAACCGCGCGGCGACCAGCGGCGCATTCCAATCGTCACCGGCTTCGTCATAGACATGCATGCCGGCACCGACACCCTCGCCCAGCGCAAACCGCTCCAACCCGTCCATGCTGCCGTCCCAGTACATCGCCAGACCCGAACCGGACTCACGCAATGCCCATTCGAGCAGAGGATCATGGCTCCCCAGAAAAACCGCCGGCCTGGCGGAAAGCGGCTCACCAATGCTGCCACCGCTCTTGCTCGCGACCCATGCAACGACCGCCTGCCGCGGGAACAACAGTTTCCCGGTCGCGCGCGAGCACGGGACCTCACCCGATGCGGCCAGCTCGTAGACTTTCCGTTCCTTGATATGCAGAAGCTCGGCAAGCTCACGGGTCGTCAGATACTGGTCTTTGAGTTCGGTCAACAGCTACCCCACCGATTCTGAGTCAAAAACAGCGCGCAATGATGGTTGCAGGATACCTCCCCAACTTCAATACGCAGATGCGGCCGGATCGCGCTGCTGTCCGGGGACACTCTGCATTTGTTCCGGCGCAACCGCGCGGCCGGGCCGGATACCTTGCGGCGCTGCGGTTTCGACCTGTGCCGAGACACACCTGAACACCCGGTATGGTGGCCAATCGCGAACTTCGCGAAAGCGCAGAGCACGGCGCCCCACGTTACCCATTGCGCCAACGCCACGAATAGGCCGCCATATTCACGAGATCGCGACTCCGGCCTCTTTCCGAGCGTTGTTGTGATCCTGCTCCTGACCTGGCTGATCAGCGCATCCGCGCCTGGGCTTGCCGCAAGAGGCGCGCCGGCAACCGCGGTTCACAGTCCTGGCGACGCTCCTTACCGGAGGACCGCGATGTCCACTGCGGGCATCGCCGACACACCGGTCGCCGTTACGGGCACTCTCATTGGACGCCGCTGGGTACTGATTGGCTCCGCGCTCTTAATCGGCACACTGATCGCCACGGTTACAAGCTGCTTTATGCGTCCATTGCAGCGCCCCGCGCACCAGACCGTTGCCACGATCGGGTGCAACCTGGAGCTTTGTCCGACCTGTCGGGTGACGCACTCGATCTGCTCAGCGAGACGACCGATGCGCTGATACTGCTCAGGGGAGCCTGACAACCGGCCACCGGCGGGTGCTGATATCTGGTCTGCTCTTCGCCCGGGCGGGAGACGAATCTCTATCCAAATTAAACTATTAATCACGTTAAATATATCTTTTATACTATTGTTTTATAAATTGTTTAATAAGCATTACAGGCAATTGATTGGATAACCCTTCGCAACACGCGTCCGGCCCACCGCGAATTGCGCCACGCCGCGCAAGCGGCCGATGCCAGCAACCTATTCGTGCTTGCAATTAACTCTGCATATGGTGAAATGCGCATCCGACCCGATGATCGAACAGATTTCGGGTCGACCCAAAATTCCAAGGAGATCGCAATGTTGAAGTTTCTGAGGGCGAGAATTCTGCCCATGCTGCTCGGTGTCTGCCTGATGGGCGTCGCCGGCATCTCGGCGGCCGCCGACAACCCGGTGCTGGACCGCGTCATCAAGAGCGAAACGATTCGCGTCGGCATGTCGGGCAACCAGCCTCCGTTCAATGCCAAGGGCCGTGATGGCAGCCTGATCGGCTTCGAAGTCGATCTCGCCCGCGCGCTGGCCGGCGCACTGGGGGTCAAGGTCGAATTCGTCCAACGTCCGTTTGGCGAGTTGCTCGGCGCGCTGAACAAAGGCGATGTCGATATGGTCATGTCGGGCATGGCGATCACCAAGGAGCGCGCGCGCGAGGCGACCTTCCTCGGACCATATATGCTGTCGGGCAAGTCCATTCTGACGAAGTCGGACACCCTCGCACGGGCCAAGGAAGCCGGTGACATCAACAATGCCAACATCCGTCTCGCTGCACTGAAGGGCTCGACAAGTCAGCAGTTCGTGGAGCGTAATCTTCCCGATTCCAAGCTCACGACCGTTGCGGATTACGACGAAGGCGTCAGCATGATCCTGGAAAACAAGGTCGATGCCATGGTCGCCGACATGCCCATCTGCATGCTGTCAATCCTGCGCTTTCCGGATGCCGGTTTCACGACCCTGACCCGGCCGATGACGGTCGAACCGATCGGGGTTGCGGTGTCGGCCAAAGACCCGCAGTTCGCCCATATCATCGACAACTATATCGATGCGTTCGAGAAAACCGGCGCACTCAATCAGCTGCGCAAAAAATGGCTGGAAGACAACTCCTGGGTTGCCGCGCTGCCGTAGCAGCGGCCGTGACAAGCAAGCTTGAGAGCGAGGCCGGGCCAAAACAGCCCGGCCTCTTTTTTTATCCGACCCGCTTGCTCACTCCGGTGCCGGCCGGGAGCCGCGACATGCGCACCAGGCCAGCACCGCCGCGAGCAGCATGTGCAGCAGCGCACCCAACTTCGCCGCATGAGAGGAGTCGAATGTCGCGCCTGGCACCTCGTCCATATAGGCGGCCTGAGCCAGTTCCATCTGTAAAGCGTGGCAGCCCGCATCGGGCCGGCCGTAGTCTCGGGTGATATGACCACCCCTGAAGCGGCCATCAACCACCGAACTAAAGCGGAAGGAGCTGGCGCAGATTCCTGTGACGAGCTTACGCAAACCGGGCGCGCACGAAACGCCATTATTGGTGCCGAGATTGAGGTCCGGCAGGCGGCCGTCGAACAGCCCTGGAACCTTCGATCGTATCGAATGTGCATCCCACAGCACCACGCAGCCGTGGCGGGCTCGTATCGTCTCCAGTTGCGCCGCAAGATGATCATGGTAAGGGCGCCAGAATAACTCGACACGCCGTCGTTGCTCGGCTGCATCGGGTGCGGTCCCCGCAAGGTAGATCTCTTCGCCGGCAAAGGTCCTGACCGGGCATAGCCCGATCTGGGCTTGCCCCGGGTACAGCGCCGCATCGTCGGGGGGCCGGTTCAGGTCGACTACGTAGCGGGAAAATCGCGCGACCTGCATGCTCGCGCCCATGTCATAGGCAAAACGGTAAAGTTCGTCGACAAACCAATCGGTATCGGGAAGGACCCTGGCGGCGGGCGTCAAGCGCGCCGCGATTGCGTCCGGCACCTCGGTGCCGGCGTGCGGCACATTAACCAAGAGCGGGGTGTCACCGGCCCGGAAGTCAAAAAGTGTCACTGCCCGGCACCCGCTTCGCCGCGCACAAGGCTGCCGCGCGCAGCGCCGCTCACCTCACCCGCACCGGCGACATCAGCCGCCACTGAGCATCGGCAGATCGAGTCCGCATTTTCGCGCATGCTCGACGGCAATCGAATAACCCGCGTCGGCATGACGCATCACGCCCGTCGCGGGGTCGTTCCACAAAACCCGATCGATGCGCCGCGCGGCCGCATTGGTTCCATCGCAGACGATGACGAATCCCGCATGCTGCGAAAACCCCATGCCCACGCCACCACCGTGGTGGATCGAAACCCAGGTCGCGCCGCTTGCGGTATTCAGCAAGGCGTTCAGCAGCGGCCAGTCCGAGACCGCATCCGAACCGTCCGCCATTGCCTCGGTCTCACGATTTGGGCTCGCAACCGAACCCGAATCGAGGTGATCACGTCCGATCACGACCGGTGCCTTCAGTTCGCCGCTCCTGACCATGTCGTTGAACGCCAGCCCGAGCCGGTGGCGATCGCCAAGACCGACCCAGCATATTCGCGCTGGCAGTCCCTGAAAATGAATTCGCTGTCTCGCCATGTCCAGCCAGTTGTGCAGGTGGGCATCGTCCGGAATCAGCTCCTTCACTATCGCATCGGTTTTATAGATATCCTCCGGGTCGCCCGACAGCGCAATCCAGCGAAACGGCCCGATCCCCTTGCAAAACAGTGGCCGAACATAGGCGGGAACGAATCCGGGAAAAGCGAACGCATCCTCTACGCCTTCCTCCAGCGCCACCTGGCGAATGTTGTTGCCATAGTCGAAAGTCGGGACACCCGCCTGCTGAAACGCAAGCATTGCGCGCACATGTGTTGCCATCGAACGTCGCGCGGCCGCCGCCACCGCGCCCGGATCCGCAGCCTGTCCGTCGCGCCATTGCGCCAGCGTCCAACCCTCGGGCAAATAACCGTTGACCGGATCGTGTGCCGAGGTCTGGTCCGTGACCGCATCCGGGCGCACTCCGCGGCGCACCAGCTCGGGCAGCACTTCGGCTGCGTTGCCAAGCAGCCCGACCGATGTTGCTGCGCCGCTGTGGCAGGCTGAGTCGATGAGAGCCAGCGCTTCGTCGAGGTCCTCAACACCGCGATCGAGATACCCGGTTTCGATTCGTTTTTCGATCCGGTCCGGCTGGCACTCGACCGCAAGCATGGAGGCACCTGCCATCGTCGCCGCCAACGGCTGCGCACCGCCCATGCCGCCAAGCCCGGCGGTGAGAATCCATTTGCCACGGAGGTCGCCGCCGTAATGCTGGCGGCCCATTTCCACGAACGTCTCGTAGGTTCCCTGGACGATGCCCTGGCTGCCGATATAGATCCATGACCCCGCAGTCATCTGCCCGTACATCATCAGGCCCTTGCGATCCAGTTC
>Ga0316191_10002163_pt1 | contig 14181 bp, 10 predicted proteins | sample Eddworburr2cm_MG_FD_204928 | JGI IMG/M metagenome (GOLD analysis project Ga0316191, IMG submission 204928) | Coastal sediment microbial communities from Maine, United States - Eddy worm burrow 2 cm | ecosystem: Environmental > Aquatic > Marine > Coastal > Sediment | place: USA: Maine...
CAGAAATCTTCAAACACGCCAAGGCGCTGCACTATGCCGACCGGGAGTGGGACCGGATTCTTGCTGATGCGTCGGGCAATTCTACCGCTTTGCCGGAATTGAAGTTTTTTGAAGCCTGGCTGCCCGAAAATTTTGTTGATGCCAAGCGCGAAGACGCCCTGGAGATGCTGAGCGCCATGAAGCAGGACCTCGGTGCAGGCACTCCTGTTGCCACACCGGCAAGAGGATTTGAATGGACCGACGTGTGGAACGACCTCGTGCAAAGTGAAGGTGCGGGTGAACTGGACCAGCGGGCGAAGGGAGTGCTGGACGAGTTACGGCTTTCGGGCTCACAGTTCGAAATATTCCGGCAGCGGGCCGCTACTCGTCATTTTGCAGTTTCGCAAGCCCGACGTCAGGGCATAACGGCTGATCAGGCGGTACTACGTGATGAAATGGACGCCCACCGCAGAAAGGGCGGGCTTGTGCGCCGGAAACAACTCATCCAGTGGCTCACCGAAAACGATCTGAATGAGGCAGCGTACGAACACTTTCTGAGCGAGGGCTGGCTGGCCAGGACGGCAGTCCAAATGTCAGCGCGGCAGCTTGACGGGCATATTCTCGCCGAGCTCAAGGCCTCGGACAGATACCAGGCGCTGAAACAGCGCGCCGAGGCAAAACGACAGGCGTCGCCCGGTGAAAACCCGACCGTGGTCAGTCCGGCAATTGACGGTATCAGCGAATTGCAACTGCTGAACTGGTATTTTGAGCAGTGTCTCGACCTGCCGGTGCCCGAAGATGTGGACGCATATGCGCGATCCATTGGTCTGGCATCCCGGATAGAACTCCGTCGCCTATTGCACTGTGAACGCGAATATCTCAGCATGACTGACGACAAGGAAATATATGACTTAGAGGACGATTGATGCCCGATCATGAGCATGATGGCGAAGAACCGCCGGGAACGCGATTTTTGCTGTATCCTCAGGCCCCGTTCCTTGATCCGTCCCAAGCCCCCGAACTCATTGAGGTTTCGTCACCACAAGGCAGCGTAGGGCCGGGCCCCTCAAACGATCGAATGTACACCGTTGCTCCGATTGGCAAGCCGGTTCCATATGGGCAGCATCAAAACCGGCGGGGTGAACCGTTCATGTTCCTACCGCCATGGCAGGGTGAAAAGCATGCGCCGGCGTATCCGGATGAACAGGGCAATTTCGATTATATTGATCCGTCCGATCCTGCATTTGAGGCAGCGCACCTGTTTGCCTCGGCACACTTCACCATGGATGTATGGGAAGGATATTTCGGTCGCCCGATACCGTGGCATTTCAGGAACGACTACGACCGCCTGGAGCTTACCATGTTGCCGACACTCGACAATGCGCTGATCGGCTGGGGGTTCCTGGAGACCGGCGGCACGACAAAATACGGCGGCGAATATCGTGCCTACAGTATGAACTTTGACGTGGTCGCCCATGAGATCGGTCATGCCATCATTTACAACGAAGTTGGCATCCCTGCACCGGAAAAGGCGAGTGGCGAATATTACGGGTTTCATGAATCCGCCGCTGATCTGGTGGCGCTGATTTCGGTACTTCACTTTGGATCTGTGGTTGAGGACGTGCTCAACAACACGCACGGAAACCTGTACGCCTTCAACAAGCTCAATCGTTTCGCGGAGCTTTCGCAAAACGAACAGATCAGACTGGCTGCAAACACCGATGTCCTGTCGCAGTTTGTAAATGGCTGGTCGGACGAACACCTGCTTGCCCAACCCCTGACGGGTGCAATGTTCGACATCCTGATTGATGTGTACCATGAACGCCTGTTGTTACGCGGGCTGATCTCACCGGAAATGGAAGACTTGTCAGACCGATTGGAAACCAGTCCGGTTTATGGAGACCGGATGCAATCGATGTTCGATGAGCGATACAATGAAAACCCGGAAGGCTTCCGCCTGGCGCTGCTTGAGGCCCGCGATTATCTGGGCTCTTATCTCGCTGATGCATGGCAACTGCTCGATCCCGATTACCTGAGTTACTACGGCGTTGGTCAGGCTCTGGAAGAGGTGGATCGGCAGATCACTGGTGGAGAGTTCCTGCCGATTATCAGGGGAAATTTCCTCACACGCGAAATCGGGCTTTATACGCCAGGCCCCAAAATTGAGAAAAAAGGTGTTGAAAGTCACAGTGCCTCCGTCCGTACCATGGTACCGATGCCCGACTAGGGAGCCCGCAATCTGACGTTGAGGTAAAGCATTTGCATTTGCACCAAAGACTGCCATAGTTCACCCGAACCTGGATCGCACTAAACTGCGACGATGCCGTCCAAACTGATGAGTTCTCTCTCATCACCAAAAAGAAGGACCCCCAAATGCCTGAATCACTCCTTAGTTTTTCTGCAATCCTGCTGTTCGGCCGCAAACTAAATGATCTGTCCATCGTGCGTGATGTCGAGGAAGCTGTAGTTTTGACCAAAGCCGCACTCCCAGCGGCTTCTGCGGATGTCGAAATTCGAAATGTGAAACTAAAGGAAAATGATCAGGTCTTAGTCAAAGTTAAAGCGACAACAACTGGTAACGGTTTGTTTAAACTCCGTAAATCTGCACAAAACGCCTACAGTTGGACGCAGCCGATTGATCAAGATAGTGAAAAGAAAGTATTTGTTCCGACAGCAAAGCGCAGGCGCAACAAACACTGGCAGGTAAAGAGAATCGGAGCCAATGATTCAGAGGTCAGGCGGATAGGGCGTGGGAACAATCAGTTTCTGGACGACCAACTGGACGAAAAAGCCGGCTTTGCGCGAATTTACGGTTTCAGCTATGAGGGGGATTATTTTGATCTCCCGAGTCCTACCTTGTTCCTTGTCCATGGTGACGGTGAATTGGTTTCACAGGACAAGAACGCCACAGCCGGAAAACATGGATTTCCATCAAATCTGTCTCGGGCGCCTCGCGATCCTTCGATAGGCGGTATGGCGGCAGCAGATTTTCAATTTGCGGACGATATCCGGGTGTGGGATTATGACAAGGCTGACTACACCATCAGAATGGACGTGGCGACCGGTATGTTCGAGCAGGTTCTGCTCGACGCCACGCTTGGGGACGGCGGATTCGGGGTTAGTGGCGCGAAGGTCAGCGGTGCCAAAGTCAGCGGTGCAAAGGTCAGCGGTGCGAAGGTCAGTGGCGCGAAGGTCAGTGGCGCCAAGGCGCGCGGACCCGGCGACTAGATGTGAGCTTTCAATAGTCGTCAAAGCCCGGCTTTTTTCAGCCCTTCGACGTAATGCATGGTTTCTTCTTCCAGCCGATCCGGAAGAATGGATGACCAGTGATCAAGCGAAAAGTTGGGATGCGCTTCGAGCAGCAATCTTGCCTGCTCACGAGCTTCATCAAGACGGCCCAGTTGCGCGTAACTCGCCGCAAGTAACCGTCTGCCTTCAATCGGATTATGCATTTTCTGCACGGATCTGATGACATCGTCATACTGTTTCAGATTGTATTGAGCACCACCAAGATGCCACAGATACTGGTCCGGGTAGAACGGGTTTAACCGCATCGCCCTGTTAAGCAGCTCAATCGATTCTTCAGACCTTCCCGCGTGAGCCAGTGCGTCGGCCATGTCGGACAGCAAATCGGCGTCATTGGGATTAAGCGATTGAGCCCGTTGATAAGCATCGATGGAAGCATCATGCTCTTTTCGGTACAGATGTACGAACCCGAGTTCTCCATAGCCGCGCGCATCGGTGGGATCAAGTTGCACGGCGTCTTGAGCCAGTGACAGCGCCTTATCAAGCAAGCTGTCATGATCCTCGTTCCAGAAATAACGCCAGTCTATATTCAGGGTTCGCGAAATTGCGGCAATTGCACGGGCGTATCGATCATCCGCCTTAAGCGCTGACTGATAGAGTTCACGGGCATGCTGATTATCCTGGCGTGTGTACTTGAAAATCAGCTGCTGCCCCTGCAGCAGGAATCCGTAGGCGGCCATATCGCGTGGCAGTGCCCGTCGCACGCGTTCGCGCTCGCTGGCTTCAATCTGAACAGTGGAAGCGGCAACAACGGTTTCGGTAATCTCGTCCTGAAGGGTGAAGATATCATCCAGGTTGCGATTGTACTGTTCGCCCCAGATCATCCGGTCGGCATCCGTATCCACCAGTTCAACCGAGATGCGAATTCGGTTCCCGGCACGTCGAATTCTGCCCTGGGTGACATATCGAACCCCCAGCTGGCGGGCAACATCTTGAGGTTCAACCTGCTTTTCCCGGAACATAAAGGCCGAGTTCCTGGAAATGACGAACAGGTTTTTGAATTTCGACAGGTTGACAGTAATGTCCTCTGTGATCCCTTCGGCCAGCCAGTCTCCGCTGTTGTCTGAACCCTGGTTCTGGAATGGCAAGACAACCACGGAGGGAATGTCCGGCAGCAAACGCTTGTCCTTGTTGGCGTGCGTGCGAATGCTGGGTGCCATCGTGGCACCGTCAACTTCGGGCCGGACACGATAGACATCAATTGGCTCGGCGATGTTTTTCAGTGTTTTTGAACCGACAAATTCATAGCCGTAACTGAGTTTGGCGCGTATCAGATCGTGCACGGCTGAACTGATGAAAATTGTGCCTGGTTCAGCAATGCTTTCAAGTCTGGCTGCAATGTTGACGCTATCGCCGTGAACACCACGCTGGTCTCTGAGGACTTCACCTACATTGATGCCGATCCGGAACCTGATCTGGCGATCTTCTGCGACGTCGGGATCAATCTGTTCAAACTGTTCCTGAATAGCGACAGCAAGTTCAACAGCAGCAACGGCACTGTCGAACAGCACCAGAACGCTATCGCCCCTTTGATCCAGAATGACGCCGCCAAATTCGGCGCTTTTGGCTTCAAACAGCTCAAGGCTTTGCCCAACCGAGTGATGGGTCGCAATTTCATCCTGGCTCATCAATTTGCTGTAACCGACAATATCGGCAAACAGGACTGCACCCAATTGGCGCTTGCCGGAATCTAACGGTTTGGTCTGCAATGAATTCACTTTGTTGGTACCTTAATCGCCCCTGATGGCACTTCTTTTGGTGTACGCGATTGTGAACCTTTCAAATGGTGTCAAATTCCGCACACATCAACATATGTCTTGCCCTCAATCGATGGGCGGCCACGACCATCCACCTGATGTTTTGTGCCCGAACTTTACACGTGTACCGGCGGCTAACTGGCTCGCCAGTTCCTGTCGCTGTTTCGTCCATTCGGACTGCAGCAGGCCGACGCAGATCATGTCGATGTATTCACCTCCTGAAAACCACGCCTTGCGCAGGCACCCTTCCTTTTGAAAACCGGTGGCAGTGGTCAGTTTGCGTGAAGCCTCATTGTCCGTCCGATAAAACGAACTGACCCTGTTCAGGCGTAGCTGGTTAAACGCCATGTCAAGAACCAGCGCAGCTGCGCGAATGCCGATCCCCTTGTTCCGGGCCGCATCATCGATAAACAGGGCCAGGATGGCGTCGCCATTGATGGCGTTGATGTTTTCCAGGCCTACAATGCCGCACAAACTATCCCGTTCGGCTTCAATGGCGAACCAGCATTTCCCGCTGGCACCTTCAATTCCGGTTGCTTCCAGCAATGAATTCTCGACGGCCTCGTGATTCACCGGCACACGCATCGTGCGATCAAAAAGTGACAAATCATCAAGAGATTCAAACCAGCGTGACACAGTCGCGATATCCGCTTTGTGAAGCGGTCTCAGGTGGTATGTCTCACTTGCATTTGTGTTCATGGAAGCCTCATTTTCGCGAAATCAACCCACCGGAATTTCAACATATCACAAAAATACTCGTGTCCAATTTCGATATGATATCTATGTCGAATTACAATCAGTTTTGTGCAATCTCAAGTGGAAAGCCCCGAATTTGTCACGATGCAAGGGTGGCCGGACGATCTTCGGGAAACTGAGCAAACGCGCGAATGATTCTTCAGCCTCAACCGTGACCTGTTCAGCGCCTGAAAACCTTTGAGTCAATGACCGGTTGAGGTGGCAGTCAGTAACGGACATTGACGTCGGCGGTGTCAGGATAGCCTGCACCTGGCGCGGAATGAGTTGCACTCATAGCTGGCCTCACGTGGTCTGTCCCTTCCGGTACACGCACGACCCTGCCTGTCGACCGGACATGGGCAAGTTTCATCAGGTGGTTTCCTTCAAGCTTGCCCGGTCCGGCAGACTGGGCAATAGTAAGTAACTGCTGCCTCAACCGCATTTGAGGCCAACAACAAGATCAATGACAATCTACAGGGAAGTTACAACATGAAACGCCTATTTGCATCGGTGATGGCAGCTTTGGTGCTTGCCGTCTCCTCGGTAGCCGCAATGGCTGCCGACACAACACTTCGTATCTCGCTGCAGTTGCCGCTGAAGAGCCACCTCGGCCAGAACCTGGTGCTGTTCAAGGAAGAGGTTGAGAAAAACTCCGGCGGCAAGGTCGAGGTCCAGATTTACGATTCAGCCCAGCTCTACAAGGACAAGGAAGTGCCCCAAGCTGTGGGCTCGGGCTCCATTGAAATGGGGGTTGCCTCGCTGACCCGTTTTGTCGGTGACGTACCGGCTGTTGATATTTTTTACGTGCCGTTCCTGTTCAATTCCGAAGACCTGGTGCGCAAGGCAGTCGCACCCGACAGTCCGGTCAGAGCACCGCTTGACGAAGCCATACTGGGTACGGGATCACGGGTCTTGTGGTGGCAGGCCTATGGCGGTGCCATATTGCTGTCCAAGGGTGCGCCGGTCAAAACACCGGCTGACATGAAAAACAAGAAAGTCCGGGTTTTCGGCAAGACGCTCGGTGCCTTCACCGAAGCTGCCGGCGGTTCTCCGACCCTGATCTCCGGCTCGGAACAATACCTTGCCTATCAACGCGGTACAGTCGACATCGGCATGACCGGCGTGTCCGGTGTCAAGTCGCGCAAGCTCTGGGAGGTTATGGACCATTTAACCGTGACCAACCATGCCGATATTGAGTTCATCGTGCTGGTCAACGAGAAATTCTGGCAGGGCCTGCCTGAAGACACCCGCAAGGTGATTTCGGCGGCTGCTCTGAAAGCGGAAATGACGGTTCGCGACAAGGTCAGCGAAATTGAAAAAGACGCCTATGCGGCTGCCGAGAAAAACGGCATGACCGTCTACATGCCAACTGAAGAGGAAGTGACCGCCTGGAAGCAAACGGCACAACCGGTCATTGACGGTTACAAGGCCGCCTCCGGCGAGCTTGGTGCAAAAGTGTTAGAGGCAGCGCAGTCGTTGCAGTAGTCACTGATACCTGATGGCCGGCCGGGGTTCGTCAAACCGTTATCGGTTTGAACCCCGGCCGGGCTTATACCTAAGCAAGTGATTTGACCTTCGTCTTTGCAGGGGCATGGCGTGAATTTCTCAGACAAAACAATAGACTGGCTGGGCGCGGTGGCGGCCTGGCTGTTCTTTGCAACAGGCATGTTGCTGACCTGGGAGGTCGTGGCGCGCTATGTGTTTGCCGCACCCACCATCTGGGCTGCCGAAATATCGCAGATGTTCCTGATCTGGGGCATGTATGTCGCCCTGCCGTATACAATCGCCCGGCGCAAGAACATCAATATCGAATTGCTGTACGAACGGTTGCCGGGCTGGGCGCAACGGTTTTGCGACCTGGTGACCATTGTGTTCACCGGTTTCTTCTGTGTCGTCGTGTTCTGGTTCGGCTGGGAAATCGCCTGGGACAGCTTCGTTCGCGGCCGGTCCACCGGCACCATGCTCAACATTCCCAACTGGTGGACCGAAATGGTTATTCCGCTGGGCTTCGGCCTGTCGGTTCTGGTGTGCGCTGCTGACCTCATCAGGCTGGCGCGCGGCAAACCGCTGGCCAAACCGGCCGGCGACGGTGGTCACTAGATGACCACCATACTCATTCTACTGGCGCTGTTCACCCTGCTGCTGATGCGGGTACCGGTGGCGTTTGCGCTTGGCGGTCTCGGCCTGGTGCTGTTGCTGATGGGCGGGTTCTCGCCGCTGATGGCACCCCAGAGCATGCTCGGCACCATCGACAATTTCGTGCTGCTGGCGGTGCCGCTGTTCCTGTTGATGTCCAACGTGCTGTTGAAAGGCGGCGTGGGGCGCGACCTGTTTGCCGCGGTTCAGGCCTGGGTCGGTCACCTGCCCGGCGGCCTGGCAATCGCCACGGTGATTTCCTGCGGCATCTTTGCCGCGATCTCGGGCTCGTCGGTGGCAACCGCGGCCACCATCGGCACAGTGGCCATTCCCGAAATGAGCCAGCGCGGATATCCGCGACCGTTCGTACTGGGCTTGCTGGCGGCCGGCGGCACACTGGGCATCCTGATCCCGCCGTCGATCCCGATGATCGTCTACGGGTTCATTACCGAGGAATCCGTCATCAAGCTGTTCCTGGCCGGCATCGGGCCGGGCCTGATGCTGATGGCACTGTTCATCGGGTTTTCGATGATTTATGCGTGGCTGTCACCGCAATGTGAGTCTTCGCCCAAGGCAAGCTGGACAGAACGGCGCGATACGGGCCTGCGCGCCTTACCCGCGCTGGGACTGGCCGGTCTCATCATATGGGGCATTTACTGGGGCGTGTTCACACCCACAGAAGCAGCGGCAATCGGCTTTGCGGCATCCCTTGTCATCACCGGTGTCATCCTGCGCACGCTGACCTGGCAAACCCTGAAAGAGGCGGTCACGCAGTCCATGGTGACGACCGTCACCATCCTGTTGATCGTCGCCGGCGCCAAGGTGTTCGGCAAGGCGATTTCGCTGTATCGCATTCCGCAGGATGTGTCGTTCTTCATCTCCCAGAACTTCTCCGAAGCCTGGTTGTTCATTCTGGTTGTGGGCGCGGTTCTGGTGCTGATGGGCCTGTTCCTGGAAGCCCTGTCGATGATGCTGATCATGGTGCCGGTGCTCGCACCATCGCTGCTTGGTCTCGGCATAGACCCGATCTGGTTCGGTGTGTTCTTCGTGATCATGATCGAATGCGCCCTGATCACGCCGCCGGTGGGCCTGAACCTTTATGTGATACAGGCCGTTGGCAAGGCGTCCATGCAGGAAGTGGCAAAAGGCGTGTGGCCGTTTCTCGCCCTGATGCTGTTCACCGTATTCCTGATTTACGAATTCCCGGATATTGCCATGTACATTCCGTTCAAACTTTGAGAGTTAGCCATGACCAACCTTTCACCCGCCACCCGGCTTAGAAAACTGCTGGCTGAAGATACCTGCCATGTGATGCCGTGCTGCTGGGATGCGCTGAGCGCCAAGATGATCGGTGATGCAGGCTTCGGCTTTACCTTCATGTCGGGCTTTGCCGTATCTGCTTCGCGCATCGGCGCGCCCGATACGGGATTGATCTCGTTTGGCGAAATGCTGGACCAGGGCCGCAATATCTGTGCTGCGACCGATATTCCGGTGATCGGTGACGGCGACACCGGCTATGGCAATGCGCTCAATGTGCGCCGCACGGTCGAGCAATATGCCCGAGCCGGATTTGGCGCCGTCATGATCGAGGACCAGGTGTCGCCCAAAAGATGCGGCCATACCAAGGGCAAGCTGGTTGTCGATCGCGACGAGGCCTTCAACCGGATCCGGGCAGCCGTGGATGCACGCGAGGCAGGTGCCGACATCATGATACTGGCCCGCACCGATGCGCGGCACGGGCATGGTCTGGATGAAGCCATTGGCCGGGCCAAAGGGTTTTCAGATCTCGGCGCGGATATCCTGTTTGTCGAAGCACCGCAGTCTGAAGACGAAATGGCACGGCTGACCGGTGAAGCACCGGGCATACACATGGCCAACCTGGTCGAGGGCGGCGCGACACCGATACTGCATCCCGACCGCCTGCATGAACTGGGCTATAATTTCGCCGCCTACCCGCTGACCCTGATGTCGGCGGCCATGAAAGCCATCCAGGCATCACTTGCCGAAATGGCGCAGCGCAAACACCCCGCCGACCGCCTGCTGGACTTTGCCGACCTGCGCAAGGCGGTCGGGTTCGATGCCTATTACGAAGCGGAAAAATCCTATTCGGACAATCGGGACTGACCCGGCTCCGCAATCAGCCGGTACAAGTGTGCGGGGCTTTGTCTGGCCGGTCCTGACCCGCCGGTCGGCCAGCCGACATAACGCCTGTGGCGCAGCCGGTGCCGGCTTTTCCAGCGCAGATCGAGCATTGCGTTCATTCACGGTTTTGCCGGGCAGGACGCAAGCGCCTGCTGCAGGCGAAGCATCGGCGCTCCGGAGTTCGAATTATCGCTTGATGTGGTCAGGCAGTTGACGGCCTCGACGCCGGAATATCCCGGACGCACCAGCTTGAACAGTGCCTGGCCTGATGCGCAGTAGGGTGAGGCCATCGACGTTCCGCTCATGGTGCCGTATGCATTGGTCGATATCTGCTTTTGCGGGTCAAAGGCCACGGCGCTGAAAATATTGACGCCCGGGCAGGAAATGTGACCACCGGTATTTGAAAATGGTGCCCGGTTGCCAGCCTGGTCATGCGCCTCGACAATCACGCCATTGGCCGCGATGTTCTTCTCCCTGGCGGTTATCGCTGCCCAGTTGAATGGGCTGGCGAATTTGGCACCGATCGGTGTGACAAGGCCGGAGCTGTCATTGCCGGCCGCTGAAAAAATCACCCGTCCGTTCTGATTGGCAAGTTCAAGCAGCGGAACCAGAAAGGCCCCTTGAGAAGCGACCAGCGTGCGCCATTGGGCAGACTCCGGCAGATCGGGATTGATGCCAAAATTGCTCCGCCAGTTGTACCCTAGGCTGACATTGAAAGTGCCGACGTCATCTTGCGAGTCGACGAATTTCTCCAATGTCGCCAGGACCTGACTGAACAGTACCAGGAAATCCAGAACCTGGCCGCCTTCGACACTGTCAAAGAATACATCGCCGGAGCGCGCACGTACCAGGCAATGCGGCAACACGCCTTTGATACCCACCTGATTGCCGTGGCGTCCGCAGGCAATCGCAGCGACATGATTACCGTGGTCGTCGACGTCCGTATCGGGCAAAAATCCGAGAAACACGATATCTTCATGCCGGGCAAAACCGACATCCATGACGCCAAACAACACGCCATCCTGAGCACCCGGCAGTGACCAGAGCTGATCGGCCTGAATGTCCGTGACGCCCCAGTCAACCACTTCGGTCGGCGCTGCGGGATCGGACAGGACAACGTCACTCGGGGTCAGCAGGTTGGTGATCTGAATGCCTGTTGAACCGTGGCTGGTCTGATCGCGAAGAACCAGATCCGGCGTCGCGTTCCGGATGCGCGGATCAGCCTTGAAGTCCTTGATCACCGTGACCAGCCCGCGCAACAATGCGTCATTGGCGTTATTGTCGGTCAATTCGGGTTTGAAATAGGCGCTGAGATCACCTTCCGCCTGGATTGCGCCGATCTTGGGATAAGTCCGCACGACTACCAGCTTGCGCTCAGCCAGAAAGGCCGCGATCTGCTGTTCTGAAACGTCCTTTTTGAACTGAAGAATGATCGTATTGGGTGCAACGAACGGTACTTCGGCGCGCCCTTGTGCATTGAACTTCAACTGTCCCTTTTGATTTTCGGGAACCTGGTCTGACTTGACGCTGAACTGGCGGAACTTCTGCTCACGTATGTTGAATTTCTGAACCCTGGCCTTGCTGGACGCTGTACTTGCAGCGCTGGCACGTGCGGGAAGTTTTCTCACTGCCTGCTCTGTGTTCTGCGACGGCAAGCGGGTATCGTGTTGCGCCTGTTGGGTTTGTGCCTGCGCCACGGGGTGATACAGGCCGGCGATCAATGTGGTGGCCAGAATGTGTTTTATGAACATGGCTTGCTCCTTCATTTGTCAATCGGATTGTTTGGCAGGTGGGACACAAGGCCCACCCGGGTTCAAGGCAACTGATGCAGTCTGTTCCCCGCCAACCGCGAGCTAGCGTTTTCAGGTATTCCAGCAACGCTTCGCGTTCCGGCTCACTCAGGGTCATGCCGTATTCATGTCCGCATCGGCTGTTGCCGGAGCTGATTGCTGAACAATCAGTGGTCTTTAGCGTATGATCGAACTTGGTTTGCTGGCTTGCCAGTCCGACCTTGGCGATATCGTAGTTCGGACCGAGCTTGAACGAGGCAGGACGTTCAGAAGCCGGCAGCAACAGCGCCTCCAGTGTCGGAACCGATCCATTGTGCAAATAGGGCGCAGCAGCCCAAATTCCCTGAAGCACGCGTGCTTCATAACCACAACCCGACTTGCCGGGCGAGGTCGCAAGGCCCGGTGCGGGAGGCTTTACTTTCCGAAATGCACCTTCGAGCTGTTTCAGCTGCGGCGGCAACTCTGCCATTTCTCCAGTGGCCGCGCCTGCGGTACTGGTTGCGCCAAAGCTGGTGACCCGTTGAAAAATCGATCCTAGAACTACCGTCGACAGGACATTGAAGGCTGTGTCCGTCGCCTTCAACCGGTCGGTAAGGAACGGAATTTTCGCACCTTCCATGACCCCGGTTTTTACAGTGCGCGCCAGTATCTTGCATTCCCGGTTGTCGGTACCAACATCCTGGATCGGCGTGGCCCAGGTGCCCCTGATTGTAAATCTGTTTGCGCCGGGCCTGATGCCATGACATTCAACACAGCCGCCACCGGACGACGGCCGGTCGAAAATTTCCTTGCCGGTATCGGCCAGAGTCTGATTGATCTGCCATGGCCATTTCGGCGGGCCGATCTTCCAGATGAGTTCTTCGAGACGCCAGAGCCCCTCGAAATTCGCAGAGTTGTTTCCCAGGTAGTCGCGGTTCAGCAGGGACAGCCCGCTGGTTTTTGTCGGGTGCAATACACCGAATACGCCGTAGACCTCACCCAGATTTCTGGCGAGCCCCAACAGATCATTGCCATTGTCGGCAAAGCCCGGCCATTGGGTCTTGTCCTGACGGGCCGCGTTCCAGAGAAACGGGTAGCGCGTTGGTGCATCGGCGGGATAAATGTTCTCTGCAATCAGATAATCCGGAGGCTTACCGATATCCAGCCCGGTTAACCGGTTGAAGATCATCGATACGGCGTCGAGACGACCCGGACCCCAGGCCGGATCCGGCAATGCCCGGGACGTCAAAGTGGTGAACCTCAGCTGCCACAGTTCGACAGCAATTTTCAGCTCCTGCTTGTCGGTTTCCGAAGCACCTGCGCCTATGACCTTGTCCGCGAACAGGTCAAAGGCCGCGGCACTGGAAAGCGCCGACCCAACTGCCGTAGCCAGGTCCTTGAGAAATGATTGAAAGTCGACCATCGCAGGGCCGCCGTCGATGCGATAGGCGGTGCCGTTCACTTCAATCTGCCTGGTATGACAGGCCGCACAGGTCATCCCGATTGATGGGGTTTGTTGATGTTTCGCGACGGTGAAACCAACCGGTATATCCTGGTCCGGGCCATCGGGGTTTTTCAGATACCCGTAACGCGTCAGTCCATTTTCAAGGAAACCGGATCCGTCCGGCAAAACCAGTGCGCGCATCCACGCAAGAGGCATAATTCGCGACCCCTGATCCTGGTTGTAAAATTCCTTTCTGTCAGCAGCGCTCCAGTTTGCCCCCTGATCGACCGACACGGTCTGCGCGCCTGCAGCAATACCGGACATCGCAAACATCACAATTGCCACTGCGGATCGTGCGACACCAAGCCATCCATCGTTCACTTAGAAGCATGATTCAGCTCCAGGTCTAATTTTCAGTACTAAATGCAGTGCCATCATTCAAATACTGACGCGAATAATAGATATGTGATTATTACCACATTCACCTGATTTAGTTTTTGAACGCTTGAAAAATGTAATTATACTTCACTCCGCGACCTTTTTTGATATTTTTACCCCGCAAAATGCGCTGAATATATATTTATACTTATATACCAGTGTGTTGATGAAAATGCCGGAGGGTCAGATATCAGGAAAATTCCGCCAGGATCAGCAAAGCTGACAAACCCTGTCGCTCACCAGAGAGGCAATCCGCACTATTGGGGAAACAGCTTGTCTGTCCGGGAGCCTGCGGCGTAACAGGGCCTGGCGGTTTCATGTCGGGGGGTGTTTTTCGCAGACGTTTGACTGTCAGGGAAGCTACCGAACTTGACCCGCAATCGGCCACCGGTCGTACGCAATCCAAGATATGACGAGGGGCACAAGCTGCAAATCGGCTTGTGGATGGCGGTTCAGTATGCGATTGTTTTGAAAG
>Ga0316191_10002164_pt1 | contig 14176 bp, 14 predicted proteins | sample Eddworburr2cm_MG_FD_204928 | JGI IMG/M metagenome (GOLD analysis project Ga0316191, IMG submission 204928) | Coastal sediment microbial communities from Maine, United States - Eddy worm burrow 2 cm | ecosystem: Environmental > Aquatic > Marine > Coastal > Sediment | place: USA: Maine...
ACGCGGGTTGTAATCGTGATTGAGGACGCGGTTCGCGTCGGCGCAGATTCCATGGCAGAACTCGAGGCGTTAACGGCTTCCGATGCAGGCGATTCGGGAGGTGCGGCAATCGTTCTGATGGGTGACAGCGGCCTGATCGACTTCCTCAGCGATCCGCAGCTCGCACGCCTCACGCAACGCGTGCGGCAGCGCAATCCGATCGCACCCCTGAGCGCGGCGGAAATGCGAGGCTACCTGATGCACTGCTTCCGCCTTGCCGGTGTCGATTTTGAGCACATTTTCGAAATCGGATCGTCAGTCCTGGTGCACGAATTGAGCGGCGGCATCCCGCGAATGGCCAACAACATCGTCGAAGGCGTACTGACTGCGGCTGCCGCACGGGGTCTTGAGAAGATTCCGTGCAGCTATGTTGCCGAAGTTGCGGAAAGCGAATTCGGGCTGGTTGCGACGGATTTTGTCGCCCCGTCGACGATAGCCGAACCTGAGCCCCAACCTGAGCCCGCACTTGAGCCTGTACTTGAGCCTGTACTTGAGCAAGTCGCCGAACCAGAGCCAGAACCCGAGCCTGAACCCGAGCCTGAACCGGCCATCGAGCTTCCCGCCGAGGAAGAGCCGCTACCAGACCCGGTGATCGTGTTTTCGGACGAAACGGATGGTCTCGAAGCCGCGATTGACGATGCTGAAATCCCCGAATTGATACAGGACACACTGCCGGATCTCGAAATTCTTGCTCCGGAGGTCGTTTCTGCCGAGCCCGTTCTCGAAGAAGTCCTTCCGGAACTTCAACCCGAACCAGAGCCCGAGTCACTGCCTGAATTGACTCCCGAAGCCGAGGCAGACGTGGCGCCGCTACCGGAGCCAGTCCTCGAGGTGGCGCCCGAACCTGAACCAGAACCAGAACCCGAGCCCGAGCCGGAACCAGTACCCCAGCCCGATCCGGCACCAGAGATCGTGCCGGAGGCTGCTACTGCCACCCCGGACTCATCGCTCGAAGAAGTCCCGGAGTGGGAACGCGATCCGACACTCGCGCAGCTGAGGCCCGACCTCGATGCGCTTGAGAAAGCGATGGCATTGGCCCAGGCCGATGATGATGACGAGCCGGTGCCCGAACCGATTGGTCTCGCCGATACGCCGGAGCCAGCGCCCGAACCGGAACCGGAACATATACCGGAGATAACGCTCGATAACGCAATCCAGTCGCGAATCGAAGACCAACTGATCGACGAACCCGGTCAAATTAGCCCAAACGCACCCGAAGCCCCCAAGAAATCAGACGGTGGCGGGGACTTGCCCGAAATCAAAATTGCCCCGAAGAAAGCCAAGAAAGCCGACGCCGAACTCGACAAGATCGCAACGGAACTGGCCAAAGCCAAGACTATCGAGGATGTGGATGACAAGCTGGCCGAGACATTGTTTGGCGAAGAATTCAGTTTAATGGCCGCACAGGTCGCCGCGAGTGTTGCGGACGCTGAGCCTGCAAATGATGAGGAATTGGCACTGTTCGACACAGAAACAAACCAGGTGGCTCAGGCCAGCGGGTCTCCGGCACCTGGCTCAGCGATTGCCGCAGAGCCGTCGGCAGCCTCGGAGCCCTCAGAGGAAGTGTCGTTGGAAACTCGCAAGCAGACTAGCGAAGGTGGCCTGGACCTGTCCGCGTCGCAGCGTCTGAAGACCGTGCGCGCATTAAATGCCCACTCGAATCCGGATCCGGAGAAACCCGAGGCGGCAGCGGCTCCGAGTGAGCCGCCCAAGCCAGTCGCAACCCCTGAGCCCATCGAGGATCAGATCAACACGTCGATGACCCAGACGCTCAAAGCTCTGGACGTCCGTCCGCCGATCTCCGATCACCAGCCAGCGAACCGGGATCAGGACGATGACGATGATGAGGAAGACGAGAAAAGTGGGTTCTTCAGCCGATTTCGTCGTTCCTGATCAAATGTCATAAATCATTGAGCCAATGGACAATTATCCCGGCATCTTTGACAGTCATCGGTGAATAAGGCACCTTTTGCGCGATGAGAAGACTGCACTCCGGCATGGACGCTTGGCGCTTTATTGTCCGTTCCGAATCACACCGCAATTCCGTAGAGGCCTACCTCCCTCTAATTCTGAGCGCTGCCGGCAGCCTCGGTGTATTGCCTTTCGCGATCCTGCGGTTTTTACAAGGCGACTGGGTGGCTGCTGTCATGGACACCATGATCGTGGTCGGCTTCTTTGCGTTCGGCACCTACGTCTACCTGACACAGCGCGTGCGCGTCGCGAGCATCGCCATAGCCGCGATTTGCGCGGTTGGCGTATTGGCGACCGTGTACGTTATCGGACCGCAGCAGGTGTACTGGGCGTTTCCGGCATTGATCGGCATCTTCTACCTGATTCGCCCTCGTGAGGCAGTCATCCTGGCCGTAGTCACGCTGCTCGCACTGCTCCCGGCACTTCTGAGTTCCGCTGATTCGAAGGAAACCACCACTATCATTGTGACTATCATGGTCACGAGCATGATTGGCTTCGCCTTCTCACTGATAACCAGCCGACAGCGGGAACAGTTACTCGTACTGGCCACGAAAGACCCGCTCACGGGCGCAGGAAATCGACGCGGTCTCGATGCGAAACTCGCGGAGGTTGTAAACTCGTTCAAACGCACGGCCGCAAAGTCGTCGCTAATCCTCCTGGATCTCGATCATTTCAAGAAGGTGAACGATATCCATGGGCACGCGGTTGGTGACCAGATACTGAGAAGCATCACGGAGATCATCAATCTCCGCATCCGCGTAACCGACAGTCTCTACCGTATTGGCGGCGAGGAATTTATTGTCGTACTGGAAGGGGCTGACCTGCACAGGGCGGTCCACCTGGCCGAACAACTGCGGACACTCGTCGACGCGAACGAACTCGTTCCGGATCACGCAGTGACAATCTCGCTGGGCGTCGCCGAGTTGAAAGACGGCGAGAGCGCAAACGACTGGCTGCACCGCGCCGATGAGGCGCTGTATCGCGCCAAAGACGCTGGCCGCAATTCGACCAGCGCCTCTGACTGATTAATTCCTAGTCCTCGACGGCCTTCTCAACAGCTTTAAGCGCCTCAATGCGAGCCGCTTCAAACTCATCGCCCGGGTTCCAGGTTGGCATGTCGTCGGCGTTGGCAATGGCCAGCCCCGTCCAATAGCCCAGCAATGCATCGTCAACCATTCCGTCGAACGTCCATGACGGATCGTATTCGTCGGTCGGCTGGTGATAATTCACCTCGGTGTAGTGATTCTGCTGCTCACGGCCCCACTCCGGCGGGCGATCCACGAAGTCGGTCCCCGTATCGAGATACATGGCGGGAACACCGATCTTCGCGAAACTGAATTGGTCGGAGCGATAGAAGTAGCCCTTGTCCGAGAATTGATCCGGCTTGACGACTCGACCCTGTTCCTCGGCGATCATGGTCACAATCTCGTCGACCGTCGATTTGCCCAGGCCAACAAACGTAACGTCGTGGGTATGACCCCAAATGTTGCCGCCGTCGTAATTGAGATTCGCCGCAATCTTTCCGGGCGCGAATGTCGGGTTCACCGCGTAGTACTCGGAACCCAGGAGGCCCTGCTCTTCTGCGCCAACCAGGTTGACCAATATGGAGCGTCGCGGCGCCTCGGGCAGCGCCTTGATCGCTTTCGCGATTGCCATGACCTGGGCCACACCCGTCGCGTTATCCATCGCACCGTTATAGATAACGTCACCGTCCTCGTTCGGCGTGCCTATTCCCAGGTGGTCATGGTGCGCCGTGTAGATGACAACCTCGTCCTTGAGCTCCGGGTCGCTACCCGGAATCAGGCCAAGCACGTTGGCTGACTGGACGCGCGTGATATCGACATCCATGCCGATCGACGTCGTTATGCCGAGTGGCACAGGTTCAAAGTCCCGGTTGTAGGCAGCTTCACGCAGCTCATCCAGATCGTGACCGGCCATGGCGATGAGCTCCCTGGCAGAATCTTCGGTGAGCCATGCTTTGACCTGGCTGCGCGGCTCGTCACCTGCAGGCAATTCGAATTGCACACCGGTCCACGAGGTTTGCACGACCTGGAATGGGTAGCCTGCTGAAGGGGACGTGTGAATGATGATCGCACCGGCCGCGCCCTGGCGGGCCGCGCTCAGGTACTTATAGTCCCACCGTCCATACCAGAGGCGCGTTTCACCGCCGAACAGGTCGGGGTCCCAGTCGGGATCGTTATTCATCATGACCAGGACCTTGCCGGTCAGATCGACGCCCTTGTAGTCATCCCAGTCATACTCAGGCGCCTGGATGCCATAGCCAACGAAAACAAGTTCGGCGCCGTCAAGTTCCGCGCGCTCTTCCTGCACACCACCACCGACGATGAACTGGTCCCATTGCTTGAGTGTCATAGACTTGCCGTGACCCTCGAATGTCCAACTGTCCGGTTGGCTCGAGTTCACTCCTACGAGATCGAACGGTTGTTCCCAGCTGCCGTCCTCGGCCGCGGGTTCAAGTCCAAGCTCTTCCATGCGCTTTGCAAGGTACACACGAGCCATCTCGTCGCCTTCACTGCCCGGACCGCGACCTTCGTAGCGATCGTCGCTGATCTCGACCACGATACCGCGCATGTAGTCGCCGGTAATTTCTTTCGACGCCTGCTCTGCCGTCAAATTGGGGCCAGCAGCGGGCTCCGCCGCTTCTACCCTAGGATCTTCGCTCGCCGCGACAGCCTTGTCCTGCGACGCTTCCTCGCCTGAACAGGCTGCGAAACTGGCAGCCAGCATGGCAATAAGGATCAATAATGCTTTGTTCACTTTGTTACTCCCGGGCTGTTACCCGCTAAAGATTTCTTCAAGGAAATTCATGATTGCCTGCCACGACCTTCGATCGGCAGTCGCGTCGTAGACGGTACCCCTGTCGGGGCTGTTTGCAGCTGGATTTGTAAATGCGTGCATGGTGTTGCCGTAGGCGTGCAATTGCCAGTCGGCCCCCATTGCTGACAATTCAGCCGCCAGCGAGTTCACATCGTCCGGGGTCGCCATTGGATCGTCCCAACCGTGTAACGCGAGCACTTTCGCTTTGACCGCATTACCGGATGTATTTCCGGGCGCGCCGAACAAGCCATGAATGCTGACTACGCCGGCAATTTCTTCACCCGTTCGGGCAATGTCGAGCACACCGAGTCCACCGAAACAGAACCCGATGGCTGCGGTTCTGCCTTCCTCAACTTCCGGTTGTTCGCGAAGTGTGGCGAGTGAGACCAGTAAGCGTTGCTGCAACATTTCCCTGTCATCGAGAAGAGGTTGCATCAGTGCCCCGTTCTCCTCCGGATTGCTGCCACGCACACCCTTGCCGTAGAGGTCCAGCGCGAACGCCGCGTAGCCCAGACGAGCGAGGCCATCTGCCTTGCCATCCTCATAGCCGCTGCGGCCGCCCCAGGCGTGCGCCACCAGAACTCCGGGTCGAGGACCGGTAACACTATCATCCCAGGCGATACGTCCCTCAAAGACCGAATCGCCGTCTGTGTAGTCAACAAGACGGTGCTGCAAGCTCAATGGTGTCTCCTCTTATTAACGTCGCCGAACTACGAAGACCTCGTAGCGGCCCTTCGGACCGATATACCAGGACGCGACCGTGCTGGTAATACTGACAATGATGGCGCCGAAAATGGCAGACCAGAAACCTGCGACCGAGAAGTTATCCAGGAGAGCCGCGACCAGTCCAAACATGGCGGCGTTCAGGACAAAGATGAACAAGCCGAGCGTGATGATGGTGAGCGGAAAGGTCATGAGGAAAGCGAGTGGCCGGACAAGTGAGTTGACTATGCCAAGCAACAACGCGGCGAGGATGAAACTCCCCGTCCCCTGCAACTCGACGCCCGGGACGATCTCCCGTGCCAGGAACAAACCCAGCATCGTGACAAGTGTTCGAATAATTATTCCCTGCATCGGGCCATTATATCCCCACATTCGAATGGATGGGGGCGACATTTTCGGCGATGGCAGCATCGCCACGGTCTGCTAGAATCAGCCACCGCAGCGCCCGTAGCTCAGTTGGATAGAGCACCAGATTCCTAATCTGGGGGTCACAAGTTCGAATCTTGTCGGGCGCGCCAGTAAATAAAGAAGGGCCCCATCGGGGCCCTTCTTTATTTGCTTGTGTGTCCCGCCCAAGGAGGCGGACATTGTTCGATAAAACGCGCCAGCGTTTTAGACGCCGCAGGCGCCCCGAAGGGGTGAAGATCGCCCCAAGGCGATCTGAATCCATCCTGCCGGGCGCCCCAAGGCTGTTTCAAGTAATCCTGTCGGGCGTGACACTCACTTTACTTAAAAGCGGCTTTGGAAAAACAGCCGTCGACCGTTAGGATACAAACTCCGGAATAAGCCCGCTCAAACTGGAGCCATCACCATGTTGAAGAACGTCACGCGCAAATCCCTGCTGGCCGCTACCGGCTCGCTAGCCCTGCTTTGCAGCGGTTTCGCCGGTGCGCAAACAGACTCGCCGCATTCCGGGCCCGTCATGAACTATCACCGTATAGACGACCGACTTGTAACGGGTGGGCATCTCCTCGATGGCGGAACAGCTGCGTTGAAAGAACAAGGCGTGACAGTCGCTATCGATCTTCGCGATGACCCGCCGTCAGGTGAAAAAGAACGGTACGCCGAGCAAGGCATTGAGTGGATCAATATCCCGGTCGAATGGCGGGACCCAAAAGAAGATGATTTTGCACGCTTTAGTGAGGTAATGCGCGAGCACCAGGACGACCACGTGCTCGTGCAGTGTCAAGCTAACTACCGAGCTTCAGGGATGACTTACTTGTACCGGGTCGTTGTCGAGGAAGTGCCCGAGGATGAAGCCGCGGAGGACATGAACGCTGTATGGAATCCGGATGACTATGACACGTGGCGCGAATACATAGCCGAAATCCTCGCGAAGTAGCTGCAAGCCAGGTGGCCCTCAATCCGGATCCGGTTGAACCGTTCTCGCCATGCGCTTGGCGAAATAGAAGATCCGTTGCAGTTTTTCGGTAATGTCCATCTCGACGGTATACGCTTCAATCCGATGAGGCTCGTCGACGACCAGCCTTTGAGCCTCGTGCGTGGCCGCTGAGTTCGCAATGCGCATGATTTCTTTCTTCATACTCATGACCGCCTGCGCGTCGTCGTAACTGTCCTCGCTGACCGCTCGAATCGCGGCGCCGACAGCATCTGTAACTACCTGATGAAAATCACTCAGCACGACCTGGGTGGCCTGACTGATCGCAATGCCCTTCCCTATACGGCGCCGACCGAGCTCGACCAGGTTCATCTCGATCACGTCACCGATGTTCTCCAGGTCGTTGACCGCGTCCATCAATCCAACAAGCTCGGTTGTCTGTTTCTTTGATAGTTCGAGCTGACTGATTCTGCCGAGGTAAATGACAATCTCGGCATGCAGGATATCGACCCGATCATCGACTTCCTGCAGTTCATCTAGCGTCGCCACGCTGCCGTGGAGGATTGTAGGCAAGATCTCGCCCAGCATCCTGCTGACCTCTTCGCCCATATGCCGAATCTCTCGCCTGACCATATCGAGTGCCAACGACGGTGTCGCCAGCAGGTCCGGGTCGAGGTACCGGGCAGAGATAACGCTCTCTTCCTCGAGTGGCTTGTCTGGGATCATCCACTCGACCAAGCGGGCGATCAGCGTCGTGAACCAGATAAAGATGAATGTGTTGGCGACATTGAAAATCGTATGTGCGTTCGCAATTTGTCGAGGCGCCTCGACCGCCAGCCGCTGTGTGCCGGACAAATCCGAATACGTGGGCGAAATCATCGTGACGAGATTCGCCAGCTGGTCGATGAACGCGAGCCAGATCAGCACGCCGCCCACGTTGAACAGGACGTGTGTAACTGCCGCTCGCAACGCTTCGCGCGGCTTGCCGATGGCCGCGAGCAATGCAGTCACGCAGGTTCCGATGTTGGCACCGAACGCCAGTGCAATACCCGCCGGAAGCGTAATGAACCCCTGGCTCGCCATCACAATGACGATGGCCGTTGTTGCCGATGACGATTGAATCAATGCCGTAAATGCCGCAGCCACGAGTATCCCGATAAACGGGTTCCCCATCGCCGCCATCAAGTCGAGAAACGGTTGAAACGTCCTCAATGGTTCCATGGCATCGCTCATGATGCTCATGCCGAAGAACACGAGGCCCAGCCCCATGATGATTTCGCCATGATGCCTCAGGGGGCTCTTCTTGCCGAAGAACAGGAAGCTGAAACCGACAGCAACCATGAACAGGGCCGCTTTGGTGACTTTGAAGGCGACAATCTGTGCGGTAATTGTCGTACCAATATTCGCACCCATGATCACGCCGATCGACTGGGCGAACGACATCAGTCCTGCCGTTGTAAATCCGACCACGAGAACGGTCGTTACCGATGACGATTGAATAATCGCTGTGACGAAGGCGCCGGTCATCGCACCCATGAATCGATTCGAAGTTAGTCGTGCAAGGACGGCCCGCATCCCCTCCCCGGCGACAGACTTCAGTCCCCGGGTCATCTGGTCGATGCCGAACAGGAATAGCGCGAGCCCGCCAGCGAGATTCACGGCCATCTGCAGGACTGACGAAGTTAGCATCTAGTCGTCGCCATCCTGCTTCTTGACGATCGTCACGGGTACAGGGCAAAGCTGCACGATCTGGGCCGCTTTTGAACCGATCACAAGGTGCTTCAGACCGGTTCGGCCCTGACTTCCCATGACCACCATGATCGGGTCCAGGTACTTCACGAGTTCCAGAATGCGCGTTACCGGCAGCCCGGTCACCATCAGTCGATCGGCCGAGCGCAAGCACTCGAGACCCGGGTTCTCAGCAATAACCCGGTCCATGAATCCGTCAAATGCCTCGGCCGCGATGTCCTGGATCCGCGCGACTTTCTTCTTCTTGATGAGCTTTGAATAATAGCCCGGCATTTCGCCCGGATCGTGCACGACGTGCAAGACGATTAGCGTTGCCGGCATCATCTCGGCAAATGCGGCAGCCTGAACAAGTGCTGCCTCCGAATGTTCGGAAAAGTCCACGGGCGCGAGAATAATATCCCGGTCGGATTGACCACGGGCAGCTTCCGCGTGCCTGCGAATTTCCTTGCTTGTCGTTGCGAGAATCGCTTTCGGTTTCGTCATGCGAAATCTCCGAATCTACTCGGGAACATTCTAGCAGCGTGGGTGATTGCCATTATCAGTAATACAACCTATGGTTGCAGAATGGCTGAACAGGAACACATCCGCAGGCATCGCAACGTCCTGTTGAAGATGCTCGTGAAGATCACCCTGTACTACATCGTGCTCTTTGGAACCCTGGCGGTTGCGGTCCATTTCAACCCCGGACTCATGGACAGTTTGCCACTGGGCGGTGTCGGCGAGATCTCCGATTTCGGTACCTCGAGCATCTACGATCTTGAAGAGGCGCTACTGAGTGCCGACGATGAAGAGATTGAGGACATTGTCACCGAGAACACGCGCGCTCGTCTCGCTCGAGGCCCGGCATGGCTGCTGGAGGCAACATCATTGATCTGGGCAATGAGCTGCACGCTGCTCCTGATGTTGCCGGTTTCGTGGGTTTACAAGGCCATTCACACGGACAGTATTTACGATCATTCGATCGACACGACGACGCTGGTACTGCCTGCCGTTGTTGCCGGCATCGTGACAGTCGTTCAGCACAGCCTGGCGCTGGCTTTCAGTCTCGCGGGAATTGTCGCGGGCGTGCGTTTCCGGCGAGCCCTTAACGACACATTCGACACCCTGTTTATTCTCGCCTCGATTGGTGTCGGCATCGCAGCGGGTGTGAAATCGATCGAAATCGCAGTCGTAATAACTGTGTTCTTCAACTACGCATCGATCATGGTCTGTGCTTTTGGAGATGGCCTGGAGTCGCAGCACATCGTGCAGCAGAAAATTCTGCGCAAGCGACGCAAGGCTGAAAAAGCTCGTGAAAAAGAAGCCCGGTCCGATCCGAACGGGCCTATGTCCAACCTCTAGTTCGTCTCCGCTTCCGCTTCTGCCTCCGCGGCCAGCATGTTGTCCAGTCGATCACGACCGCGGCAACGATCGAGCACTTTTTCCTGGAACCGCGCCTCGTCTTCCAGGATTTCGAAGAACTCCCCGACATACGAGAGAGACCTGTTCCGCGTTAATCGGCTCAGGTCTTCCTGGTTTTCAAACAGCGCGAGAATCTCGTCCTTCTTGGACAGCATGTGCGCGACAGTATCCTGCATGACATCGTCCGGCTGGCAGAGTCCACGGTAGAATCGTGTTCGCACAAGTCGTATTGGAAGATGCGCTGGCGGTGCTGCGTAGTTTGCGTTGACAAGGCCCGACATGTCGAAGTCGAACGGTATCGGGAATCTTTTGTCGGCCGTCTCTTTGCGCGTGAACATCTCGGAGTTGTGACAGCAGTATTCGTCGTCCGCACCTTTCAGGACAGAGTAGTCGTGATTGGAGATTAGTAACTGGAACAGCTCGGCTAACGCGGTCGTAGGTCGGTCCAATTCCTCGAACTGGTTCGAAGCAACACGCACCTTGTCGAGATCCAGCCGCTTGGCGACGTCACTATCGTCCTCGATAACGAATACGAGGTCGGTCCACGATTTCTTCTTGTCATCGGAATCGACATAGCTCAATCGGATCAAGCGCGTCCCGAAGCTGTAGTCAGTCAGAATCTCGAGCGTCCGATAGGCAAGATACTCGAGTAACAGCTTTTGCTGTGACTCCATACCATGCTGACAAGGTGATACGAGCTTCAACTTGTCCTGCCCCGCAAACAATGTGCCCTTGACCTGCGACTTCTTGAAATTCAGCCGAATCGGCGGCAGCTCGCAGTACTCCCTGCGAAAGTTTCCTCGTATTCGAGTTGATACATCAAGCCGCTGCGACTCACCGTCGGCGTCGATGTACGTCCACTGACCGGGGTGATAAAGGCGAACGTCTGATGTCCGTTGCGCATAGGTCTGTGCAATCGGAGCGGTCAGGACAGCTTTCAACGTGGTGTGGTCCTGGAACAGGGGCTTGCGCTCAGCAGCCTCGGGACTCCCGACAAAAACCAGCGCTGCGGCTGCAACTATGAATGAGACGCGTTTCACAGGGTCGTTTTATACGGGAACGCCTGAGAATTGTCATACGAGGAAACCGAGGTTCTATTCCCCGATCCAGGTAGAACATTCAGACTGGTGCCGAAATGGTGTATTCAGCACCCTCTTTCGCCATGTAGAATCGATGCTGCGAAATAACAAGTAAGAATAAGGCGGAGACTGCCAATGTTGGAATCAGGATCAAAAGCCCCGGAGTTCGTTCTCGAGAACGACCAGGGCGGAGAATCATCGCTGACGGACCTGTTGCAGGACGGCCCGCTGATTCTGTATTTCTACCCAGCCGACTTCACGCCGGGCTGCACCAAGGAGGCCTGCTCGATTCGCGACATTCACAACGACATCCAGGCTGTCGGACTGAGGGTTGCCGGTGTGAGCCCGCAGGACGCAGCAAGCCACCAACGATTTCGCGACGAGCACAATTTGCCGTTCACGTTGCTCAGCGACCCCGAAAAGGTGGCCATCAAGATGTACGACGTCGATGGGCCATTTGGCGTTGGCGTGCGCCGTGCGACATTCCTGATCAGCCAGGACCGCGTCATTCAGGACGCAATGATGGCCGACGTCCGGATCGGACGGCACAAGGAGTTCATTGAAAAGGCCGTCATCCTTCGCGAGACCGCCGGTAAGCGCGCGGAAGACTAGGGCAGGATAGCCCTGTGCCGCGGAGCACAGGGATGTGCGGCAGCGACCTAGTCGCCCTGCACCGTCACGATAACGCGCCTTGAGTGTGGCGCGTGACGATGCTCCCAGAGGTACACACCCTGCCAGGTCCCCAGGGCACATTGCCCGTCCCGCACTGGGACATTCAATTCAGAACCGGTTAGGACACTCCGCACATGCGCAGCCATGTCATCCGGTCCTTCGGCTGTGTGAGTGAACATGGGATCGCCATCGGGAACCTGCCGCGCCATGAATGACTCCATGTCGCGCATGACGCTCGGATCCGCGTTTTCGCAGATCATCAGCGATGCACTGGTATGACAGACGAAAACATGGCAAAGGCCTGTGCTGACGCCCGACTCCCGGACGGCCTCCCGGATCCGCTGGCTAAGGTCGTACGTACCGCGACCCTCGGTATTGATTCGAATCTCGGACTGCGAAGTCACGGGATATAGGGTTCGCCGTAGCGCAAGCGTATGGTTTTGGTTTTGCCGAACCACGGAATCGAGACGATGTAGATATTGTCATACTCGTTCTCGGCAATATCCGGGACCTTCTTGCTGGCGCCCATATTGCCGATTAACGCGGGCACGGTGTTGCTGTGGCCAACCACGAGGATGATCTTGCCTTTGTGCTCCTTGACGATGCGTTCCATGATCTCTTCGGTGTTAGTGGGATCGTAGGAATGCACGGTCAGGCCGAGCGCCTCGGCGACGGGCCGTACCGTCTCCTCGGTACGCCGGAACGGCGTTGAATAAACAGCATCGATACCCGCCACGACATCCGCGTCCACGAGTTGCCGGGTGAGTTCAGCAACACGTCTCTCACCGGCAGGACTAAGGGCAGGGTCACCCTCTGGCAATAAGGCTTTTTCCGCATGACGGACAAAAATTACTGTCGTCGTAGCCTGGGATTCAAAGAACCACGCGAGACCGACCGCGATCGCCGTGTAGACGACGATGATCTGAATGCGGCGCCGGCGCCGACGCTTGCGTCGCTCTGTGTCTGAATTGCTGTTTCGCATGGAAGGCGACTTTACGGCTTTTCGTCGCCTTTGACTACGTGATATTCGCCTTCGATTACCCCGCTGGGCGATGCCTGGTCCGGCTTTGGCTGCATCCCCGGCTGCCTGGCAAGCTTGCGATTGAACCACCAGACTCGCAGGCCGATGATCGCCCCGAGCACCAGCACGATGCTGCCCAGAACGATGAACGCGAAAAAACCGAGCACGATTGACACGCCGATGGCCAGCGCACCGGCAATCACGACCAATACGTTGGCGATCGGATTGCCCGCCGGGATACCGCGATTAACAGACGAATATTTCATTTCTTCCTTGTATAAAACCCTTCGAACCACGTAGTCCAGGTTTCCCCGTCATCGGTCGATTGTTCAAAAAACTGACGAACACGGCCATCTGGCAACAACGTCCAGAGAGCCCGGAACGGAATGGTCGTATCTGTACCAACGGTGTGCAGTGTACCCACTAACAGCATGCCGTCGTCCGTCAATCCGCCGCGAATATTGATCTGGCTGCCACCTTCGGCGTTCCAGACCTGTACCCATTCGCCAGTGACCTGGTCGACGTAGTTAATACTCTGGCCGGTCCCGCCCGCTGCGTTCACCCAACGTTCCTGCAGCATACAACCACGTTCTTCTTTCGTTATCGAATTGGTGCCTGCAAAACCACCGGCGGGGCCATGTACTTCCCACTCACCAACCCAAAAATCAAACTGCTCAAATGCCGCATTGTCCTCGCAGGGGTACGCAAGCTTCGACATCGCTGCGACAGCCGCGTCATAGCCGGCTTCACCCTCAAGAGTACTCAGTATGGGGTCGTTTACGATATATCCAACACCGGTGAATCCCGACTCAGCCATCGCCACCACTTCGGCCGCCGCCGCGCCACGATCGTCTGTGAGCGTGTACAGACGGGCCCGCTCGAAATTGATCCTGACAGGAGCGAACTCCAGCTCCTCGGCCTTATCCAGCGCATCGAAAGCGTCGTCAAAGCGCTCTTCCTGGCGCGCAGTCGTCGCGGCCTGGTACCAGCCGCTGCCGTCGGTGGGCGTCTCGCCCATCGCGAGTGATGACCATATTAAAGTAATAATAATCAGTATTTTATTAAATTTTTCTCGAAACATTATCACCCTCGATTAAGCACGCATGTGCGGTCTCAGACAGTGAATCGTGCAGCAGGTTCGCTTCCACGGCAAACCAGGGCTCAAAAAGCTTGAATCATCAGGGCCCTGCAAGCACAATGCGCCGTCGCACAACCAGCACCGGAGAGGTGGCAGAGCGGTTGAATGCACTGGTCTTGAAAACCAGCATAGGTTTGTAGCCTATCGTGGGTTCGAATCCCACCCTCTCCGCCAATTTCACCCCTAAGGTATTGAAAGTAAAAGAA
>Ga0316191_10002165_pt1 | contig 14172 bp, 14 predicted proteins | sample Eddworburr2cm_MG_FD_204928 | JGI IMG/M metagenome (GOLD analysis project Ga0316191, IMG submission 204928) | Coastal sediment microbial communities from Maine, United States - Eddy worm burrow 2 cm | ecosystem: Environmental > Aquatic > Marine > Coastal > Sediment | place: USA: Maine...
AACCTCCGATTCGGGATAAAAGGCGTTTGACCTGGGGTTACCACATCATGAATTCCAAAATAGAAGTCATGGAAACCTCCCGGGGCTGCACCCGCACCTGTAACTACTGCAGCATGAGACACATGTATGGGCGAAGCTTCCGGACATATACCCTTGCGCGTGTATTGGAGAGCCTGGATGACATATATTATACTCGCAAAACTCGCTGGGCATTTGTGGTCGACGATAATCTGGTGCTGGACCCCGAATGGGTAATCGAAATCTGTGATGCAATTATCGCCCGCAACTATAAAAATCTGAACCTGGTCGTCCAGGCCGACTGTATTTCAATGTCCCGCAACGAAGCGATGGTCAGCAAAATGTCCCAGGCCGGCATTAAAATGGTTTTTTTGGGAATTGAAAATGTATCCAAACAGAATCTGGCCACCGCCGGCAAAGGCAATATTGTAAAGGCCTCCCGCAAAGCCGTCGAGATGTGCCATAAATACGACATCATGGTGCTTGGCGGGCTTATTTTCGGTTTTCCAGATGACGATGAGAAGGAAATCATTGAAAACTATCAGTTTTTAAAGTCAATAGAGGCTGATACTGCCTATTGCCAGATTCTTACCCCCTATCCCAAAACCGGCATGCGTCAAAACCTGATTGATCAAGGCCTGGTGACAAACAAGGATGATTTTAAATGGTACAACGGGATCTGGGCCAATGTGAAAACGAAACATCTTGATTCCGACCAATTGCAATATCTGTTCTGGTTACACCGTCAGAAAGTTCTGGGATGGTGGGAACCGACGGAGCGTGTCCGAAAACGTGGCCCTTTATGGACCGGAATCTGGATGTACGCCTTCAAGCCCCTGCTGAAAATATTAATCGGCCGAAAACTTAAAAAATATGGCTGGGAGGGAAGGTATCAACGCCTAATAAAGCGGCAAAAGGCCGTGAATGTCTTTAAGGATCTTGATGGCTTCTAATAAATCTTGATGGCGCTTCACACCTTTTTGCCGAAGGCACGGGAGGCCAGGGCGCGGTTGCGGGGTCTGAAGGTGTTGTTCGCCATTTCCTTTTCAATCACCCGCTGAAACAGCTTGAACATCTTCAATTCCTGGGATTCATCTTGATAGAATGTATCCCAGGCATAATACAAGAGTTCCTGCAGTTTTTCAGCCGACATCTGCTTGGGATGATAGACCACCTTGTCGGCGGAAAAATCATTCCAGTCGGATGAAAAAATCCGGTCCTCCTGTTTGAGATCATCATAGGCCTTGGTATGGGGAAAGGGCGTCAACACCGTAAATTCAGCCAGATCAAGCTCGATCTCAAGTAAAAAATCCACCAGGCGTTTGATAAAATCCTCGGTATGATGGTCCAGTCCGAGAAGAATGGTGCCTTCAACCCCGATGCCGTGGTCGTGGTAGCGCCGGATCCTGTCCCGGATTAAATCCGAAGTATCAAAAACGGCCTGGTAAACATACCACGCGCCGGCCTGGGCTGCCAGATCGAGTACCTCCGATTTGTCTTCAATCGGATGGCTGCACCAGTTTTTCTTGAGAGGAATCATTTCCCGAAATAAATCCATTTCCCACCGGGTGTCCTGGGCCAGAGAGTTATCGACGATAAACAGTCGATTATTGTCGATGCCGGCTATTTCCTCGATCGCTTTATCAATCGGTCGCGGCCGGAACTTTTTGCCGCCCAGATAGGCCACGGCACAGGGATAGCAATGAAAACGGCATCCCCGGGAGGCATGCACCAGATCCACCATCTGGATGCCCTTGTAGTTATACAAATCCCTTTTCAGGATATCCCGTCGCGCAGTTCCCACCGTTTCAATGGGCGGCCTGTCATCCAGAAAATTATAAACCTTTTGCAGCTGGCCCTTTCTGAAGTCCGCCAAGACTGCTTCCATCTTGCCTTCGGATTCCCCGAGGAATACGGCATCGGCATGCTCCATGGTCTCTTCGGCGTGGAGCATGGTGGCGATACCCCCAAAGATCACCTTGACCCCTTGGCGGCGATAGCTGTCGGCGATCTCCCAGCCGCGTCTGATCTGCACGGTCAGCATCATGGATAAACCCACAAAATCAACTGGATCATCAAAATTAATCGATTCAAGATTTTCGTCGATAAATTCCACCTCGACGTCGTCCGGCAGTGATGCGGCAAATACCACCGGCCCGTGGGGCGGCAGGTGGAATTCAGATTGCCGGTCAAGTTTGGGCCATCTAGGGTATATTAGCTTAAACTTCATAATTGAACCTTGTTGGGTGAATTTTATTCAAAAAATAAAAATTTAAAAAGCGAATATCGAATAATGAATTTCGAATTTAGAATGTCGAAGTAAGGAATTCTATCAATTATATCCAAAAAAGATAGAGCGCAGCGATTTCTCTCTTCGAAATTCTGCGGTTGGATATTCTGCGGTTCTGCGGTTCGAAGTAAAAATTGCACCTGAAACCTATTCTTCTAACATCAGTGATATAAAATATTGACAGCAGCTGACAAACAGCCATGAGTCATAGCCGCCGGTTTCGTTTTACTTTTTTAGCGGTACTGCCTCCACCAGATCCATGACCAAGGTGTATCCCGGGGAGCCGTGGGCCTTCAATTCTATTTTATCTGCAATCCACATATGGTCAGCTAAGTTGGTTTCTTTAGCAGACATAATTTTCACGGTCTGCGCCAGGCGATTATCGGGACGGTATTGCCTTATTTCCCAGACAGGCGTCCCCTGGCTAATTATATCTACCAGCCTGCCATCCGGTTTCTGATAGCGACAGACCGCTGCGCCGCTTTTTAAAGAACCGGATGTCGTGATAGATCCGGACGGCTTAAAGAAAATCAGATTGATGTCCTCTAGCAGGCCGTTGGCAAAAACTTCTGAATCAAAGGGCGCAAGCGCCCGTTTGACTGTAATTTGGCCGTCATACAAAGCATCGAAGACCACAAATCCTTCAAGGGTCATGATGACGCAGTGTGCGGTCCGGTTGGACGGTGAAATAACGGTCAATCCCATCAAAAAGCCCTTTTTACCGCCGGGTAAGGTCGCTTCGATGGAATGCAAAAGCTGCCAGTCGCCGTCCGGAAAAGGGCCCCGGCAGGCCCGGTCCGTTTGCGGACCAGCCGAATCAGCGGCCGGATACACCTGCGGAAGGTTGCTGCACGAGAGGATAAGGCCCAATACGCTCAGAAGCAAAAGGAGTTGTTTCATTTGACTTTCCGGAATAAGGCGTCGTCCAGCTTCTGGTTGAGAATCACATCTTTAAAATCCAGTCTGGTAAACGAATCCTCACTTTCAAAGATCATCACCGATTTTATGGCGGCCGGACGATCGGAGAGTAGGATCTCGATGCGCTGGATAAACCTGGCAAAAGATTCTTCCCTGGGCACCATCACAATCTTGCGGCCGGGCTCCAGCCGGGCAGTAAAAATCGGATTGTCATCAAAACGCCCATTGAGCCACTGGGTGATTTCCTGAACCACCACCTGCATGGCCTGGAGATTGACCGAAGCATCCTCGACAAAGCTCCCGTTTTTTTGAACAAGCCGTCTGGTTTTACCGTTGTGCAATAACAATATACTTTGGATGGGATGCGTATATTCCCAGCGCAGCGAATCCGGCCCCTGAAAAAGCAAAACCCCTTCGGACACAAGCGGTCGCGCAAGGATCTTCATATGCTTTTCCTGGGTAAACCTGGCCCCGACAGACGTCACCGTCCCGGCAGCCGTTTTCAAACCCTCCCAGGAATCCGCCCAACCAATGCACATAAGTGCCGTTAGCAGAAAAATGGCTCCGTTCAAATGATGGTATATTTTTTTTTTCTTCATAAAATAAAAAAATTCCAAGCACCAAAATTTTTAAATCTCAAATCACAAAATACAAATATCAAACAAATAATCCGCCGAAGGCGGAACCAAAATTCAAAATCCCAATGTTTTGGCCATTGAAAATTGAGATTTGAGATTTATTTGGAATTTGATGCTTGGAATTTGGAATTTAACTGGCTGTTCCTTGTAATAGAAAGATCAATAAAATCAATCCAAGGTTTGCAAATTACATAAAAGACACGACATTAAAACATTCCACCGTTGACGGATATTACCTGCCCCGTAACATAGGACGCATCATCGGAACACAGAAACCTCACCACCCTGGCTACTTCCTGCGGTTTTCCGATCCGGGCCATGGGAATGAGGGCTTTAATGTTTTCCACCGGCGCATCTTTTATCATATCGGTTTCGATCAGTCCCGGGGCAACCACATTGACCCGGATTCCCAGCCGTGCCACTTCGGAAGCAACGGACCGGCTGGCACCGATCAATCCGGCCTTGGCCGCGGAATAATTGGCCTGACCTCTGTTTCCGAGAAGGCCGGCAACCGATGCGATGGAAACAATCGCGCCGCGTTTAAGACGAATCATTTTTTCGAGCACGGGCTTGGTAACGTTGTAAAACCCGCTTAAACTAATATTGATCACCGCATCCCAGTCTTTACGGGGCATCATGATAAACAAGCCGTCGGCCGTAATACCGGCGTTGTTGACCAGCGCGTCAATAGATCCATTTTGTTTTAAAATGTCATCCACGGCACTTTGAGTTTGGTCGAAATTGGAAACATCAAATTGCATGATTTGGCCATCGGACCCTGCTTTCCTGACCATTTCCAGGGTATCAAGCGCACCCTTTTCATCCGACATGTAATTAACGACAATCCGGTATCCGCTTTTTGCCAGCTCAACAGAAATAGCCTGTCCGATTCCTTTGCTGGCGCCGGTAACCAGTGCCACCTTTTCGCTTTGCACTTCATTCATCTCCTAATTCTCCTGGGCAGCTTATGATCTATATTCCTGATGTTATGTGAATTGGCTTCAAAACCCCATCTACAGAAACCGCATAACCACGAACGTCCCCACCATCGCAAAAGCCAGAGCGAGTTTGGCCGCAGCTCCCAGGGCCAGACCCACCGTGGCACCGACACCGGCCCGACCGGCGGTCCTCAAATCGGATTGGGCTGTAAGCTCTCCTATAACGGCACCGATAAAAGGGCCCAGCAGGATACCGGGAATTCCAAAAAATATACCGACGATCGCACCGAGGGTGGCCCCGATGATGGCCCTGTTTGAAGCGCCGAATCGTTTGGCGCCGAATGCGCCGGCTAAAAAATCAAGTACGTACATAAGCAGGGCCATGATGCCCAGCGCAATCAGTGTGCCGGTGCCCACATGCTCAAAGCCATCAGCCCAGGCCGCTATCAGAAGCCCGGCAAACAATATCGGCGCACCGGGAAGGACCGGAAAAAGTAAACCTGCCATTCCCGCCGCCACCAGAATGATCGCTAACACCCAGAGTAATATTTCAATATACATAACAAAAACTTAGTTCGCTTCGCTCACTATTGGAATGTTGGAATAACAGATTGAAAATAATCCAAAGTGTCAGCTATTCGGCCGAATCGGTTTGAAAAAGCTGCAATGAAACTTCTCCGACAATAACATCGTTGATTCTGGCTATACCTGAAATATGCCGATAACTTTCATATTCGAATTGATTTTCCGCTCGTGTTATGATCAGATCATTCAAGGAGAGCGAATCAATAAAAAAGCGCGACTGCTTGATGCCTACCAACCAGCCTTTTTTTTCGGAATCCTGTCCACGCTTTTTAACTCTCACCCAGCTGTTGTTAATTCCCGCTGTCTGGGCCACCAGTTCGATCAGAATAAGTGAATCCACGGCCTGGCCGTCAAAAAACGGCCACTGATCGGTTACTGTTGCGCGGGTGACGGCCACCTTATCATCTATCGCAAGAATTTCATCGATCAGCAACATTCGATGGCGATGGGATAAAAGATCCTCGATCTTGAGATCAAAATGGTTCATCATGTTTACCCCGGCCCAGACTCACCGGAACCCAAAGGGATTGATCATAAATTGCAAAGAATTCAAAAAGCTGACTTTTTAACACCCTGGAATATTAAAATTTAATAGCACAAATAACAACCAGAACAATGCTCAGGAAAAAAATATTGAAAAATCTTGCAGAAAATTATATTTTTCCAAATTACATTATTCGCGATGGTACTATAAATAGCTATGGCTGTAAAGTAACCCGGCGCCAAAATTCAGCGCCGATAAAGGATGCGCGGGTACGGCCATTGAAAAAACAAAAAGTTTGGAATCCTAAATGGACAAATTAATTAAGGATCTTCAGAGCAAAATTGTGGAAGTGCTGAATCTGATTGACGTGCAGCCGGATGATATAAAGGCTGATGAACGGCTGGTCGGGGGGAATCTGGGAATTGATTCCATTGATGTGCTGGAAATGGTAATCATGATCGAAAAAGATTACGGCGTTAAAATCGATAATCGCGAACTGGGCGTAAAAGTGTTTGCCACTCTGAGAACTCTGGCCGAGTATATACATGAAAAGTCTCCGGAGTTGCTCAATTGACAAAGGTGCGGGTTTACATCTCCGGAATGGGAATTATCACCTCCCTTGGCAACGGAGTCTCCAATACCAGGGATGCCATTCAAAATAGCCGGGCGGGCATTGGACCGCTAACCCTCTTTCCGACAGCTGCCAACCAACCGCTTCCGGTGGGAGAAGCCGGCGATCTGATTATAAAGGACGATCTTCCGCGCACCCACCAGCTGGCCCGCCGGGCCGCCGGGCAGGCCATGGCCGATTCCAGGGAAGCGCCGGACGCAGTCGTGATGGGCGTTACGACCGGCGGTATGCTGACCACAGAGACCCTTCTGAAAGAAAAAGCCCGGGATCCGAAGTTGTTTTGCCTGCATGCCACCGGATCGGTAGCCGAGGATATTGCCCGCCAATACCACTGCACCGGTCCGGCCCTGACGGTTTCGACGGCCTGTTCCTCCGGAGCCGTAGCCTTAAAAATCGCGCTGGAGATGCTGCGCTCCGGCAATGTTAAACGGGTATTGGCCGGGGGGGCTGATTCCTTATGCCGGCTGACATATTACGGGTTTAACTCCCTGCAACTTGTCGACCCTGACGGTGCGCGACCCTTGGACCAGAATCGACGGGGGATGTCGGTGGGCGAAGGCGCGGCCATGTTGCTGCTGGTAGCCAATGAACCGGACCATGCCGTGGCCGAAGTCCTCGGTGCCGGATTGTCCTGTGACGCTTTTCATCCCGCAACACCCCACCCCATGGGCAAAGGCGCGCTGGCGGCCATGCAGTCTGCTTTAGCGGACGCCGGCATTTCGGCACCCGATGTCGATTATATAAATCTGCACGGCACCGGCACCCTTGATAACGACATTTCCGAAGCCAGGGCGATCGGCACTCTTTTTAGCGGGAAAAAGCCATTGCTGTCATCGATCAAAGGCGCTTGCGGACATTCCCTGGCTGCCGCCGGCGCCATTGAGGCCGTGGTTGCGGCGATCAGCATCTCCAACAGCGTGGTGCCCGCAAATGTTGGATGTCACCACCCGGACCCTGATTTAAATTTGGATCCCGTGCTGCAGCCATCCCAAAGGCCAATCAAAACTGTGCTTTCCAATTCTTTTGGTTTTGGCGGCAACAACGCGGCCATTGTCCTGGGTGCCTGCGGACAACCCGGACCCGACCGAACTCCGGCCGACACCCGGCCCATGGCAATTCTGGGAAGTGCCTGTGTTACCGGGGCCGGAAGAACAGGCCGGACGATGATAGCGGTAGCCGAAGGAGAAGCCTGCGCCGGCATGCTTGATCTGCAGGAAATATCTGCCAATCTTTCTGCCGGCCAGGTTCGTCGACTGAAGCGCTTCCCCCGCCTGGCACTATCTCTGGCCATCGCCGCCCATGAAAATGCGGGCACCGATGATACGCCGGCGGCTGTTTTTTTAGGCACCGGATGGGGCGCATTATCGGAAACCTCAAGTTTTTTGAACCGCTTATTTGAAACCGATGAACAATTTCCCAGCCCCATAGACTTTGTCGGTTCGGTTCACAATGCCGCTGCCGGTCATATCGCCATGCATTTCCAGGCCACCGGCGCCAACATCACCATGACCGGCGGCGATTATTCCTTCGAACAGTCACTGATGGCGGCCGGTCTGGTGTCGGGGAATATTTGCGATGGCTTTCTGGTTATCGGGGCCGACGAATCTCATCCGGAACTTTCCCGCCTATTTGACCGATCCGTTGCCAAAGCGGCCTGCCCGGCAGACGGCGGTGGGGCCCTTTATTTAAAGAAAGAAACACGCTCATCCGGACGAACGATACGATCCCTGTTCTTTGAAAGCAGCACAAATAATCCGAGGGTAATTTCATCACTGGTTCAGCAACTTGAACAGCAGCAGCCACTCAATGACCGTTACGGTGTGATTCTGGCAGGACTTCCTGCCGCCTGCCGCAGGGAAGGGGAAATTCAGCTGCAAACCCTGCTGGCGATTACCGGTTTTAATCAGCCCGTGATTGATTACCGCAAATTAACCGGAGAGTTTGCCTCCGCATCAGCGGTGGCAGCCGTGATGGCTGAAAATTTTTTGGAGGGCGGCCAAATCCCCGAGGCGCTTTGCGATAACAAGCCCGGGCAATTAGGCGCAAAAGGCGCCCTTGTTATCGGTACGGGCGACTTTATCACTGCCATGGAGGTGATGCCCCAATGAAAGTATTGCTTGTCTCGGCCAATACGCTGCGGGAACCCTACCCGGTTTATCCCCTGGGGCTGGATTATGTGGCCGGCGCCATAACGGAAAACCACCAGGTGCAAATTGTGGATATGAACACCCTGGGCGGATATGATTCGCTGGCAGCAGTTATAAAAGAGTTTTCACCGGATGTCATCGGGCTGTCTTTGCGCAACATTGACAACACCGACACCACGGATCCAAAGGGGTTTATCGGTCAATACCGGGCGATCGTCGATGTGATCCGCAAACACTCTGATGCCCACCTGATTTTAGGAGGAAGCGGGTTTACCATATTTCCGGCCGAAACCATGCAGGCCCTGGACGCCGACTATGGTGTGATTGGCGAGGGTGAAAGAGTGGCGCTATTGTTGAATGCCATCGAAAACCGGAAAGATGCCGGGGCGATTCCGGGCGTCGTCACCCCCGAGGCCCCTAAATCCCTCCCGGAACCCTGGGAAGGAAAAATCACCCGCAGGATCAACCCCTATCCGGCCAACCTCCAATTTTACCTGCAAAACGGCGGCATGCTGAACTTGCAGACCAAACGGGGATGTCATTTTAAATGCGTTTACTGCACCTATCCCCATATTGAGGGTCACCATCTAAGGCTCATGGATCCTGAAGAAACAGCCGCCGCCGCGCTCAAATTGCAGGCCAGCGGAGCCAAATATTTCTTTATTACCGACTCGGTCTTTAATGCCGATTGCTCCCATAGCCTGGCAGTGGCCAGGGCCTTTAAAAAGAACGGGGTATCAATCCCGTGGGGGGCATTTTTCGCACCGCTGAAACAACCCGGGGATTATTTTCGAATAATGGCGGATGCGGGGTTGACCCATGTGGAATTCGGCACGGATTCCCTGTCAAACCCCGTGCTGGCATCCTACTGCAAGCCCTTTCGGGATCAGCAGATTTTTCAAATCCATCAGGACGCCATCGACGCGGGTTTATATGTCGCCCACTATTTTTTGCTGGGGGGGCCAGGGGAAAATCCGGATACGCTCAAAGAAACCCTTGATCGGGTCGGCAGCCTCGAAAAATCCGCTTTATTCTTTTTTTGCGGCATGCGAATTTATCCGGGAACAGCATTGTACGAAATCGCCGTCAACGAGGGCCAGATAGAAAAAGGCGTAAGCATTCTCGAACCTGTATTTTACCGCTCACCCTTAATTGATTCGGATGAAATCGTCAGTCTGGTTCGGCAAGCGGCCGGCGAACGGATCAACTGGATAATCGGCGCCGGCGGGGAAGATACGTCCAAAATAATTACCCAGTTATATCAACGCGGCCATTGCGGTCCCATGTGGGAATATTTAATCCGCTTAAGTTAAAGTCCTTTTAAAGTTGAATATTTAATAAATTTCATTTAAAGTAGCCTACCATAATGTGGTATAAAGTAAATAATATGAACCGGTCCGCAGAAAACGAAATATCAGCCGATATTCGCGTTCCCTCGGATTCGCCCTGGTTTGATGGGCATTTCCCCGGAGAACCCATTTTGCCGGGAGTGGCCCAAATTGGGATGGTCTTTGATACGATCAAAAAAGCGCATAACCAGGAGTTGATGGTATCAAGTGTGCGCCGGGTCCGATTCAAGCGCATTATCCGGCCCGATGATCAGTTAAAAATAATTGCCGTCCCGCTGAAACAAGAGACTGACTCTTATTCCTTTCGTATTCTGATCCAGGATGAAACGGTTTGCAGTGGTGTGATGACGGTTGAAAATCGGAAGGAATTAAGAAAAAGCATGCCCGAAGAAGAGGAGAAAGATTAGGATGTCTACTGGAACTGATGCTGAAAAAATTATCCTGCGCGTGGCGCAAATCATGATTGATGAACTCAAGCTGGAAGATGTAACGCCTGAAACATTCGACCCTGAAATAGACCTGATAGACGAAGTCGGAATCGACAGCATGGATCTGGCGACCGTCGCCCTGGTATTGCGGGATGAATATGCCATTCGAATCGACGAAGACGACTATCCTAAATTGACAAGTATCCGATTAATATCCGAATACCTTGATAATAAGCTCAAAGACCGGTCCTGAGCCGTCCAGGCCGGAAATTTTCTGGAGACACCAGATGGATGCCTTAGAAGGGAACCAAACCGCTGCAACCACGAAGGGCCCGGATAGAGAATGGAAATTCTCAGAGATTCTGGCAGACCAAAATATCCGCGACCGCTGGGAAAAAGTTCGCCAATATTTCTTTCTGCGTGAATCAACCTACGATATGGCCAACCGGTGTAATATCAGGTGCGAAGGCTGCTACTATTACGAAGGCGATAAACAGTTTGCCCCGGAAAACAGGGATCCGGAAGCCTGGCGCGATCTGATGCGCGCAGAGAAGGAACGGGGCATTACCTACGTTGTGCTTGCCGGGGCGGAACCTTCCATGGCCGCTGAGCTTTGCGAGGTCTGCTACCAGGAAATGCCCCTGGGAACCATTGCCACCAATGGGTTGAAAATCATCCCTGAAGCCATCGGCTATAAACTACATGTCTCCGTCTGGGGCAATGATGAAACCAGCTTTAAAATTCGCAATGCCAAAAATATGCTGGCCAGACAAGTCGAAAATTATAAGGGTGATTCCAGGGCCGTTTTTGTATACACGTTTACCCGCAACAACATCGACCAGGTCTATGAAGTTGCCGCCGATCTGGCCGCAAATGACTGCAAGCTAACCTTCAACATGTTCTCCGCCCCGGTGGGGTATGAAGGATCTTTGCGCCACACAGCAGATTCCCTGGACAAAACCCGCAAATCCATGATCGACCTGTTGTTAAAATATCCTGAAAATTTGCTTTTTTCGTATTACAGCGCGGTGGCTCACACACATCGGAATGGCCTGCATGATCTTTATGCCTGTTCCTATCCGCGTATGAATCCCTCCACCGATATCGGTCTGGGCCGATCTTTCCGACAGTATCGCACCGATCTTTCCTGGAATAGAGCGGCCGCCTGTTGCGTGCCGGATACCGACTGTATTGACTGCCGACATTATGCCTCTGGCAGCGCCGTCGTAACCGCCCGTTTGTTCCGGCACGCCACCGACCCGCATACGTTTAAAGCCTGGTTAGATTATGTCGACACCTATCTCGCCATCTGGGTGATGGGATATGAGAAAGGCGACAATTTGTGCAATCAGCTGGTGGCACCGCCGGGACATGAGGTGTTTTGAGAGTGTGTTTAGTATTTGGTGTTTAGTGTTTTGCCATCTGCTGATCGGATAGTTTTTTACAAAACACTAAATACGAAACACCAAACACATAATGAGGTAGGCTAATTTTCATTTCATTAGACCTAATCAGCATATAAAATAATTTAGTTTATTAAAGAGACCTTAAAAAATGATAACTGTCAGTTCCCTGCTGGATCAGGAATGGTACGCGCGCTATAAAACAATTTCAAAGCTCAACATCCGCAGCTCCATCTATGATGTCACCAACAAGTGCAATCTGCGTTGTAAAGGATGTTTCTTTTTTTCCTCCGATGAACACAAAGCCGCCGCCGAGGAAATGGATATCAAAAAATGGGAAGCATTCATCGACAAGGAAATGGATCGCGGGGTTAACCTGGCAATATTGATCGGCGGTGAACCGACCCTCTATCTGGACCGGGTGGAGGCCTTTTATAAGCGGCTGCCGACGTTTTGCGCCACCAACGGATTGATCAAAATCCCCCGCGACCGATTTCCGGATATGATGCTGGGAATTTCGCTGTGGGGGGACGAAACAGATGAAAAAATTCTCAGGGGCAAAGACACCTTCAGTATTTCCAGCAAAAATTATGAAGGCGATCCTCATGTCTATTACCTTTTTACCCTGACACCTAAACAGATAGGTAAAATCGAACGCATCATCAGAAAAATTAGAGACACCGGTTTGAAGGTGCATCTCCAGCTGCTGTCCAACGACGAAGGGGTGGATGGTTTCAGCTGGGAACCGGATCAGCTGGAAGCAATCCGGGCTGAAATGGACGATATGCTGGACAGGTATCCGCAAACCCTGATATCCTCCAAATATTATCATGAAATCATTACCACCGGCAAAATGCTGGGACGCTCCTTCGGCTGGAATGAATGTCCTTCCGTCACCCAGCCATTGGACAAACGGGATCCCCAGCCCAAGCGCTTAATTGAATTTATTCGCTGGGCGTCCGATCTTAATACCATGCACCGCTGCTGCACGTCTGAAACCAGAGACTGTTCGAGCTGCAAAGACGGTGCCGCCCATATGAGCTGGGTAATGGTGAACAAACGGGCCCACATCCGTACCACCAGGGATCTTCAAAACTGGATTGAAGTCTATGAGATGTTTGCCAAGCTGTACCAGTTTATTCCCTGGTAGGGCGTCGGGAACTTAATCGTAATCGTTTGCTAGTATAGTCAATGTCCGTAAGCCTTTCTTTACCTCGCAATGATCCTCGATACTGGATACTCGATTCTCGATGACAGTCAGACAAGACGGCACCATTGTCATCGAGTATCGAATATCGAGCATCGAGTATCGAGCATCGAGCATCGAGTATCATGACTACCAAAAAAGCCGTCATAGTCGGATATGATGCGGTTTCAGCGCTGGGAACCGATATGGAGACCCAGTGGCAAAGGGCGCTTAAAGGCCAAAGCGGGATAGGAAAGCTGACACGCTTTGTTATTGCGGACCATTTTCCGGTTAATATTGCCGGGCAGGTTGAAGATTTCGATACCGGAGATTACCCCTTTCTAAGTGCCCGCAAACTGGCGCTCTGGCCTTCGCCGATTTTCAAATACGCCATGCTGGTAGTTCACCGGGCGCTTGAAAAAAGCGGCATTGTAATCACACCGGAATTATCCCCCCGGGTAGCAACGACTTTCAGCTCGGCCGTGGGCGGGCAGGATGCGGTTCTCAAGGCCGACCGGCGCATGATCGCCGCCGGCAAACTGCCGCCGCCCTATGCAAATCCTAACTCCTGTATCAATATGGTGGGCGGGAAAATATCCATTTTAACCAACGCTACCGGCCCCATTACTGCCACGGTGACAGCCTGTGCCACCGGGGTTACTTCGATGATTATCGGGGCGATGATGCTGGAACAGGGCCGGGCGGATGTCGCCCTTTGTGGGGCGGTGGATTTTGCCATCGTCGAACCCATCGTGGCCGGGTTTGCCACCATGAACGGGGCTTATCAAATCAGGCCCGATCATCCGGATGAGGCTCCCGGCAGGGCCAGTCGCCCTTTTTCGGTTGACCGCAGAGGCTTTGTTGTATCCGAGGGCGCCGGGAGCATCATTATTGCAACCCGGGAATTTGCCGAGGCTCATGGTCTGAATTTCCAGGTTGAAATCGCCGGCTGGGGCATGACGTCGGATGCCCACCACTTTGTTGCCCCCAATTTTAAGACCGTCACCCGATGCATGGCCGATGCTATTGACAATGCCGGCATATCGTCGCATCATATCGCGGTTATCAATGCCCATGCCGCCTCCACCAAAGTCGGTGATAAAGTTGAATATGAGGCCATTAAAACCATTTTTGGTGACCATATGCCGCCAGTAACG
>Ga0316191_10002168_pt1 | contig 14163 bp, 10 predicted proteins | sample Eddworburr2cm_MG_FD_204928 | JGI IMG/M metagenome (GOLD analysis project Ga0316191, IMG submission 204928) | Coastal sediment microbial communities from Maine, United States - Eddy worm burrow 2 cm | ecosystem: Environmental > Aquatic > Marine > Coastal > Sediment | place: USA: Maine...
AGATCGACCCGACGCAGCGTGCCGCGCGCAGCGAAGGGCGGTCGCCCACCGCTATCCTCGTGACGACGTTCTCGGACGAACTCAGGAGCAGCACGGACGGCGCGGCAAAAGTCGTCGGCGTCTCGGTCAAGGACCGCGGCGCGATCTCGATGGCCGGCCATGCCGGCACGGCTTACTGGTTTTCGAAAGCGAGCGGCGAATTCGTAACGAGCCGCTACTACCTCGACGAATACCCCGGCTGGGTCACCGAGTTCAACGACGGCAAGCCCGCGCAGGCCTTCGCAAACACCAGCTGGACGCTGCTGCACGACCAGGACAGCTACCTGTTCGGCGACTCCGATGACCGTGAGTGGGAAACCGACGTCGCCGGGTTTGGCCGCGTGTTCCCGCATGCTTTCGGCGACGGCACGAGCCCCTACTTCACGACCTGGCTGACGCTGAGCCCGGCCGGCGACCGGCTGGTGCTGGACTTCGCGAAACAGGCGCTCGTCAACGAGCAGCTCGGCGCCGACGAGGTCACGGACTACCTGAGCGTGAGTTTCTCGTCGACGGATTACGTGGGCCACGTATTCGGGCCGTCGAGCCTCGAGGCCGAGGACAACATCCTGCAGCTCGACCGCACGCTCGCGGAACTCTTCGCGTACGTGGACGAACACGTCGGGCTCGACAACACGCTGATCGTGCTGTCGGCCGATCACGGCGGGCCGGACACGCCGGGCTACCTGAACTCGCTCGGCATTCCCGCCGGCTATGTCGAACCCGAGAGCTGGGACAGGGACGCGGCCATTACCCGCATCAAGGAGCGTTTCCGCATCAAGGGCGAGCTGCTCGAGACCTACTCACACCCGTATCTCTATTTCAGCGCCGATGTGAAGAACAACCGCAAGATCGACCAGCAGGCGCTGGAGGCGGCGGTGGTCGAGGAGCTGATGAAATTCCCGAGCGTGTCACTGGCCGTGTCGAGCACGGCGCTGCGCAGCGGCAACCTGCCCGACACCGAACTGATGGCAGCGGTGAGGCACAACTTCCATCCGAAACGCTCGGGCGACGTCTTTATCGTGTTCGAGCCGAACTGGTTCATCAACGATTTCGAGGGCCTGATCGTCGCCTCGACGCACGGCTCGCCGTGGAACTACGACACCTATGTGCCCATCGTATTCGCGGGTGCGGGCCTGAAACCCGCCGTCGTGGATCGGCGCGTTCTGACCGTGGACATCGCCCCGACCCTTGCCGCCTACCTCGGCATCAAGCCACCGTCCGGGTCGGTCGGCAATCCACTCGCGGAAGTGGTCTCAGACTGACCCCTGTAGGAGCGGGCCTGGACCCGCGATCCGCTCTCAAACCATTCGCGCTTCGAGAAGCGCTCCTACAGCCCGGTTCGGCCGCCGGAGTATCCGTTGCCGTATGAGCAGGCCTCAGCCCGCGATCGCTTTCGACCTCGAACCGCTCGCGCTTCGAGAAGCGCTCCTACGGTAATGCCGAACCGAGCCGTAGGGGCGGGCCTCGGCCCGCGATCGATGGCGGGTAAGAACCCCTGTATCAGCGGCGGCTCGCCTTCGAGTGAAAGAACTTGTACTTGAACAGCGACTCGGGCCCGTGACAGTCCGCGCATAGCGGCTCGACGAACTCGGGCATCCTCAAATGCAGTCCCCTGAGATCGCCTGCGCGACCCTCTGCAACCTCGCGGTGCACGTCGTGACAGGTCGCGCAGCCGATATTCCCCACACGCCCCTGGCGTCCTTGTTCGTCAAAGACCGGCATCTCGCCCGGCGTGTTCGTGAATATCGCGCCGCGCACGTCCTGTGACCAGGCGACGATCTGCGGCGGGTGATCGCCCGGGGCCGGCGCATCGTCGTGGCAGCTGCGACACAGCTGATCGACAGGCAGTTCGGCCTTGCCGAGATCACGGGCCCACATGAGCGGCCAATCCGAGCCGTGCGGCGCATGGCAGTAACCGCAAATGCCGCGTGACTCGAAGTCCTTGTTGCGGCGGCCACCTTTGTCGTGCGCGCTGCCTTCGATCGCCAGCTTCTCCGCGTGGCAGGCCGAGCAGATGTTGCCGCCATCGGCAGACTGGCGCATGAACGGTTCCACCTTGGGCGGCGCTCCCTCCGCTTCACTGAGGTGCGCGGAATGACAGGTTCCGCAATAGACGTTACCGTCTTCGTTCAGCTTGAACTCCGGCGTGCCGTCGAGCTCGGGTATGACCATGTCGGCCGGCGGCGGCATGCCCAGGCGGTGGCCGCGATAGCCGCCCTCCCACATCGCCCGGGAGTCCATGACGTAACCGTCATGGCAGGAGAAACACATGGCCGGCGTACTCGCGACGTCCTGCTTACCCGTCGCCAGCTCGGGATACTCCTCGACCGGCGTCACCGGGTTCGCGCGGCGGCCCTTGAAGTCGCGAATCTTCATCGGGTGGCAGGCAGCACAGTCGAACTGGTCGGCGGCCTCTTCGGCGCGCAGCCTGTCCTGTGACGGCAACATCACGAGGAAAAGGCCCGCACCCACAATCATCAGTCGCAGTACGCTCATTCGGCGGCCCCCTCTTCCGGTGCTGTCGGCGCCGGCGCCTGCGGCTCCAGCACCGCGACCTTGCCGGCCAGCATCTGCGTGACATAGAGGCGCTTGCCCGAAGCAGCAAGGCCGACGGGCGTATCGAAAACGGTTGCGGTCCCGCCCTCACCAATGACGTAGGCGAGCCGGCCATCCGGGCTGAAGACCTGCACGACACCGAGGAAGCTGTCCGAGACGTAGATGTTGCCCGCTTCGTCGACGGCAACTCCCTTGGGTCGATAAAACGTTCCCGCCTTGCCGCCCAGCTCGCCGATAGTGAGCAGGTGCGTACCCACCGGGTCGAACTTCTGCACGCGGGCATTGATGACGTCCACCACGTAGACGTTGCCGGCCGAATCGATTTCGATAGTGGCGGGATACCGGAACTGGCCCTCGTCCTCACCTTCGCCACCCCAGGCGCGCAGGAACTCGCCCTTGGTCGAGAAGACGACGACCTGGTGCGTGTTGTTGGATGTAATGAAGAGCTCTCTGCCTCTGGGCCCGACCGCAATATCCACCGGCACGATTTTTTCGCCATCCGCCTCGAGTTCCAATACCTGCCTCGGCCGCCCGCTCGCATCAAACATCACGATGCGCTCGTTACCCCTGTCGGCCACCCAGACATCTCCATTGGGCGCCGTGCCGATCCCCAGGGGGTTCAGGAGCTGACCGTTGTCCCCTCCCATCATGCCGAGCGAGGTAACACGAACGCCATTCGCATCGAAGACCGCAACCTGGTGATTGCGACTGTCGACGACGTAAGCCCGGCCGTCACTGCCGATCGCGACATCGGACGGCATCAACAACATGTCGAGTACGGCCGTTTGATTGGGTGAGCCGGTAGGCATATCGGCCGCGACCGCGAGTGTCGTAATCAGCACACTCACCGGCGCGAGATTGCGAATGATTCGTCTATTTCTCATGGCACGCCTGGCAGATATTGTCCGCCCTGAGCCTGTCTTCGGGTGGTTGAGCCTGTCCACCATCCGCGGATTCGTGGGGATCGTGGCAAGTGGCGCAATAGATCTCTCCGTTGTTCGGGTTCAGTGGCAAACCGAGGCCGGTCGCCGCTTCCCATCGCTCCATCTGTGCAGCGACCTCGATGGATGGCCTCGCAAGGTGCACCCACCCCTCCGGCTTCGCGCTGAAGGACATGCCTGTCGGGTGCGGCCGCAGGTCGTGGCAGCCGCGACACATGTCATTGAGGTCGCCCTGCATGTTGTAGGAAACATCCCTGCCAGCGGCCGCAGCAGACTGAGGGGCACCCCGATGGCAAAGCAGGCAGGTCGACTCCAGCGGATCGTTGATCGTGCCGGCGTGGGGGTTCAGCGCCGCGTATCGTTGCGCGTCGTGGCACTCAAAGCACTGGTCAGCCGTGTCGTGCGAGACCCTGTTACGCAGGAATCCCGGGTTCTGGAAGCTGTAGGCGACGTTCGGGTTATTGCACTGGAAGGTCAGGTCGTGGCAGGTCGTGCAGGTAATGCGGCCGCCATCGAGCGCAGCGCCGTAATACTCAGTGACCGCCAGGTCGCCGATCGGCAGGTCCGAGCGATGACGACAGGCGAGCATGCCGCCTCGGTCGCCGTGGCACTCCATGCAGCCGATTTCAGCCGTCGCCTGGCGCAGGGCAGCATTGCCCACTACCGGCGATACATCGAAGTGACAGGTATCGCAAGTCGCCTTGTTCCAGTGCGGACTTTCATTCGCTGCGGCCTGGGCCGTCATGAAGACAGCCGCAGCCAGTACAACCCCGAAAACTTTATCAGTTCGCATGTTCAATAATCGAAATTGTTGTGATCTTCACCGTGGCACACGAGATAGCACGTACCGGTGAAGTTACCCTGGTCGACGAAGCGCAGATCGCCGTTGCCGCGCGGCGAGACGATCGACGTATCGAAATTGATCAGGTTCGTGTTGTTGGTCGTATTTCCCTGCGTGCTGCTGATACCGTGCGGATCGTGACAGGCATTGCAGGGTGTATCTTCGCCGCGTATGTGCTTGTCGTGCTCCGCGAAGCTCTGGTCATTCAATATGCTGCTCTGGCTGTGGCAGTTGTAGCAGAGCTGGTAGGCGCCGGTACTGTGCTGCGTGTTGTCCGCGATCTCGTAGCGGTCCACCAGGATCGGCTCGAACGTCGAGCCGTGCGGCCCTTCCGGTCCTGCACCGCCGGCGCTTTGCGCCGAATTCGAATTGTGGCAATCGCCGCAGGTAATGATGGATTGCTCCGTCAACGGCGGGATCAGGCTCGGCACGTTGCCGTTGACCCCCGCCGACCCGATCGGGTGATACGACGGGTTGGTCGGCTGGATCTCGAGGCGCACGTTTGTCTGCTCGTGCTGCCGTTGTGTGCGGGACGGCGGTTTATTGGGGCTGTCGCCATGGCAACGCAGGCAGATCTCGTAGGTTTCCACGGCCGGGTCGATCTCGACACCGGCGAGATTGACGCCACGCACGCTCACCGGCGTATCGCCGGCAACCCGGGTCGAATCCGTCGCATGCGGATTATGGCAGTCGGCACATTCGACATGGCGCGTATCGACAACGGCGGGCTCGACCGGATCGTGGACGCCGGTATTGTCCGCAATGCCGTGGCGGAACGTCTTGGCGAACTCCGCGTCGATATCCGAATCTGCGACGTTGCCGTTGTGGCATGCGAGGCAGTTGTCTTCCTCGACTGCGTAATTCAGCAAGCGCGGTCCGCCTGTTGCCAGGTGCGGCTGATGACAATTGCCGCAGGCATTTTCACTGACCGTCGTCAGCTCGCTGTTCGGCCAGGGGTCGGGAAGGGTACCGTTCCATGTGGCACCCGACTGGCTGTGGGAGCTCTGCAGCCAGCCGGTCTTGATGTGACAGGTTGTGCAGAGCTGCGAACCTGTGTTCGGCATGACCAGGAAAGCGCCGAAGTCATTGCTGTGTGCATCGTGGCAAGCCGTACACTGCAGCTGGTCGCCGGCTTCGAGCGTGATGCTCGGCGGCAGCGCAGATGGCGCCTGCAGCTCGCCGTTCTGGGAGGCAAGCGAGCCCGTGTAGCCGAACGATACGGGATGGTCGTGCGTCAGGTCGGTACCGATCAGGCCGCCCCCGGAGGGCATCGTCGTTACGCCTCCGGCCATCGCGATATTGGTCGGTTCACTGACAATCTCGCCCAACGCGATCGTGCCATCGTGGCAACTCAGGCACATCAGCGAATGGCCGGTGGGCTGACCCGGCTGCGCGACGGCGGACGAGCTCGTATAGGGCACGTAGGCTGCCGCCGGGGCATTGCGGTTCCAGAGGGGCGTCGCCGGGCTCGACGAATGCGACGTGTGGCAGAAGATGCAGACCCTGTCCTCTGCGACCGCCGTGACATTGCCGGGACCCGCCGCCGAAAGATTGTGCGCCGTATTGACGACGCTGCCTGCCAGTGCGGAAGCGAAGGTCATGACCCCCGCGAGCAGCGCAAGATATCGCAGAACCGGTTTCACGTCTCCGCTCCTATGTAGCGCAATACCTGGACTCGACGATTGTATGAATCCGCGACGAAGATCATGTTGTCGCGCGTCACGTAGATTCCGTTTGGCAGCCAGAATTGTCCTTCTCCCTGTCCCTGCTCGCCGAAGGCCAGCAGAAGCATGCCCTCGCGATTGAATATCTGTACTCCATGGAACAACGCGTCCACGACGTATATGTGGCCTAGCGAGTCGACTGCCACGCCCTTGGGCCGGGCGAAGTCGCCGACCCGGTCACCGTTCTTGCCGAAGGAGTCCAGGAATTCACCGTCCGTCGAGAATCGCTGGATGCGGAAATTGAGAGAGTCGGTAACCAGCAGTTCCCCGTCACCGGGCAGCGACAGGTAGGTCGGGAAGTTGACCCGGCCGGCCGCCGTCCCGCGTTCCCCGAAGTTGAGCACGGACTCGCCTGCCGGCGTGAACGCCTTGATAGATTGCGTTCCCGTGTCCGTCACGAAAAGAAGGCCTTTGTCGTCGTCCCAGGCAACGCCGGTAGGCTGCTGCAGGTTGTCGCCGATATCCAGGCGCTCGAGGTACTTGCCGCCTGCGTCGATCGCATAGATGCCGCGCAGCAGCGAATCCGCGACGTACAGGCGGCCAGCAGGCGTCAGCGCCAGGCCGACAGGCGAACCGAGTGACTCGTTGCGTGACAATCGCAGGCAATCGTAGCGGCTGCGCGCGGTGTCGAAACGGTGCACGCAGCGTGCATCCGGATCCGCGACATAAATCGTCCCACCGCCCGTGGTCGCCACGACGTCCATCGGCCGAACCATGGCCTCGTTGCGCGAGCCGGCGACGACGCTGACCATCCGCCCCCAGAAACCCGGATGAATGCCGAGATCGCCGGGCTCGGTGAACGATTGCACGAAAGCGATCCTCGGGGTATCCGGCGGATCCGGCCAGACCCGGCCCTGGTTGGAGAACGGTGGCTGGCCCGGGCTCGTCGCGCAGGCGTACATCAACGCGGGCAACGCGAGGAGCCAGAGCAATGTGTCGCGGCGCCGATGCATGACTAGAACACCCTCGTCAGCTGGGCGGTCACGGTGGTGTTGTTACGCTCGGACTGGCCGAGTTCGTCGTCCGAAATCGTCGCCCGAAGATCGAAACGCATCTGGCGATAACTCCACTGGAAATGCAGCCGGTGACGAAGCTGCTTTCGCGCGAGGGTACCGCCCGTATCGTCGAGCAGGAACGCATCGTAGGCGAAGTAACTTCTCCTGAAAACGAGCCCGCGAAGGCCGACCCGGTAGGTGACCTGGCTGACGTCCTCATTGGAGTTCTCGTAGTCGATCTCGTTGATGCCGCCGGCAAGCGTTAGCGACAACGTACCCCGCAGGCTTGTGGTAACACCTATGTCCACCTGGTCGCTCACGAAAGGCGATGTTTCCAGGTCCTGTTGCAGGTGGCGGTACTGTGCGTCGAGCGTCCAGCCGTCCAGGAATTGATTGCTGGTACCGATCCCGAACTCCAGTATCTCGCCGTCATTCAGCGGATTGGTGAGCGCGCCTTCGCGGACACTGGAGTCCTGCCAGTCGTAGCGAACGTGTGCCCGGAAGGTCCGGAGGAAATTGGCCCTGAAAGCGATACCCGAGCCGAATGTGTCGTATTTCGCCGTGCCGGAGGTGCTGTAACTGTAGTCGACGAGCACGGTCTCGCCGTCTGTGATGCCGCTGTTTACCAGCCGCTGCACCGCTGTCGCGGGGCCGGTCACGACCAGGCGGTAGTCGAGCCCCTCCACGTAGGTCTGGGTCTTGTCCGCATTGCGGACCAGTACCGAACCAGGCACGACGAACTCGTTGCGGAGATCGACGGGCGTGGTACCGGTGAGGAGCAGCGGTTCGTCGAACACGTCGATCTCGTCCGCCGTCGATTCCTGGTCGTTTCGCTCCCCGCGAACGGAACCCGATATCGCGATTCCGCCGAACCCGGTTTCGCGGGAATACTCGGCGGAGCCTCTCACCGAACTCCGGTCGCGCGTGAACCCGGTCTGGTCGACCACCGAGTGGCCGACCGCCCCACGGACGAACGTCGTTTCGGTCAGTTGCTCCGCCGCCACCAGGTCCAGGTCGGTGAAATCCTGTCGGGTCGCGTCCCGCTTCGATGTCGCGTCGCGCAGGTTCAGGTACACGTGCCCGTCGCTGTTGTACTTCCACTGGACGTTGCCGTTGTACACGCGGTCGTCCAGGGTCGAGGTTAGCGTCGTTACGTTCTCCTGCTCCATGCGCCTCAGGCGCTGCGACACCCTGAACTGTTCGGCGGCGCCGAAGACGTTGTTCGCACGAATTTCGGCGATCGTCTGGTCGAGCTCGGAACGCACGATCGGCAAACCCGCACTGCCGCTGGCCGACTCCTGGTCGAGCTTGTCGAAGCGGAACTCGATGTTGTCGGCGTTCCTGTATCTCGAGTCCAGCCCAAAAGACTTCGTTTCTATGTTCGTGTCGACCACGGACCCCAATCCCGACCCGGCGGCCTGCCGACGCGTTATCGCATACCGTGCCGACGTCCTGTCCCGCAGAAGCCCGGAAATGTGGCCCCTCACCCCGTAAACGTCGTTCTGCACGAGAAACCGGCCGGATCGGCTCGTCGTCACTGACGGATGGGTCCGCTCGTAGTACACGGAGACGGGGTAAGTCTTCAGTTCCAGCAGGTTGAGGCGCCCGAGAAAATTGAACAGCACGTCATCGTTGGTTGTGGACTCGACGTTCGTATCGAACTGCTGTTGGACAAGGACGGGGCCCCCGCCGAGATCCATGTTGAGGAAGCCGGGGTGGTAAATGAAGCTCCTGGTGAGGACGAAGAACTCCTCTTCCCAGCTCGACTGCTGCTCGAACGACTTCTCGATTGAGGCTCCTCGTTCCCGGTCATCGAACAGGTAGCCTACGCGGACATGCCCGGAAACGTCGAGGAGTCCGAACGGCTTGATATCATCGACTTCCTCGTACTCGGCGACGCAGACGGCAGGCGAGACGAGGATCAGTGCGATTTTCGCGACTGCCCGGGCCAACCTTCCTGGTCTGCGTGCTTTCAACTATCCAATCTCCCGGTATTTCCGCCACCGGACTTCATTTTTCAATCACGGCGCGACCCGAAACCGAAGACCGCCACTTTGTTGTTGCCGTACTGGCTCGCCACAAGGACCAGGTACTCGACGTCGAAGTCCGGCGCAATGTACTTCTCGAAGTACGCAATGTTGTCGTAGTCGAGCTTGACGACCGTCGGCATGTTGATGCTGTCCCTTTCGTTGCCGCGCGCACCGAAAAACATCAGTGCGCCGCCGTCCTGCGCGAACACCTGGATGTTCTCGAACGCGGAATCGACCACGTAGATGTACCCCTCGCGATCCACGGATATTCCTTTCGGCCGCGAAAACGTGCCCGGAACGGCGCCTGCTTCGCCGAACGCCCGGATGAACTCCCCTTCCAGTGTGAATTGCTGCACCCGGAAGTTGATCGTGTCGACGACGTAGAGCGTGTCGTCGCCTGCCAGGGCGAGGTTCGTGGGGTTGTTGAATTCGCCCGGTTGCGAGCCGCGGCCGCCGAAACTCAGCAGCGTATTGCCGGTGGACTTATCCAGCACGTGTACCTTGTGGTGCATCACGTCGGTGACATAGAGCCTGTCGCCGCCGATTGCGACGTCGATGGGCTTGAACTGACCCGGCTCGCCGTACGCCTTGAGAAAGCGGTTCTCCGAATCGTAGACCAGCACCTGTTCACGTTCGGTATCGGTGACATAACGGGTACCGTCATCATCGATCGTAATGTTGATCGGCTTTTTCAGCGTCCCGCCACCCTTCGGCCGCACAACCGCGGACTTGCGATTGGCAAGGTCGAAGACTGCCCACCCGGGACCGCGCGCATCCACGACATAGATGGCACCCTCGTGGATTGCGACACCATAGGGCTTCTCCACCAGGTGATCCTCTTTATCCTCGCCACCGAAGACGAAGTCCCGGAAACTGCTCTTCCCGGACGAGACGTCCAGCGGCGAGGAAAAACTCGCCAGGAACTGAAAACGGGGAAGATCGGGCGGCAGGGGATAGAACAGGTATTCCTCCGCCTCGTCGCCGGAATCGGCATGCGAGACACCCATCGGTGCACCGGTAAGAACACACACCCCCAGCAACGTGAGCGAGAATATTGCCAGCTTGCTTCGAATCACTTCCTGTCCCCCCTTCTTATCGACATCCACGCCGTAAGAACCAAAAACGCCGCCATCGGCTGCCGCGCCGATGGCAGCGTTGATGTTCCTACCGCTTTACTTGTTATGGCACGTGAGGCACATAGCACTTGCGGCATTGGTCACGCGCAGGAACGGTTCAAGAGAGTTGTCATGCACGTCGTGACACGAAGCGCACTCCATGTTTCCTGCGAACAACATGTCCTCATCGATCGTGCCACCGAGCCCGGAATTTGCCGAGGCCGGGTCGGCCAGCCCGCCGTCCGTGGTCGCAAGCGCGCTATCGTAGATGAAGGAGATCGGGTGATCGTTGCTCAGGTCGGTGCCGATCAGTGCCCCTCCGCTTATGACGTTGCCCGGCGTGCCGGCTCCGCCGCCGAAAGCGTCCAGCGCGACCGTGCCGTCATGGCAGGACAGGCAGAGCTTGGAAGCTCCCCCGGGTTGACCGGACGGGCCGCCGTCGAACGTCGGCGATGAGTAGACGGTAAAGGTCGCCCCGGTTACTTCGTGATTCCAGAGGGGGGCCTCTGCTACGGTCGTGTCTGAGTTATGTGGTGTATGGCATACCACACAGATCTCACCGCCCGTGCCCTGCACGCTGCTGAGATCATGGTCCGTGCCTACGATCGTTTGCGCAGACGCGGAACCCGCAAACAACAGGCCGGCCATTGCCATTAAACCTGTCAGTTTTTTGCTCATCATTTTCAACTCCTGAATTTCCCCTTGCGCGAAATCTGTAACCGCATGTTCGACCTGTAGGTCAGAGACCATGCCGATCCCCGGTTACCCAATCTTTGTTTTTCCTCCTGACCTATACGAACGATCAGGTATCACCTGATCGAACGACTAGATTATTGGGGACAGAAGCTCGAACCGGGATTGTGGCTGGCGCGTAGGCAATTGGGGGAATTACCTACTCCGGAGTCGTCGCTGGGCGAACATTCAACGTGTTAGAATTGCCGGGCCCTCGATGGGTCTTTGCGAGATCGCTTTCCAACTCCTGACCCTTGCGCTCTCTGATGTTCCCGTCAGGCAAAACGCAATCTGACTGTTAGATAGCTTTGAAAACCCCGCCTTGCGCGGGGTTTTCATTATCGGCGAAGCGCCTGAATCAATAATTCCCGCCCAGCAGGCGTTCCAGTCCCTCGCGCGCCCGCGATGCCCATCGCGCGACGATGCGGTCAACACCCTCCCAGGTCGAGATGACGCCGTCACCGCTGACCATCGCCGCCCCTTCGACAGCCTGCCGGTCGAACACCCGGGCCAGCACTTCGTCCGATTGCGAGTCGCGCAACTCGATCACCAGTGTCATCTCGCCGACGGTCTCGAGCGCGAAACCGGCGCGGCCGGCACCACCCACCCGGCGGCCCGGCGCTCGCGCGACGATGTCCTGCACGCGCACTCGCAGGGCCAGCACATCGGGGCCGGGGGCGGTAGCGACCTCGACGTTTTCGAGCTTCCCCAGCTCCTCACCGAACGCGGTCGCCATAGCCGCCCGTAGGCGGGTCTTCTGGTCTTCGCCCAGGGGAAACTGGTTCTGTTCGCGATCGGGTGTGCGGAACGCCAGTTCGAGTTCATCGACCATGAGCTTCGTGTAGTCGGCAAACGTCACGCCCGGCCGCACGAATGCCACCTCGAAATTCCGCGCAGGGACCTCCTGCAGACCCTCGATGTTAACCTCGCCGATGGGCTTCGGCTGGGTGGGCTGCGGCCCGCAGCCACTCGCGGCAGCCGCAACCAGGGCCAGGATGCCGAGACGAATCGAAGAGAGACGAGTCATTGCTGCCACCAGGGTGAATTGCCGGACTGCTCATCCTACCGCCCGGCGCGGCGGAGCAGAAGCGCGATTAATATCAGGCAGGGCCGCGATCGCGTAACGCATTGCCAATGTTAAGGATTTGCCAGCTTGCGCCGTGTATCATGTCTGCCTGCCCCGAGACAAAAGCCAATGAGAAACACGGGAGGCCTCTCATGAGAAGTTTCTACCTTCTTGCCAGCCTGTTCATCGTGAATTCCGCCTTCGCCCAGATTCCGGCGCCGCCCGATCCCGAGGAGACGCTGTCTCCGGCTTACACGGGTAAGTCCTACTCGCCGTATGCCGGCCGCCAGACGGCACTGATGCCGCTCTGGGGCGACAGTCACCTGCACACCGATATCTCGATGGACGCCGGCGCTTTCGGCAACCGCCTCGGCCTGGATGCGGCCTACCGTTTCGCTCGCGGCGAAGAAGTCGTCACTTCGACGGGAATTCGGGCGCGCCTTTCGCGTCCGCTGGACTGGCTCGTGATCGCCGATCACTCCGACAACATGGGCTTCTTTCCCGACATGATTGCGGGCGCCCCGCACATTCTCAGCGATCCGACGGGCAAGGACTGGTACAACCGCATCCAGGCCGGTGAGGGTGTGGGCGTCGCGCTCGAACTGATAGGCAAGTTCTCACAAGGCGATTTCCCGCCGGCGCTCATGTACACGCCGGATTCTGCGCCTTACAAGTCGGCATGGGCGAAGACCGTTGCCGCTGCGGAACAATACAACGACCCCGGCAAGTTCACGGCCTTCATCGGCTACGAGTGGACCTCGCTGGTCACCGGCAACAACATGCACCGCGTCGTGGTCTACCGGGATGACGGCGACAAGGGCGGCCAGATGGTGCCCTTCACCACGATCGAGCCGACGGGCAGCATCAACCCGCGCGACCTCTGGAAATGGCTCGAGGAGTACGAGGACAAGACCGGCGGCGACGTGCTCGCGATTGCCCATAACGGCAACCTCGCCAACGGCATCATGTTCCCGATGCGCGCACAGTACGACGGCCGCAAGCTCGACGACGAGTACGTGCAGGCGCGCGCGAAGTGGGAGCCGCTCTACGAAGCCACGCAGATCAAGGGCGACGGGGAAACCCACCCGTTCCTGTCTCCTGACGACGAATTCGCCGACTACGAGACCTGGGATATCGGCAACCTGGATGTCTCGGAGGCCAAGACGGAAGACATGCTTGCCGGCGAGTACGCACGCGAAGCGCTCAAACGCGGCCTCGCTATCGAGGAACGTCTCGGCACCAATCCCTACAAGTTCGGCATGATCGGTTCGACCGACAGCCACACCTCGCTGGTCGCCGTCGAGGAAGACAACTTCTTCGGCAAGCACTCTGGCGCCGAGCCGAGCCCCGAACGCATGTCGCACCCGTTCATGAGCAATGAGAACGGCACGATCATGGGTTGGCAGCAGGTGGCGTCGGGTCTTGCCGCCGTGTGGGCATCGGAGAACACGCGCGAAGCCATCTTCGACGCGATGGCCCGCAAGGAGACCTACGCGACGACCGGCAGCCGCATGATGGTGCGGTTTTTCGGCGGCTGGGAGTTTACCGATGCGGATCTCAACAGTCGCCAGCCCGTATTCGCCGGCTACGGCAAGGGCGTGCCCATGGGCGGCGACCTGACAGCCGCGCCCGAAGGCAAGGCCCCCACGTTCATGGCCTATGCCGTGCGCGACCCGATCGGCGCGAACCTCGACCGTATCCAGATCGTGAAGGGCTGGAAGGACGGCAAGGAACTGAAAGAAAAGGTCTATGACGTCGCCTGGTCGGGCGATCGCAGGATCGGCGCGAACGGCAAGCTGCCGCCGGTCGGCAACACGGTCAACGTCGTGACCGCGAGCTGGACCAACACGATCGGCGCACCCGAACTCGGCGTCGTCTGGACGGACCCGGACTTCGATCCGGAGCAGCGCGCGTTTTATTACGTTCGGGTCCTCGAGATCCCGACACCGCGCTGGTCGCTGTATGACGCCGTGCGTTTCGATATCGAGCTCCCCGACGGGGCGCCCACGTCAACGCAGGAGCGCGCGTACACGTCGCCGATCTGGTATACACCATAATATCCGGATTGTTACGATTTCGGCCGCTATGATCGGTATCATAGCGGCCCATTTTTTGTGACGGCCC
>Ga0316191_10002169_pt1 | contig 14162 bp, 13 predicted proteins | sample Eddworburr2cm_MG_FD_204928 | JGI IMG/M metagenome (GOLD analysis project Ga0316191, IMG submission 204928) | Coastal sediment microbial communities from Maine, United States - Eddy worm burrow 2 cm | ecosystem: Environmental > Aquatic > Marine > Coastal > Sediment | place: USA: Maine...
GCAAATCGCAAACGCCTGAACAGGCAGCTGACGAAGAAGGCCAGCAGATGCTGGCTGCGATTCCCAAAGACTGCACGGTGGTGGCACTCGATGTGCCTGGTAAAAGCTGGTCAACAGAAATGCTGGCCGGGCGGCTGCAGGACTGGCTGGGTTCCGGACGTGATGTGGCCTTGCTGGTGGGTGGCCCGGATGGCCTGTCGGCCGGCTGCCTGGCGCGGGCCGACCTGAAGTGGTCGTTATCAGCGCTAACCTATCCGCATCCGCTGGTGCGTGTCATCCTGTCCGAGCAGCTATACCGTGCCTGGACCATTAATGCAGGTCATCCTTACCATCGATCATGATAAAGTTGCCTGATGAATTCCATGGCGACGCATACCGGTGCTTCTGACAAGCGGTTGGCAAATATCTTCCTGGCATCGCAGTCACCACGACGCAGGGAATTGTTGCAGCAGATCGGGGTCCACTTTGAACTGCTGCCGGTGGCTATTGACGAGGCGCAACAAGCCGATGAAACACCACAAGCCTGTGTGCAGCGCCTGGCGCTGGAAAAGGCGCGGGCGGGCAGAGCGGTATTGCCGGCAGGCCGTTCACAGCCGGTGATGGGTGCCGATACGCTGGTGGTATGTGGTGACGCCGTGCTCGGCAAGCCGGCTGATCGGGAGGCGGCACTTGCCATGTTGCAATCGCTCTCCGGCACTACCCACCAGGTCATTACTGCGGTTGCGCTGGCAGGTGATCACGAGGCGAGCTGCATCAGTACCAGTGACGTGACATTTCGCAGGTTAACTGTGGCTGAATGTGAGGCATACTGGGAGACCGGTGAGCCGTGGGACAAGGCAGGGGCATATGCAGTGCAGGGGCTGGCCGCGATTTTTATCAGCCGGCTCGAGGGCAGTTACTCGGGTGTTATGGGGTTGCCGCTGTATGAAACGGCAGCCTTGCTGAAAGATTTCGGCATTACACTTTTATAGTATTTGCCCTGGCAGACAGTCGTTTACGGAAAGGGATATATGAGCGAAGAGATATTAATCAATGTGACACCAAGGGAAACCCGCGTTGCGGTGGTGGAAAACGGTGTGTTGCAGGAAATATTTATCGAACGCGCCAGGCGTCGTGGCATCGTTGGCAAGATCTACCGTGGCAAGGTCTGTCGCGTGTTGCCGGGTATGCAGGCAGCATTTGTGGATATCGGGCTGGAGCGGGCAGCTTTTTTGCATGCGTCGGATGTCAGTCCACGTAGTCCTGATAACGATGCCGGGGGTGAAGGTGAATCCGATATCAGTGATCTGCTGCGTGAGGGACAGGAAATCTCCGTGCAGGTGATCAAGGATCCGCTGGGTACCAAGGGTGCCCGCCTGACAACGCAGATCACGATTCCGTCGCGTTACCTGGTGTTTGTCCCGAATGTTGTCAATGTCGGTATTTCCCAGAAGATTGAGGACGAAGAGGAGCGGGTGCGGCTGCGCGATATCATCCAGCTGTTCATGACGGACCAGGATGGCGGTGGTTACATTGCCCGTACCGCTGCAGAGAGTGCCGATGCCGATGCATTGCGCGCCGACATGCTGTTTCTCAGCAAGTTGTGGCAATCCGTGCAAGAAGCCGACGCGATTGCAGAACCCGGTACAGTTATTTATGACGACCTGCCGCTGACTATTCGTGTGATGCGCGATATGCTCGGCAGCGGCATTGAAAAGGTACGAATCGATTCGCGCGAAAGCTTTCAGCGTGCCCATGAATTTTGTGAGCGTTTCATGCCGGAGCTGGAGTCGCGGGTTGAATACTATCCGGGTGAACGTCCGATCTTTGATATCTACGGTATCGAGGACGAGATCCAGAAAGCGCTGGACCGCAAGGTGCAGCTGAAGTCAGGTGGTTACCTTATCATTGACCAGACCGAGGCCATGACAACGGCGGACGTTAACACCGGTGGCTATGTCGGGCATCGCAACCTCGAAGAAACCATTTTCAAAACCAACCTGGAAGCGGCACAGGCGATTGCCCGCCAACTGCGTCTGCGTAACCTCGGCGGTATTATTATTATCGACTTTATCGATATGTCGCAGCAGGAACACAAGCGCCAGGTGCTGCGGGCGCTGGAGAAATGTCTCGACAAGGACCATGCACGCACGCACATAACCGAAGTATCGTCGCTCGGACTGGTGGAAATGACCCGCAAGCGCACGCGCGAGAGTCTGGAACATGTGCTCTGTGAAACCTGTCCAACCTGCGGCGGCCGGGCTTCGCTGAAAACACCGGAAACAGCCTGTTACGAAATATTCCGCGAAATACTGCGAGAATCGCGTCAGTTTGACGCACAGCAGTTACTGGTGCTGGCCTCGCAGGAAGTGGTAGACCTGCTGCTTGACGAAGAGTCTACCAGTCTAGCCGAGCTGGAGGTGTTTATCGGCAAGCCCATCAGATTCCAGGTGGAGGCCCTGTATACGCAGGAACAATATGACGTTGTGCTCCTGTAGTCCGGCCAGGCAGTTCAGCCAGAACAGCTGCGCTTGCAAACCATGCTAAGACGGATTTTCCACATACTCTGGTATATGTTGGTAGCGCTGCTGTTTCTCGTGGCGGTGGTGCTGACAGCTGCTCGTCTATGGGTGCCTTCACTCGGTGAGTATCGTCTGGAAATCGAGGCTGCCGCCAGTGAGGCGCTGAAAAAAGATGTCAGTATTGGTCGGCTGGAAGCGACCTTTCGTGGTCTGAATCCGGTGCTGAAGCTGAAGAACGTTGAAGTTGCCGACCCGACGGGTGAGCAGGGCAGTCTTGCTATCCGGGAAGTCTGGATCACCATCGATGCGGAAAGCTACGCTGCCGAGCAGCAACTGCAGTTTGCCGGTATTGACATGATCGGTGCGGATATCACGCTGATTCGTGACGCAGATGGAAAGTTTTATCTCGACAAGTTCAGGGATGATGGCGAGGACGATCGTTCGCTGGATCAATTGATGCAAATGTCACGCCTGTCCGTGTATGACGTCAGTCTGACCTTCATTGATCAAATGCATGCCGAGCCCCCGCAGCGATTTTCAAATATTGCGCTGTCTCTGAAAAACAGTGGTTACACACACCGCTTGACCGGACATGCGCTGTTGCCGGCGGATGTCGGTTACCGTGTCGATGTCGAGGCAGAACTCTACGGTGACAGCGACAGCCCGGCATCCTGGCAAGGGCGGTTGTATGCAAAACTGCAGGCGCTTGCATTCACTGCCGTGCCGCAGCGCTACCTGTACGAGGGCATGGCGCTGCAGGGAGTTGCCGATTTTCGTTTGTGGGCGGATGTTGCGGGATTTAATGTGCGTTCCGTCAGTGGCGAACTGGATACCCATGATCTGCAGGTAAGCCATGTCAAGGACGATCAGCAATATCACTTTACGGCGGAAAAACTCGCTGGCCGCTTTGGCTGGCGGCGGCAGGAGTCCGGCTGGCAGTTTGCGCTGCAGCAGCTGGTTGTTGATCAGCACGGGCGTGCCTGGACCACTGACAACCTGTCGCTGGCGGGTATCAATGAGGAACAGGTCAGCCATGTAAAAGGTGTTTCTTCGCTTATCAAGCTGGATGGCTTCGGTGCATTGCTGCCGGTTATTCCGGGATTGACGCCGGCTGACCGGCAGTTGCTGGCCGATCTGCAGCCACAGGGGTTGCTGAAAGACCTGCGGTTTGAGCTCTCCAGTGAGGCCGGCAGCATGCAACTCAGCGACTTTTCTGCACGCTTTAGCGATCTGGGCATTGGTGAGTCCGGCGCCTATCCGTTATTTACCGGTTTGGACGGACGCATCAGCGGCAACCTGACTGCTGGCACAATAGCGCTTAACAGCTATAACGCCAGTATTTACAACAGCAAGCTGTTTCGGCAAGCGTTGTCGTTAGAGCAGGTGCAGGGCGATATCCACTGGCTGATTGGGGACGAGCGTGTAGAGGCCGGGACTGATGCGTTGGTAATCAGCAATCAGGATATCTCCCTGAACGCAAAATTCGGCGTCGATTTTCCTGTCGGGGAAGGTGCTGCCTCTATAAACCTGGAACTGGCTGTCGAACATGCGGATGTCGGGCGTGTGCAGGCGTACCTGCCAGCTGGCAAGATGTCTCCAGCGGCTGTGAGCTGGCTGGATGACAGTCTCAAGAGCGGCACGGTGACCGATGGAACGGTGCTTGTTAACGGCCGCCTGGACCAACTGCCCTTTGATAACGGCGAGGGGCGGCTCGAGGTGCGTTTGCCGGTCACCGGTGCCGAGTTGCGTTTCAATCCTGGCTGGTCGCCGTTAACGCAAATCAATGCGCAGGTAGATTTTACCGGGCGTTCCATGGATATTCTCGGCAGCACTGCCCTGATGCGTACCGCCAAGCTGGAAAATATCCATGTACAAATCGAGGACCTCGCCAGGCCGGTATTGACCATCAAGGGTAATGCCAGCGGTGACTTGCCAGTGATGCTGGCCGAGCTTGGCAGCAGTACCCTGGGTGTGACCTACGGAGGCTTTGTCGATAGTGTGACCACCGGCGGGCCAGCCTCGCTGGCGCTGGATATCAGCTTGCCGCTTACGGAAACCAGACAAGCCGTGCAGGTAAGCGGGAAAATACAGCTCGGGGACAATACCCTGAAGGTCAATGATACCGAGTTTGAACTGCAGCAAATCAAGGGCAGGCTGGACTTTGATTCGAACGGTATCAAGGGCAAGCAACTGCAGGCGAAGCTGTTTGACAAGGCAACTGTCGCCAACGTGTGGACAGATGCAGGCGCCACGCATATTTCACTGGACGGGCGCCTGGGCGTGCTGGACCGTTATGTTCCAAAGGACAATGCAATTGGCGCGGCTATTTCGGGTGACAGTGACTGGCATGTGCAGGTGGTTATTCGCGGCATGCCTGCACGCGGCAAGCAGGCAAATGTCGGCGTGGTGGTGAAGTCTGATCTTGTCGGAACACAGATTGATTTGCCAGTACCGTTTGGCAAGGAAAAAAGTGTTGAACGTTTGATATCCATCACCATCAACAATGCTGTTGAGCCGGTAAAAACCCTGCGCATCACCTATGGCGGGGTGCTGGATGCCCTGCTGGATATCAGCGCCGACAAGCAGCCTGCCACAATTCTGAAAGCTGCGGTAACCAGCGGTGGTGCCGAACCGGTGTTGCCGGAAGAGGCAGTGATCCTGTTAAGCGGTGATCTAAACCAGCTTCACGTCACACAATGGCGGCCGCATCTGACGGGCGGTGGTGGTGCCGGTCTGCCGGTCAGGCTGGTGTTGCAGGTTGGGGAGCTTGAGGTGCAGAACTATTTTCTCAGCGAAGTTACCGTGGCGATGGATTCGGTCGGTGATGTCTGGAATATCAAGGTCGATGGCCCGGCTGCCGCCGGTGATGGCCAACTGGTGAACACAGACGCCGGGCTCGACAAGGTGGTGATGAAGCTTGCGCGGCTGAAACTTCGCAGTGGCGAGCCGCCTGCCACTGAATCGGCCAGCAAGATGACGCCGGCAGACTTCCCTGACTTTGATGTCACGGTAGAAAAACTGGTTTATAACAAGGCGCAGCTGGGTCAGTTTAAGCTGCAGGCAGCAAAATTACCCGGCAACCGCTATCACGTGAAAACGCTATCACTGTTTTCTGATTTGCTTGATATGCAACTCACGGGCAACTGGGAACAACAGGGCAGTCAGCAATTATCCAGTATGGAGCTAAAGGTCGAGCGGGGAAAACTGGACCGGTTGATGCGCCTGCTTGATTACCAGAAAAGTATTGAGGACGGTGAGCTCTCTGGCGCGTTGCGTGTTAACTGGCCGGGTGCGCTTTGGAATTTTTCACCGGCTACCGCAGAAGGAAAATTGCGTATCAAGATCGAGGATGGCCAGTTGCTGGATGTCGAGCCCGGAGCGGCCGGGCGTGTGCTGGGTCTGACCAGTCTCAGTAATTTGCCACGACGCCTGTTACTGGATTTCAGTGACCTTTACAAAGAAGGCTTCAGTTTTGACAGTATAAAGGGCACTTTTACCCTGGACGGGGGTAATGCCTATACCAATGATCTGTACATCGACGGGCCATCTGCCAAGATCGAAATTTCCGGGCGTATCGGGCTGGCTGAAGAGGATTACGATGAACTGGTGACGGTGACGCCGTATGTGCAATCCGGCCTGTCGCTGGCTGGAGCGCTGGCGGCCGGGCCGGTCATCGGTGCGGTGATTATCTTCGCCGACAAGCTGCTGGAAGACAAGCTCGGTCCTCTCAGCAGGATCGGGCAGAAGCAATATTCGGTAACCGGCCCCTGGAGTGATCCACTGATTGAAGAGCTTGGCTCCGGAGACGCTGGAGCGGCGCAGCAGGAGGGTGAGGAGGAGGCAGTGGATACGGCACCTGATTATAATGATGACTTTGAATAGCCTTACTTTACGTGGTGCAGTTAGCCGCATAGAAAAGGCTGTTTTCAGAAATTGTGTTATTCTTTAGAATCTGTCCGTATATCAAGGTAACTGGCATAAAATTATGAGTGTTGTCGCATGTATCCAGATGGCTTCCGGCCCGAATATCGGGGCAAATCTGCTGGAAGCCGAGCGCCTGATCGAAGAGGCCGTTAGTCAGCAGGCACGGCTGGTGGTGCTACCCGAGAATTTCGCACTGATGGGCAAAACCGAACAGGACAAGGTCACTGCGCGCGAAGAGCCGGGCAGCGGAGCTATCCAGACGTTCCTGTCAGAACAGGCATCGCGGCATGGTATCTGGTTGGTCGGTGGCACTATCCCGCTGGTCGCACAGGACCCCAACAAGGTACGCGCCAGTTCCCTCGTGTTTGATGACAAGGGCAAGCAGGTTGCCCGCTATGACAAGATTCACCTGTTCGATGTCGAGCTGCCCGACAATGCAGAGCAGTACACGGAATCGGACACCATTGAGCCGGGGGACCAGGTCGTTGTTATCGATTCACCCTTCGGACGCATCGGGCTGTCAGTATGCTACGACCTGCGTTTTCCGGAGTTGTTCCGGCAGCAGTTGGAGGCCGGCATGGAAGTCATGGTGCTGCCATCTGCATTTACCGCAATAACCGGCCGTGCGCACTGGGAAGTGCTGGTACGTGCCCGTGCCATTGAAAACCTTTGCTATGTGATCGCGCCGGACCAGGGTGGCTACCATCTCAACGGCCGAGAAACATACGGTCACAGCATGATCGTTGATCCCTGGGGTTCGGTATTAAACAGTCTCAATCGCGGCCCGGGTGTCGTCTGCGCCGAGATCGAACTTGGGCGGCTGAATAATGCACGCCGCAATTTCCCGAGTATCGATCATCGTCGTCTTCAATGTCTGAATAAAAAATCATGAGTCAATCAAACCTGGATATCGCACGGCAACGTCTGCTTGCCCCGGCCGGTATTGACGAGAATGACCTGAACAAGGTGTTCGGCAGTTTGCTGGGACATGCCGTTGACAGCGGTGACCTGTATTTCCAGTCAACCCGTTATGAATCCTGGGTGCTGGAAGACGGCATCGTCAAGGAAGGTACACACAGCATTGAGCAGGGTGCCGGGGTACGCGCTGTCAGTGGTGACAAGACCGGCTTTGCCTATTCCGACGAGATTATGATGCCGGCACTGTTGCAGGCCTCCGGTGCCGCGCGCGCCATTGCAAAGCACGGCAGCGAGGGCAAACTGCAGGCCTGGCATGCCCGCGATCAGCAGTTGTTATACCCGGCGATCGATCCGCTGGACCGCATGAGCGCGGATGACAAGGTGTCACTGTTAAAACAGCTGGATGCCGAGGCGCGTCAACAGGATTCCCGCGTCAGGGAAGTAATTGTCAGCCTCGCCGGTGTGCATGAAGTTGTCATGGTGGCCGTCAGTGATGGCACACTGGCTGCGGATGTGCGCCCCCTGGTGCGTTGTAATGTCACCGTCATTGTTGAGCAGGATGGCCGCCGCGAACAGGCCAGTTCCGGTGGTGGCGGACGTTCCGACTATGGTTTTTTTCTGGATGAAGACCGTGCCAAAGGCTATGCGCATGAAGCCGTGCGCCAGGCACTGGTAAACCTGGATGCCGTTGACGCTCCCGCCGGCAGCATGCCGGTGGTGCTGGGTCCCGGCTGGCCGGGCATCCTGTTGCACGAAGCGATTGGCCATGGCCTTGAAGGTGATTTCAATCGCAAGGGTACGTCTGCTTTTGCCGGCATGGTGGGTCAGCAGGTGGGCTCGCCCCTGTGTACCGTGGTCGATGACGGCACTATAAGCGGCCGACGCGGTTCACTGAATGTCGATGACGAGGGTATTGAATCCCAGAACACCGTCCTTATCGAGAACGGAATTCTCAAGGGTTACATGCAGGATCGCATGAACGCCGGGTTGATGGGCGTGAGCTCAACCGGTAACGGCCGCCGCGAATCCTACGCGCATCTGCCGATGCCACGGATGACCAATACCTACATGCTGGCCGGTGAGCACGACCCGCAGGAAATCATCGCTTCGGTCGACAGGGGGATCTACGCCGTGAACTTTGGTGGCGGCCAGGTCGACATCACCTCCGGCAAGTTCGTGTTCTCCGCCAGCGAGGCCTACCTGATCGAAAAAGGCAAGGTTACACGCCCGGTCAAGGGCGCCACACTGATTGGAAATGGACCGGAAGTACTGAAGCACGTCTCCATGCTTGGTAACGACCTGCAACTGGATTCCGGTGTCGGTACCTGCGGCAAGGAAGGCCAGAGTGTCCCGGTCGGGGTGGGGCAGCCAACCATGCTGATTGACAAGCTGACGGTGGGTGGTACCAGTTCCTGAAAGCAGGTGTTAGCAGTTGCAGGCAGGACTTCGTTGAGGGCTTCCTGCCAATCCCTGAAAGTTATGAAATGTTTATAGTATGGTGCATACGCCAGCATTATTGGTATATCTGCGAACTATAAGCAGGACAACCGGGAGGGACGCACAATTAACAGTCTGCTTGAAAAAAACTTCCTGAATCTGTCGATAAAGCCCGGATCAGGTTATTGACCTTCCGATAAAACACTTTCTTACTGCTAACTTTAGTATGAATACGCAACACGATCTGGAAGTTTTATTAAAATCGCGTACCCCGTTGCTTGTAATTGAGTCAGGCGAAGAAAAACGGGTTCTTGAGTTAATAAAGAGTGCCTGCCTCAATATGCAGACGATGCTGTTTTCATGGAAGATTACTGAAGGCTTGCGACGTGTGGATCCTGATTATTCGCCGCAAAGACATAATTCAGAACCTGACAAGGTGCTCGCGCATATTGCGGCCGCAAAAACCCGGGCCGTCTATGTTCTGCTCGATTTTCATGCGCACTTTAATGATCCGGTACTGGTCCGGCGCCTCAAGGATATAGTGCTTTCAGCCCGGGAAACGGGGACAACGGTGGTGTTGTTAAGTCACCAGATCAAGCTTCCCGGAGAACTCCTGCATTACAGTGGCCATTTCGAGCCGGCACTGCCTGACGACAGGGAAACCCGCCGTATTGTTATGGAGATTGCTGATTCGCGGTCACAGGAACTGGCATCCGGCATGGTAAACATTGATCAGGACTCGCTGGATCAGGTGGTCTCCAATCTTCAGGGGATGACTGCCCTGGATGTTAGTCGACTGGCTCGTAATCTTGTTTATGATGACGATGCAATCACGCACAGTGATTTGCCGGGCTTGATGAAGGCGAAGTATGAACTGCTGAAAAATGACGGCCTGTTGAGTTTTGAAGCGGACACGGCAAATTACGCTGATGTCGCGGGTATGCAACGGTTGAAAAACTGGCTCGGGCAACGCAAGCAGACCTTTCTTTTTCCGGATAAAACGCCGGGGCTGGATCCTTCCCGCGGTGTCCTGCTGTTGGGGGTACAGGGCTGCGGAAAAAGTCTGGCTGCCAAGGCAGTTGCCGGCTTGTTTGGCGTGGGTTTGCTGAGACTGGATTTTGGTTCCCTGTACAACAAGTACCATGGCGAAACAGAACGGAATCTGCGCGAGTCGCTGAAAATGGCGGAAATAATGGCCCCCTGTGTGTTATGGATTGATGAGATCGAAAAGGGGCTCAGCGTCGGGACAGAAGATGGTGGTACCAGTAACCGCGTATTGGGTACCTTGCTTACCTGGATGGCAGAGAGGACGGCGCCGGTGTTTATGGTGGCCACGGCCAACAATATAAAGGCGTTACCGGCCGAGTTGGTCCGCAAGGGTCGATTTGACGAGATTTTCTTTGTAGACCTGCCGCAGAAAGATATTCGCGCCGCAATCTTTCAGATCCACCTGGAGAAGCGGGGTCTTGATGCAGCCATGTTTGATCTGGATGCGCTGGCCAGTATTAGCGAGGGATTCACAGGTGCAGAACTCGAGCAGGCCGTGGTTTCCGCGCTCTATACGTCCTATGCCCGGGGCGTACCACTATCAACCGGGCTGATTGAGTCGGAACTGGTCAATACCCGTCCCCTTTCCGTGGTTATGTCAGAACAGATCAGTGCGCTTCGACAATGGGCGCTGGAACGTACTGTTCCGGCTGACTGATGGGGTTCAGGCGCGTCTCATTTTATTTCAGTATTCCAGCAGACAAATGAGTGAATTCACAGACAGTCTCCAGGAGGTGTTTGTGCTGTTCGGCCCTGTGCAGGCGCGGCGCATGTTTGGGGGGTATGGTATTTTCCATGACGGCCTGATGTTTGGTCTGGTAGCCGATGAGGTGTTGTACCTCAAGGCAGATGGCAAATCTTCAAGCGAGTTCGAGCAGCGTGGCCTGGGTCAATTCGGGTACGAAAAGAACTCGAAGATAATAAATATGTCGTACTACATGGCTCCAGAGGAAATATTCGACGATCCTGAAGAGGCGAAGGTTTGGGCAAGCCTCGCTTTTGATGCCGCATTAAGATCAAGGAAACCTGTTAAATGAAACGTGTCATCAAGAGCATTGATGCCAGCCAGTTACATGTGCTGAAGGACTTGCTTGAGACCAATGGAATTCCTGCGCTCATCAACGGTGAAAATACGGCGCGTATCATTACCCCCTTCCTGATGACGGAGCCCAGCCTGTGGGTATATCTGGATGAGCAAAGGGATGAGGCCTTGAGGCTGATCGAGGATCCTGATTACGAGGTTGTTAATAAAGTAGACATGATCGAGTTTTATAAAGTTGCCGATACTGTCACTGACAAACCGGAAAGCCTGAACACGGCGCTTGTCTATCTGGGTGCTACCATGGCGATGGTTTTGCTGGGGTTGTTTGTACTGGTTAAGGTGCTGGAGTGGGTGATAGTGTGAATGAGCTTCCGAAATGTCCGCAATGTGATTCTGCATTCACCTATGAGGACAGGGCAATGTATGTCTGTCCCGAATGCGCTAATGAATGGCCGTCCGTTCCTGAATCGGATGAAGTGGATACCGGGTTAAGTATTGTTGATTTCAATGGTAATGTACTGTCAGATGGCGATACGGTTGCTGTTATCAAGGACTTGAAAGTGAAAGGTTCCTCCTCTGTCATAAAGGTGGGTACCAGGGTGAAGAGTATTCGCCTGGTAGCAGGAGATCACAATATCGATTGCAGGATACCGGGTATTGGTTCGATGCAGCTTAAATCTGCATTCGTTAAAAAAGTGTAGGTGTTTAATGAATTATTTGAGAATGGCAGCACTGGTTATTTTTCCGAGTGTTTTTTCAATGGCACAGTTGAGCCTGGCAGACGCGGTGCCTGCCAACGGCAAGCTCAGGTGCGGGGAGGGGCACTGTGCCGTCTGGTCTGGAAAAACAGGTGACTGGCTTTCTCCCGAGGCTTTCTGGCTGCAATATGCGGCTGCCAATGACGGCTCTTTCTGGGGGAAGAGCCCGGAATATCCGCCATATGAGAAAGTCGGCGAGCATGACACCTTGCTTGTTGATAGCGGGCGCGGACTATGCCTGATGGAGTTCTTTCATTCGCGCTGGCGCCGGGCCAATGATGTGCGCCGCTGGGATCCGGGGTTTAGTGAGGTTGGTGGCTGTCCGTATGTGTTTGACTGAAACAGTTATGTTTTTTCCCAAACTGCAGAGAGGGTGCTATGAATACGATTGAAGCTATCTACAAACGCCGTGCCGTGAAAGCCTTTGATGCCACGCACAAGCTGAGTGCCGATGAAGAGCGTACCTTGCTGGAAGCAACTATCCAGGCGCCGACCAGTTTTAACATCCAGCACTGGCGCATGGTGATATTCCGTGATCCGGAGTTGCGCGCGAAGCTGCGCAAGCAATTCGGTAATGATCAGGCGCAGATAACCGATGCCTCGTTGCTTGTTCTGTTTACCGCAGACGTCAAGGCGTGGGCCAAAAATCCGGAAAGATACTGGGCTAATGCACCGGATGAGGTTGCTGATCTGCTGGTTAACTGGATGGGCCCGTTCCATGAAGGCCGTGAGTGGTTGCAGCGCGACGAGGCGCAACGTTCCATCGGGATTGCAATGCAGACATTGATGCTGGCCGCGCAGGACATGGGCTACCAGTCCTGCCCCATGATCGGTTATGAAATTGAGCAGGTTGCCGAGTTGATCAAGCTGCCGGAAGATTATGTGATGGGGCCGATGGTGGCCATCGGTAAAGGCACCAGGGAACCCTGGCCGAAGCCAGGACAATTGCCACTCGACGAACTGGTCGTTGAAGATTCCTTTTAAAAGCCGGTCTCCTCGCGCTTGCCTGAGTCAGTGCTGCTGAGCAAACCCTGACGTGTTATTGGTGATTTCTGCGCTGTTGCCGGTGTTTACCGTCATCGTGCTGGGCTATTACCTGCGGCATTCCTCGTTGCTGGATGAATCGGCCTGGCGCGGGCTGGAGAACCTCTGTTACTTCGTGTTGTTCCCGGTGTTGCTGGTGAAGACACTGGCAGTGGCGGATATTGGCTCTGCAGAAATTGTGCGCTTCTCCGGCGCATTGCTGTTTGCCATTTTTACGATGACCGGCTTGTTGTTGCTGTTGTATCCGCTGTTGCACCGTTACTTCAATGTCTCACGTGCTGCCTTTTCAAGCCTGGTACAGGGGGCGACTCGCTGGCACGGTTTTATTGCCCTGTCGATAGTCGGTTTGCTGCTCGGGGATGTCGGTGTGGCCTATCTGGCGGTCACCATGGCCGTGATTATACCGCCGTTAAATATAATAAATATTATAGTGTTAGCGCACTATGGTGAGATAGAAAATAACTTGCTGCAGGTGCTGGGTAAGCTGGTGAAGAACCCGTTTATCATCGCCTGCGCGCTGGGTGCTTTTCTGAATATAACCGGGCTGGGTCTTGCGCCGTTGCTGTACAACATTGCTGATATCATCGGCAGTGGTGCGCTTGGGATGGGCCTGCTGGCAGTAGGGGCGGGTATTCATCTCAGTGGCATCAGGGACCACCGCGGTCTGGTCGTGTTTGGCGCACTGCTGCGGCTGCTGGGGATGCCGCTGCTGATGCTGGCCGGGTGCCTGTTATTCGGGGTAGAGGGCCTGCCGCGCACCATAGCGATGCTGGCCGGGGCCGTACCAACGGCGTCCTCCTCGTTTGTGCTGGCGCGGCAGATGGGCGGTGATGCCCCGCTGATGGCCAACCTGATCACGCTGCAGGTCTTTGCTGCCGTGGTGACGTTACCGCTGGTTATCTGGGTATCGCAGACACTTTGAGGTTAACCGGAACTAAGGGTGTTACCGGTTACCATGCTATTATTTTTACACATCAAGCGGAGATAAAATCATGGCGAACGAAGGCTACCACGAACCGATCAACGAACTGTCAGACGAGACGCGCGACATGCATCGTGCAATTACTTCCTTAATGGAAGAACTGGAGGCGGTCGACTGGTATAACCAGCGCGTCGACGCCTGCAAGGACAAGGCGCTAAAGGCGATTCTTGCGCATAACCGCGACGAGGAAAAAGAACATGCCGCCATGGTGCTCGAGTGGATCCGGCGCAAGGACCCGGCCATGGACAAGGAGTTGAAGGACTACCTGTTTACAGACAAGACTATTGCGCATGACTGATACGGTCTGGCCCGGAGTGCGCATTGATCTTCTTGAGTGACGCAACCAGACAACAGCTGCACTGCCTGTTTTACGGGCAGGCTCGTGATGCGGTTGAAAAATATTTGCCGGAAACCTGCGGTGATGATTTGCCAGGTGTTGCTGCTGATTATTTACAGCTGGCAGCCGCACTGCAGCCAGGGCAGTTAATAATTGCCCCTGGTACTTCACG
>Ga0316191_10002170_pt1 | contig 14162 bp, 10 predicted proteins | sample Eddworburr2cm_MG_FD_204928 | JGI IMG/M metagenome (GOLD analysis project Ga0316191, IMG submission 204928) | Coastal sediment microbial communities from Maine, United States - Eddy worm burrow 2 cm | ecosystem: Environmental > Aquatic > Marine > Coastal > Sediment | place: USA: Maine...
CGCCTTCTTCAGGTAGTTGGCGGCCGCGCCAGTACCATACCGACCACAGGGACAGTCCATAAACGAACAGCAGCACGCCACTCAGCGCGGGTCGCTCCCTGGCGGCACCCTCCTCTATCTCGGCACGATCGATCTCCGCCATCACCGCCCACTGTGTGTCAGCGAGCGCCATAGGCATATAAACGGACATTACCTCGACGCCGCGATAATCCTGTACATAGGCCATGCCCTGCTCGCCCGCCAGTGCTCGCGCCACAGTTGGCGTGTCCACCACCTGTTTAAGCACTGTGGATTCTTCGTTAAAGCGGGAGTCGCTGCGCATCAAGCGATCTTCGCCAACCAGGTAGGTTTCGCCGGTCTCACCCATGCCGCTGGTGTAATTCATGATCCCCAGTATGCCATCGGTGGGTAATTGAAAAGCAATCACACCCATAAATTCGCCGTTGCCATCTTTCATGGCCGTGGCCATGAACATCGCCGGCGCACCGCCGCTGGCTGCGTAGGCTTGCATGTCGCTGACTACGATCGCACCTTCACGGTTGGTACGTTTCGCGCGGCGAAAAGTCTCAGCAAGACCACTGTCACGGAACGGGCCTGTCTCAAGACTACTGGCAAAATCCGCCTCTTTTTCAACCGAATAAAGAACATCGCCTCCCGGGCTTATCAGGAAAAAATCATAGTAGCCGCGCTGGGTGACAAACAGACGTGCTTGCTCATGCATGCGCGCATGGTAGTCACTATAGGCACTGCCATCGCCCGCATCATCAAGATTGAGACGAAATCCGGCCGGGTGTGGGTTGGCGTCTACATAGGCCTCACGCACCTCATTGGCAACACCCTCATCGCGATCCCAGATATCCACGAGTGCGGCCTGGGCGGCGAGCATGTCCCGGTTAGTGCTCCAGAAGCGCAACTCCGCATCGGCGGTGGCGAAGTACTCCTGGACCGCGCCGCGACGTAGCTCGGTCAGCAACAGCAGGCGGTCGCTTACTAACCGGGAATAGTTATTCAGGTTCCACTGCAGCAGTGCCCACACCACCAGTGCCAGCAGCAAGGCCAGTCCCGCGCCCCAACCCAGCCAGAAACGCACGCCCGAATTCATGCCACTACCCTCCCTTCACCCACAGGCAACCGGTGCATGAGGTTCAGCCGATCCCTGACCAGAGCGTCCACCGCCTGCCAGGTAAAGGAAAAGTGCTCGAACTCCTCCTGGCTGACCTTTTCTCGCTCCAGGTCCCCAACCACTTCCTCCAGCATGTCCATCAACTGATGCTTACGCTGCATCAGCTGTTCATCCAAGGTGTCGCTGCGAGCGGCACTGGCTATCTCCATTAGCTGCCTGTTAAAGGTATACATGCGCAGCCGCCGTGAACGCACCCAGTGGGTGCGCAATGCAAGACCCGCCGAAACCAGGATGGCAATCACATACAGTAGCGCCGATACCAAGCGGGCGTTTTGCTGCATAAAACCGGGCTTCTCCCTGTCATAATAAGAGCGAGCGCCGGGGTGCGCGGTAATGACACTCTCGGAGTCATCCGGCAACGGACCGATAAACCCCGCTAATTTGCTGCTCTCAAGAATGTGCGGCTTCTGCTCGTAAATCGCCTGGGTAATTTTGTATACCAGGTTAGCGTCCATGTCCGTGCGCGCTACCAGCAAGCGTTCCACCACCGCGGTGTCAAGATTATTCGCCGGCAGCGCCGGTGCGCCGCGGTAAGACCCTAGCGGAATAACGCCCGGGGCGATCGCCGGCTGCTTCAGCGCGAGGGCCTCGGACTGGCCAATGGGGACCAGCACCAGCTCCTTGTCACCGATGAGCTCCCGGATGGGACCATTACCCGGCGCACGGACTCGAAATACCGCATCCACCTGACCTCGTTCCATGGCGAAATTTGCCGCCGCCTCAGACATGGGCAAGGCATTCAGGGAGTCGCGATCGATGCCGTAGTGATCGGCCAGGAACCAGAATGAGTTGAACTGCCCGCTGGTGACAGGAGGAATCGCTATGCGGTGTCCGGGCAGGTCGGAAAAATTTTGTATTGCCGCATCGGCCCTGGCAATCAAGTGATAGGCGTCACTGTACAGGGTAGTAACACCCTGGATGCCGTCAGTAGCGGGTGTATCGGCCTGTATGGTACCCATATCGATGCGCCCGTTATCCAGCAGGCGCAGGTTTTCCGCGCTGCCACCGGTTTCAAAAACCACCATGCGAATTCCCAGCTCCGCCTTATTGATGGCATCGGCAATGGCACTGCTCAGGACCAGTGTCTCACTACCGGCGGGCCCACCCGCAACGGTTACCCGGGCTAATCGGCTGCCACCCAGCCACAGCGCGAGGGCGAAAATCGCTAGCAACCATATAATGATCATCAGCAGGATGCGGATACGGGGAGAAAGCAACTGCACTGGATACTCCGATAGGGGAAACGGACATTATACCGCCGCCACTGGTTACTTAAATACCTTAACGCTGCAGGCGCTACTTTCCGCCATAACCAGCGCTTGCTGGCATTGAGGTGTAAACCATGTGTCCGGTATAAAAAGTCTGAAATTGGCGGGAGTAGTAGGATTCGAACCTACGACCGTCGGCTTAGAAGGCCGGTGCTCTATCCAGCTGAGCTATACCCCCAGACAGACCCGATTATACACCGAGGAAACTGGGGTGGCCGACGGGTCTCGAACCCGCCACCTCCGGAGTCACAATCCGGTGCTCTACCTGATGAGCTACGGCCACCATCGAGAAGTGCTGAAAACACTGACACCAACTCGCCCTTAGTGGCCGGAAAGTTGGTCGGGGTAGAGAGATTCGAACTCCCGACATCCTGCTCCCAAAGCAGGCGCGCTACCAGACTGCGCTATACCCCGATCTATCCGTGCCGACGCAAACGCCGACTCCTGTTTTCAGGAGGGCGCATAATACTCACCCGCATGGTAAGCGTCAACGTCACATTGATGATTTTACTACAGTTTCAGAGGCGCGCCTCTTCCACTGTTACCGGTCATCATGGGAGAATACGCGCGTTTGCGCAAGCCAGATGCAAGCGCACCTCCCCCAATTTACAAAGGACCCTTTCACATGCCTGCAATCGTTCTGGATGGAAAAAGCCTGGCGGCGCAAAGCGAAGCTGAACTGCAGTCGCGGGTAGAGCGGTTGAAGGAGAAATCCGGTGGTAAAACGCCCATCCTGGCAACGATCCTGGTTGGCGATGACCCGGCTTCTGCCACCTACGTGAAAATGAAAGGTAATGCCTGCCGCCGCGTAGGCATGGACTCCATGGCAGTGGAAATGCCCGCCTCAACCACCACAGAAGAATTGCTGCTGAAAATCGGGTCACTGAATAACAATCCCGACGTACACGGGATACTGCTGCAGCACCCGGTACCGGAACAGATCGATGAGCGCGCCTGCTTTGATGCCATCGCGCTGCACAAAGACGTGGACGGGGTGACCTGCCTGGGCTTTGGTCGCATGGCGATGGGCGAGGATGCCTATGGTTGCGCCACCCCGCAGGGCATTATGCGCATCCTGGAGTACTACGGGATCGACATCGAGGGTAAGCACGCGGTGGTCGTGGGGCGCAGCCCCATCCTGGGCAAACCCATGGCAATGATGCTGTTGCAAAAAAATGCCACGGTCACCATCTGCCACTCGCGCACCCAGGATCTGCCGGGCATTGTTGCCCAGGCGGACATACTGGTGGGCGCGGTGGGCAAGCCGGAATTCATCCGGGCTGCCTGGGTCAAGGAAGGTGCTGTGGTGGTGGATGCCGGTTATCACCCGGGCGGCGTCGGTGATATCGAACTGTCAGCCCTGCTGGATAAGGCATCGGCCTACACGCCCGTTCCCGGGGGCGTGGGCCCCATGACCATTAACACCCTGATCCTGCAAAGCGTGGAGTCCGGGGAGAAAAGTCTGGGTTAAGCTGTGCTGCGCTTCCACTGGGTTCCCTCTCGGGAGTCTTCCAGTACCACTCCGGCCACGGCCAGGCCCTGGCGAATCTCATCAGCCAGGGCGTAATTACCGTCCAGCTTGGCCTGCTGGCGCCGGGCAATCAGTTCCTCGATCTCCTGCGCACTGATGGCATCGTCTGACGCCGCGTCCTGCAGCCACTCCCGGGGGTCCTGCTGCAATATACCCAGCAGTTGACCGGCGGCCAGGATGCGGGCCTTGAGAGCGGGTTTCTCTGTCTCCGGCGCCTTGTGTAACTGCTTGGCCAGCGCGTGAATTTCCGCGATAGCCACCGGCGTATTCAAATCGTCATTGAGCGCCAGGTAAAACGGCTCCTGCGCCAGTTCGACTGCTGTTTCCGCCGCGGAGTCCTGCACATCGCGCAGGGTCGCATAGAGCCCACTCAAGGTCGTCTCAGCCTGTTCCAGTAATTCCCCAGAGAAATTCAACGGCGAGCGGTAATGGGCCGACAACAGCGCAAAGCGCAGGACTTCACCGCGATAGGACTGCAGCAGATCACGCACCGTGCGCACATTGCCCAGGGACTTGGACATTTTCTCCCCGTCCAGGTCCAGGTAGGCGTTGTGCATCCAGTAGCGCACATAGTCACCGCCGTGAGCGCAGCGACTCTGGGCTATTTCATTTTCGTGATGTGGAAATATCAGGTCGCGACCTCCACCGTGGATATCGATGGTCTCGCCCAGGTGTTCCCGGATCATCGCCGAGCACTCCAGGTGCCAGCCAGGCCGGCCCCTGCCCCATGGGCTGTCCCAACCTGGTTCATCCTCAAGCGCCGGCTTCCACAGCACAAAATCGCCGGGATGGCGCTTGTAGTCCGCCACCTCGACCCGGGCACCGGCCAGCATGTCTGTCAGCGAACGCCCGGACAATTTACCGTAGTCTGCCATCGACTCCACCGCAAACAGCACATGGCCCCGGGATTCATAGGCGTGGCCCTTTTCCAGCAATTTGCGCGTCAGCTCTATCATCGGCTTAATATTGTGTGTGGCGTGAGGCTCCAGGGTGGGCGGCAAGGTATTGAGCTGCGCCATATCCTCCCGGTACTTGGTGGTAAATTCCTCTGTCACTGATTCGATGCTGCGCTGCCCTTCCCGGGCCGCAGCGATGATCTTGTCATCCACGTCGGTGATATTGCGGGCGTAGATGACCTGGCCAAAATGACTGCGCAGAAGTCGGAACAAGGTATCGAAAACCACCACCGGGCGCGCGTTGCCGATGTGGGCCAGGTTGTAGACCGTGGGGCCGCAGACATACATGGTCACGGTATCCGGTACCAGAGGTTCGAAAACCTCCTTGGCACCGCTCATTGTGTTATACAGTTTGAGCGTCATTGTCGTTACTGCCCTGCCCCTGCATTCCAGGTATCGCGCAGACCAATGGTCCGGTTAAATACCGGTGCATCCTCTGTATGATCGAAGCGATCCGCCACGAAATACCCCTCGCGCTCGAACTGGAAATTCTGCTCGGGCGCGGCCTGCGCCAGTCCCGGCTCTATCCAGGCGTCGGTAACTGTGTGCAGTGACTCAGGGTTCAACAACTGCATAAAGTCCCTGTCACCTTTATCGGGCTCCGCGTCATTGAACAGGCGGTCATACAACCTTACCGTTGCGCGCCTGCCCTCAGTGGCGGAAACCCAGTGGATTACGCCCTTTGGTTTAATGCCATCCGCGGGATTCTCGCCCAGGGTGTCCGGAATGATGCGCGCGTGCACCTCAATGATCTCGCCGTTTGCACCACGCAGCACGTCCTCGGCCTCGATGACGTAGGCACCGCGCAATCGCACGCGCTTGCCAAGTACCAGCCGCTTGTATTTTTTGTTGGCCTCTTCCCTGAAATCGTCCGCGTCAATATAAAGCTCGCGAGTAAAGGGCAGTGTGCGCTGGCCCAGCTCTTCCCTGCTGGGATGGGCCGGCACCTGCAGCTGTTCAAGCTTGTCCTCAGGGTAGTTGCTCAACACCAGTTTCAAGGGATTGAGCACACACATCGCTCGCGGCGCGTTGTCGTTGAGGTCGTCACGGATAGCGTGTTCCAGCATGGCGACTTCCACCACGCCCTCACCGCGCGTTGTGCCTATCATGTCGCAAAAGTGCCGCAACGAACGCGGTGTATAGCCACGACGACGCATGCCGGCAATGGTAGGCATGCGCGGGTCATCCCACCCCTGCACCACGCCCTCGTCCACCAGGCGTTTGAGTTTGCGCTTACTGGTAATGGTGTAGCTGGTATTCAGGCGCCCGAACTCGTACTGACGCGGGTGGCTGTCAAGCGGCAGCTGCTCGATAAACCAGTTGTACAGGGGGCGATGGTCCTCAAATTCCAGGGTGCATATGGAGTGGGTCACCCCTTCTATCGCATCTTCCTGCCCATGGGCATAATCATAGGTGGGGTATATCACCCACTCATTGCCGGTCTGATGATGGGTCACCTTGCGTATGCGATAGAGTATGGGATCGCGCATATTCATATTGGGCGCAGCCATATCGATCTTGGCCCGCAGCACTTTTGCACCCTCGTCGAATTCGCCAGCCTTCATGCGCGCCAGCAGATCCAGGTTTTCCGCAACCGTGCGCTCACGATAGGGGCTGTTGCGGCCCGGCTCGGTCAGAGTTCCACGGTAGTCCCGCGCCTCGTCCGCGGAGAGGTCACACACATAGGCCTTACCCTGCTCCACCAGAAATATCGCCCAGTCGTAAAGCTGCCCGAAGTAGGAGGAGGCAAACTTTACCTCACCGGACCAGCGATACCCCAGCCAGCGCACGTCTTCCTGGATAGATTCGATAAATTCCTGGCTCTCTTTCTCCGGGTTGGTATCGTCAAAACGCAGGTTGCAGCGGCCGCCATTGGCCTCGGCCAGGCCAAAATTTACGCTGATCGACTTGGCGTGACCAATATGCAGATAGCCATTGGGCTCCGGGGGAAAGCGCGTGACCACCTCTTTGACCCTACCGGAGGACAGGTCCTCTTCGATAATACTCTGCAGAAAATTGCTGGCTGGGGTGTTTTCCATGACTGTTTCGTAACCGGGAACTTCAAAGGGCGCGTATTATAGCCACAGAAGCCGGCCGCTTATAGCAAATTGCGCGCGCTGGCCCCAGAACTGCGCAATTGTGCCCATCTTTCGGGCAATGCGGTTTTCCTGTGGCTTAAAAGCCCGTATCATTGCTCCGCTTTCACTAACACCTGTAGGGACACCAGCATGGTCATCATCCGCACCACCTTCGGCGCCATCACCCTGGAACTGGACGCCGAGAAGGCGCCCAAAACAGTGGCAAACTTCCTGCAATACGCGCAGGACGGGTTTTACGACGGCACCATTTTCCACCGCGTTATCGATAATTTCATGATCCAGGGCGGCGGCTTTGATACCGACTTTCAGCAGAAGGAAACGGGAGAGTCGGTCGAAAATGAAGCTGACAACGGCCTGAAAAATGATTTTGGCACCATTGCCATGGCCCGCACCATGGAGCCACATTCTGCCACCGCACAGTTTTTTATCAACGTGAAAGACAACGATTTCCTCAATCACTCGGGCAAAAATATGCAGGGCTGGGGTTATACCGTTTTCGGCAAAATCACCGATGGCGCCGAGGTACTGGACAAGATTCGCGCGGTACCCACCACCAGTCGCGGCGGTCACCAGGACGTGCCAACGGATCCGGTGATCATAGAATCCGTGGAAGTGGTCGTAGACTAACCACCCGCCCGCCGGACCCCTTGCGTGTCCAGCACCCTGTTCATTTCCGATTTACACCTGGATCCCGCCAGGCCCGCCGTCACCGGTGCGCTGGCGGGTTTTCTCGAGCAGCACCGCAATTGTACTGCCCTGTATATTCTCGGCGACCTGTTTGAATCCTGGGTTGGCGATGACGACGATACAGCACTGGCAGACGAAGTACGTGGCCTGCTCAGGCGTTTCACTGACAGTGGGCCCGCCCTGTTCATTATGCAGGGAAACCGGGATTTCCTGCTGGGAGAGGCTTTTTGCCGGGCAACAGGCGCCCGCCTGTTGCCCGATCCCAGCGTCATCTCTCTATGCGGTATACCTACCCTGCTGATGCACGGAGACAGCCTGTGCACCGCTGATATCGACTACCAGGCATTTCGTCGCACCTCCCGGGACCCCGCATGGCAGCGCGACGTCCTCGGGCGCAGCCTGCAGCAGCGGCGCGACCTGGCCTCCCAACTGCGCCAGATGAGCAAAACGGCAAACAGCAATAAAGCAGAGGATATTATGGACGTCTCCCCTGCCGAGGTGCGGGACAAACTGCGCGAATACCGGGTGCGGCAACTGATACACGGCCATACCCACCGGCCGGCGCGCCATGAGCACCCCGATGGGGTGCGCTGGGTGCTGGGAGACTGGGACCGTGACGGCTGGGTGCTGGAAGTCACCAGCGAAGGAATCTCTCTGAATAAATTTCCAATTATTTAGTAAGTTATATTAACTATCTAATGTGCTTTATAGATTACTGCTCGCCGGGTACGCCGCTGTGAAAACGAAACTCCTGGTCCGTAGACTCGATCAACTCCCGTTCCCGCTGTAACAGCAGCGGCAGACGCTGCTCCACCTCCCCGGGTGCGGCCAGCTTTGTGGCCAGCTTCAGGTAGTCCATGAAATGCCTGGACTCTGATTTCAGCAGTGAACCATAGAAATCCGCCAATGGTTCATCCAGCACTGGCACCAGCGCGGCAAAACGCTCACAGGAGCGCGCCTCGATGATGGCACCAACCAGCAGGGTGTCTACCAGGCGCCCCGGCTCCTGCGAGCGCACCTGTTTACGCAATTCGCCGGCGTAACGTGAGGCGGCTATTTGCGGGTAATCGATATTCCGGGCCTGCATGATCGCAAGGACCTGCTCAAAATGTCGCAACTCTTCCCGCGCCAGCCGCGACAGCTTAAGCAGTAATTCATGGTGTTCCACATAGCGGTACATCAGGTTTAGCGCTGTAGAAGCGGCCTTTTTCTCACAATTGGCGTGGTCTATCAGCAGGGTATCGGGATGCTGCAGGGCCCAATCGACCCAGGCGCGCGGAGTGGCACACAATAAAAACGCCTGAATCGGAGCGAGGTCGGTCATGACCTGCGCTCGGCAAATAGATCCGGTGTGAGCATATAGCGCTGATAGTGCGCCTCAGACAGGATGTAAAACTCCTTGTCGATAATGTCACGTAACTCCGCCAGGGGAATATCCCGGTATGGCAGGTCCACGCAGAATCCGTACTCGTTACTGTCGTTTATCTGACTGGCCCCTGCTTTAATCAGGCTATAGACCCAGCAGTACTCGTCGTGACGCTCGTTGTAGGCCACCTGTTGCACGCTCAGTTGCCACTGCACCAGGGCCTTGTCTGTCACCTGCAGTTTATTGCTGACGCACTGGGAGAGGAACCCGGAAAGCCGTCGGTCGATAATAGCCTTCTGCTCGAGGGTATAGCTGTTCCAATCTATCACCTCGTGAGCGAAGCGCTTGCAACCGCGACACACAGCATCGCCAATACCGGTGGAACACACACCGATACAGGGCGTTTTGACAGGACGTTGGAGCATGCTACCGCGTAATTTCCGGGGCTTTCGACTGATGGCGAGTGTACGTTATCAGTTCCGTGAATGCACGATATAAGCGGTTGATTTATTTATCTTAATGGCTGCCTGGGCTATACTCCCCAGCCGCTTTTACGTCGATCCGGAATTACCCCTTCGCAGTCGCACCAGGGGAATCCAGCCAATGAAAGGAGTTCTACCGTGCTTGAAGCATACCGCGAACACGTGGCCCAACGCGCCAGCCAGAATATTCCCCCCAAGCCCCTCAATGCCGAGCAGGTTGCGGCACTGCTGGATCTGCTACAGGCCCCGCCCGCAGGCGAGGAAGAGTACCTGTTGGACCTGATAACCAATCGTGTGCCCCCGGGTGTAGATGAAGCCGCCTACGTCAAGGCCGGCTTTCTCTCGGCCATCGCCAAGGGCGAGGCCGAGTGCGGCCTGATCGACCGCGGCATGGCAATAGACCTGCTGGGCAATATGCACGGCGGCTATAACATTGAGACCCTGGTCGAGCTGCTGCAGGATGAGGAGTACGCCGAGCAGGCCGGCGAGGAGTTGAAGCACACCCTGCTCATGTTCGAGGCCTTCCACGACGTGGCTGAGTTGGCCGCACAGGGCAACGACACCGCCAAGGCAGTCATGCAATCCTGGGCTGACGGCGAGTGGTTTACCTCAAAAGATGCCGTGCCCGAGTCCATCAAGGTCTCGGTTTTCAAGGTGACCGGCGAAACCAATACCGATGACCTGTCTCCCGCTCCCGATGCCTGGTCACGCCCCGATATTCCCCTGCACGCCCTGGCCATGTACAAGATGACGCGTGACGGCCTGGAGCCCGATGAACACGGTATTACCGGCCCCATGAAACAGGTCGCGGATATCCAGGCCAGGGGTCTGCCCGTGGCTTTCGTGGGCGACGTTGTGGGCACCGGCTCATCGCGTAAATCCGCGACCAACTCGGTACTGTGGTTTTTCGGCGATGACATCAGCGGTGTGCCCAACAAGAAGGGCGGCGGTATCTGCATAGGCGGCAAGGTCGCGCCCATTTTCTACAACACCATGGAAGACGCCGGCGCACTGGTATTCGAAGCGCCCGTAGACAACCTGGGCATGGGAGACGTCATTGAAATCCGCCCCTACGACGGCAAGATCCTCTCCGAGTCCGGTGATGTTCTCAGCGAGTTCGAGCTCAAGTCCGAGGTCCTGCTGGACGAGGTGCGCGCCGGTGGCCGTATCAATCTGATCATCGGCCGCGGCCTGACTACCCGCGCCCGCGAAGCCCTGGGGCTGGGCGAATCTGACTTGTTCCGCAAACCGGAGCAACCGCAAGATACCGGCAAGGGCTTCACCCTGGCCCAGAAAATGGTCGGCAAGGCCTGTGGGACCGATGGCATCCGCCCCGGCACCTACTGCGAGCCGCGCATGACCACAGTGGGTTCCCAGGATACCACCGGCCCCATGACCCGGGACGAGCTGAAAGATCTGGCCTGCCTCGGCTTCTCCGCCGACCTGACCATGCAGTCCTTTTGCCATACGGCGGCCTACCCCAAGCCGGTGGATATCGATACCCAGCACAGCCTGCCGGACTTTATCATGACCCGTGGCGGCGTATCCCTGCGCCCGGGTGATGGCATCATCCACTCCTGGCTGAACCGCATGCTGTTGCCCGACACCGTTGGCACCGGTGGCGATTCCCACACGCGTTTCCCCATGGGCATCTCCTTCCCCGCGGGTTCAGGCCTGGTGGCTTTTGCCGCCGCCACCGGTGTGATGCCACTGGACATGCCTGAATCCGTCATGGTGCGTTTCAAAGGCGAAATGCAGCCGGGCATCACCCTGCGTGACCTGGTACATGCCATTCCCTATTACGCCATTCAGGAGGGCCTGCTGACGGTCGACAAGAAAGGCAAGAAGAACATTTTCTCCGGTCGCATCCTGGAAATCGAAGGTCTCAAAGACCTCACCGTGGAACAGGCTTTCGAACTGTCAGATGCGTCCGCTGAACGCTCCGCTGCCGGGTGCACCATCGCTCTGGACGAGGACACCATAGCCGAGTACCTGCGTTCCAATATCGTGCTGCTGCGCTCTATGATTGCCGAGGGCTACGGTGATAGTCGCACTCTGGAACGCCGGGCAGTCAAGATGGAAGAGTGGCTGGCCAACCCGACCCTGATGAAAGCTGACGCCGATGCCGAGTACACCGCCGTTATCGAGATCGACCTGGCCGACATCAAGGAGCCGATCGTCTGTGCTCCCAACGACCCGGATGATGCGCGCCTGCTTTCCGCGGTCGCCGGAGACAGTGTGGACGAGGTATTTATTGGCAGCTGCATGACCAATATCGGCCATTTCCGCGCCGCTGGAAAATTGCTGGAGAAGCACAAGGGGGGTATTTCCACCCGCATGTGGATCGTGCCGCCAACACGCATGGACGAGCACCTGCTGATGGAGGAAGGCTATTACAACATCTTCGGTGCCGCGGGCGCGCGCACGGAAATGCCGGGCTGCTCCCTGTGCATGGGCAACCAGGCCAGGGTCGCCGCCAACTCCACCGTGCTGTCGACGTCCACCCGCAACTTTCCCAATCGTTTGGGAGATGGCGCTAACGTGTACCTGACATCCGCCGAGCTGGCCTCCGTGGGCGCGATCCTCGGGCGCTTACCGACGCCAGAGGAGTACCTGAAGTTCGCCAGTGATCTTGACGCAATGTCGGATGAAATCTATCGCTATATGAACTTCGACCAGATTGTCGAGTTTCAGAAAAGTGCGGAAGAAGGATCCCGCATCGCCGCGGTAGAGATTCAGCAGATCAGCGCCTGACCATTGCAGACTGGAGGGTGGTCGGAACATATTCCGACCACCCTCGTCCCCGGACAATGCGGACTGGCGACCAGGACTGACCTGGAGCGCTACCTTGGCATGCTCACCACGACTACGGCACTGGTCAACACCAGGCTGGAATAGCTTCATCGCGAGTAGCCGCTAGCGTTTGCGGCCCTTGCGGGGACGGAACTGACGCAGCGCCTGATGGAATTGTTGTTCACTGGCAGCACTTACCGGCGTTTGATAGGCCAGTTCGGTATACAAGCGGGTCAGTCTATTGAAGGACTCAGCCCAGTCCGGGCACTGCCTGGAAATCCTGGCCGCGTAATCTGCCGCGGACTCACCCGCCTGTCGGGGATAACCCAGGTTCCCCAGGCGCTCGCAGACTTTCAGATACTCCCGGTCCAGTGGCCGCTGGGGCCGGGTCTCTCGTCTGCGCAGCAGGCTGATCGCCACGGGCAGCAAGACCAGCGCCCAGGTACCAATCAGGGCGGCTGCAAAGCGCCCCGCGCTGACTTCGCCGAATACATCGCGCAACAGCTGAAACTGAACCTCGCCGTCAAAGCCCACCACCCAGCTCTGCCATTGGTAAGTGAGCGCGTCATAGCGCAAGCGCAACTGGTTGATCCAGCGAATACTGCGATAGCGTAGGGGCGACAGGGGCGAGTCCGAGAGAAAGGTTCCCTCCGCAGCGACAGCCTCCTCCAGACCCATTTCGATACGCTGTGGTGCCACTGACGCTGTCGGGTCCACCCGCACCCAACCCCTTTCAGGCAACCACACTTCCGCCCAGGCGTGGGCATCGAACTGGTGCACAATGACTGTTTTATTTACCGGGTTGATCTCGCCGCCCTGGTAACCGGCCACCACCCTGGCGGGGATGCCCGCAGCGCGCATCATCACCGTAAAGGCATGGGCGTAGTGTTCACAAAAACCGCGACGGCTCTCAAACATGAAGACGTCCATCCCATCGACATCAGGCAGCAGTGGTGGTTGCAGCGTATAAACAAAGGGCTCCCGGTTAAAGTGCTGCAATACGGCGTCTACAAAGACCTCGTCCGAGCCGGCTTGCGCACGCAAGGTGCTGGCGAATTGCCGGGTTCTCTGATTGTCGTTATCCGGCAGACGCAATTCGACCTCGCGGCGCCAGGCGGAAAGCTCCGTCTCCAGTTGCGCCTCGGGCCATGACCTCACCTGGTACTGAAATTCATCTTCGATCATCACCAGTGAGTACAGGCGAAAATCCGGGGCCGCAAGGATGCCAGGACGGTCCGGTGTAGCGTAACGCAGGCCGAACAGCCAGTTCTGCTGGGTGGGCTCCATGATGATGCTGTAGTTCAGCGGCTCACCCGTGGTAACTACCTCCTGCTGCCGTCGCTCCTTGGCCGGCACCTGGAAATAACCCAGGTTACTCCAGGCACCCTCCTCCAGTTTGCTGAAGACCAGACCCCGCCAGTAGAGCTGGGATTTGGGCGGAATCTCCCCCTCAAATTGCACACGAAACGCCACATCGGCGGATTGGCTCAGCTTGGAAATGTCCCCGGGCTTCATAAAATCACTCATACCGGTCTTGGCGGTATGGCTTTTCACCGGCACTGTCCACAGCGGGCCGATGCGCGGGAACAGGAAGAACAGCACCAGCATCAGCGGCATGGCCTGCAACACCATGACACCCGCCAGGCGCATGGTCTTGCGGTTAAAACGATGCTCCCCGGGTTGGTGCAGCGCTACCAGCGCGGTGGTAACAACAATGACATTCAGCAGGCTGTAGAGCACCATGAGTAAATCCTGGGTGAACAGGAATTCGGTAATGCATACAAAATAGCCCAGGAA
>Ga0316191_10002171_pt1 | contig 14162 bp, 15 predicted proteins | sample Eddworburr2cm_MG_FD_204928 | JGI IMG/M metagenome (GOLD analysis project Ga0316191, IMG submission 204928) | Coastal sediment microbial communities from Maine, United States - Eddy worm burrow 2 cm | ecosystem: Environmental > Aquatic > Marine > Coastal > Sediment | place: USA: Maine...
GTGCTGGAGCATAAATCGCGTAAAATACGCGGCACTGCCAAACCCCAAAAACCGCGCAATATCCTGAGCCGGAACTTTGGTAGAGGTCAATAAGTGTCGTGCTTCGTAGAGCACCCGTTCCGTCAGCAACTCTGCTGCGGTTTTGCCCGTCGCCGCTTTGCAGGCCCGTGTCAAATGCGTTGGAGTGACCTGCAAAGCCTCTGCATGATCAGCCATTGTCATCGGCTTTTGAAAGTGCTGCGAAATGCGTTCAGAATAGGCCATCGTCAGGCGCACGGCAGCATTTGGGCGGGTCGGCACATGTTCATCAAGCGCCATTTGCCGTTGCAGCCACACCGATATCAACGTTCCATGGGCATCCATCGCTGTGTTGAGAAGAGGGCGGGCTTTTTGTTGCTCTCGCGTTGCAGCCTCCATGAGGGCGGTCAGTTCTGACATGGCCTCTTGTTCGCGAATGCGCAACTGCGCCGCTGTTTGCGGGAACGACAAAGCCGAACCTTGCGGAACAGCCATGACTTGCGCCACACCCTGACGCCCCAAATCCAGCGCAAACAGGTGACGGGCAGGAACCACGATCGCATTATGCGTGCCCACACCGCGACGTTGCCCGCCCAGCAACAGGCGCCCCTGACCGCGCGTAATCCATATCATCAGGCTTTCGGCGCGGTCATGCGCAAGGTTCAATCGCCAGTCCTGTCCACCGGTCAATTGCGGAAGGGTCACTATCCTGAGGCTGGCGTCATGCATCAAATCTACACAATGTTTAAATATATCAACTGGGGCAGAGTATATGGTTAAAAAACTGAACTGTCAGGATGGTATGTGAAAAAAGCTGTTAGCCGGTTTGCACGTATCGCAGCCAGTTTCCCATTTTTGATCGAAACCAGGTTCTTTGTCTTTTTGCATATTGCCGCGTCGATATGTTGGCCGCGGCGCGAGCGGCGTCCAATGTAACGTCGCCTTTCAGAAACTGGATAAGCTCTGGTGCACCAATCGCGCGATGCGCGGGCAGGGCGGGGTCATAGACGGGCAAAACGGCGCGCGCTTCGTCCAGCGCACCGCCTTCTATCATTTTGTCAAAGCGCTGTGCGATCCGGGTGTTTAACCAGTCTTTTGACGCATCAAACACAATGCCTTGTGCATCGCTCAATGGCAGTATGGGCGCAGGTGTGTCTGCCTGCCATGACGCAAGGCCGCGCCCTGTCGTTGCCAGAACCTCCCAGGCGCGTTGTACCCTTGCCCGGTTTAGAGTGTCGATGGACGACAGCGTGTCCGCGTCAATGCCGGCAATCATGTCTTCGCGTGTCATTGCGTCAGCTGTATTGCGTATGTTTGGTGTGACGGGGGGGATGTCAGCCAGACCTTTTGTAAGCGCTGTAAAATAAAGTCCCGTACCGCCCACAACAATCGGCCTCGGTCCATTTTGCAGCAACGGGGCAACGTCGCGAAGCCAATGCCCGACAGAGTAGGCGGATGTTGCCGCCACATGTCCATAAAGCGCATGAGGTGCCTGCGCTTCCTCCTCGGACGAAGGTCGCGCCGTCAACACCCGCCAGCAGTCGTAGACCTGGCTCGCGTCGGCATTGATGATACGGCCGCCCTGTTCAGTAGCGATGCGCAGCGCCAAAGCCGATTTCCCGGATGCCGTTGGTCCCGCAATCAGCACAGGTTTGTCAACGTGCAGCGTGTCGAGGATGGTGCTATGTGTAAAATGCGGGCTGGTCATCATTTTTCGCAGTCTTTGGCAGGGCGCGCATTGCAGTCCTTGCGCTTTTGCGACATTTTGCGCCCAAATACAATTGACCACTCAGGAGCCCCCCAATGACATCTTCCGAACCGCAGGTCGCTTTCAAAAGGGTAATGCTAAAGATTTCGGGCGAAGCACTGATGGGGGACCAAGGCTTTGGCCTGCATCCGCCGACGGTTGAGCGGATTGCACGGGAAGTGTTGTCGGTCCACGAGCTTGGCGTCGAGATCTGCATGGTCATCGGGGGCGGAAACATCTTTCGCGGCTTGCAAGGCTCGGCGCAGGGGATGGAACGCACAACGGCCGATTACATGGGAATGTTGGCCACGGTGATGAACGCGCTGGCCATGCAATCCGCGCTTGAAGGTGTTGGCATCCATACCCGTGTCATTTCAGCCATCACGATGAACGAAGTAGCAGAACCGTATATCCGCCGCCGTGCCGTACGCCATCTTGAAAAAAAGCGGGTCTGCATTTTCGCTGCGGGCACAGGCAATCCTTATTTCACAACCGACACTGCCGCCACGCTGCGGGCCAACGAAATGTCATGCGAGGCAATTTTCAAAGGCACCAAAGTAGACGGCGTTTACGATAAAGACCCTGCCAAATTCGAAGACGCAAAACGCTATGATACCGTCAGCTACGACGACGTATTAGCCAAACGGCTGGGCGTGATGGACGCATCGGCGATTGCGCTGGCACGAGACAACAACCTGCCCATCATCGTCTTTTCACTAGATGAACCCGGGGGGTTTCGCGGCATCCTTGCGGGCCAGGGCACCTATACCCGTGTTCAGGGCTAGGCGACCGGTTGATCTGTACAGCGCAACGATGGACGCGCTATAAGCGGCTTAAACATACATAAAGGCAACAAAACATGTCAGAAGACTTCATGTTGGATACCGACGATCTTGAACGGCGTATGGATGGCTCAATGGCCAATCTGCGCACCGAATTCGCGTCGTTGCGGACAGGCCGCGCCAGTGCGTCCATGCTGGAGCCGGTGACGGTGGACGCCTACGGTCAGCAAACGCCAATCAATCAGGTTGGCACCGTTAACGTGCCAGAGCCGCGGATGGTCACAATTAACGTTTGGGACAAAGGCTTGGTGAACAAGGTTGAAAAGGCGATCCGCGAAAGTGGATTGGGTATCAACCCGCAACTGAACGGCACGATCATCATGTTGCCCATACCCGAACTGAACGAAGAACGCCGCCGTGAGTTGACCAAGGTTGCAGGGCACTATGCCGAAAGCGCGCGCGTGGGGATCCGCAATGTGCGCCGCGATGGCATGGACCAGATTAAAAAAGCCAAGAACGACGGCATGTCAGAAGACGACCAGAAGCTTTGGGAAGACGAAGTGCAAGAGATGACCGACCGTTATATCAAAGCCGTCGATGACCAGCTTGCGACCAAGCAGGCGGAAATCATGCAGGTCTGAGCCTGCAGGCGACGAGCTTGGGCAACACAAGCTGCCCAAATCCAATCTTCTTGGGTTTCTATAGGATTTTGGTAGTTTTTTCGTTATACCCTGTGGCAAAAGAGTCTTAAAACCACGCGACGCACGGATTGGCCGCACTTTGATGCGTTGCAATCGGAGGAAATTGTCATCGAGCAACAAAGACAAACAGCCCTCGGTCATGTAGAAGGATGTCCCCGCCACGTGGCCATCATTATGGATGGCAACGGCAGGTGGGCAACCCAACGCGGGCGCCCTCGGCTTTTCGGGCACCATGCAGGCGCCCGGCGCGTACGGGAAATCGTTGAAACCTGCCCCGAGATCGGGGTCGAGTATCTAACAATCTTCGCGTTCTCAACAGAGAACTGGAAACGGACTCAGGTCGAAGTCGCCGGCTTAATGAGCCTTTTTCGCCGGTACATCAGCAAAGAGACCCGCGCCTTGAACTCATTTGGCGTGCGTGTCCGTTTTATTGGCGACCGGATGCGGCTTGATGACAAGCTTATCCGCCTGATGAGCCAACTTGAAAATGCAACTGCCGGCAATACACGTGTTCACCTGACGATTGCTCTTAATTATGGGGGCAGGGACGAGGTTGCACGCGCGACCAAACGACTGGCGCAGGATGTAGCGGACGGCCGTCTGAAACCAGAGGACGTGGATGAGGAAACGCTCCCGCGCTACTTGGACACTTTTGTTTTGCCGGACCCCGATCTTGTTATCCGCACCAGCGGCGAAGCACGCATTTCGAATTTTCTGCTCTGGCAGTCCGCCTACGCGGAATATGAATTTATCGACACCCTGTGGCCCGACTTCACCAGTGCCGAATTCGAAGCACTCTGCGCTGATTATGGCGGCCGCGATCGACGGTTTGGCGGCATAAAATAGTGGCCTGCTGATGACTACCGAGACTGAAAAATGGTCTGATCTGGCTGTTCGGCTCACGTCGGGCGGTCTGATGGTCCTTGTAGGGCTTGGTGGTATCTGGGTAGGAGGGCACGTTTTTCACGTCATGGTCGCATTGATTTGTGGACTGATGGTGTGGGAACTGGTCCGCATGGTTCAACCGGCCCAAACGGGCACAGCTGTGCAATTGGGTGTTTCAAGCGCTTTTGCCACACTGGTCGCAATTTACCTGCCCGTAGGATTTGCTTTGCCGCTTCTCCTGGCGCCGGCACTTATCGGCTTTGGCCAGCTTAAAAGCTTTCGCACAATTTTTATGATTTTTACCGTGATGGTGATGCTTGCCGGCTTTGGAATGATGTCTGTGCGCGACGATCTGGGATTTCAGTGGATGCTCTGGCTGGTGCTGGTGGTTGTGGCAACAGATGTTGTTGGCTATTTTGCCGGTCGCCTGATTGGCGGGCCAAAATTCTGGCCGCGTGTCAGCCCCAAGAAGACATGGGCCGGTACCGGATTTGGTTGGGTTGGGGCCGCGTTGGTGGGTGTTTTTTACATGACCTCAACCGGAGCGGGGCCGCAACTGATCGGGGTTTCCATCGCCGTTTCAATGGCCAGTCAGATGGGCGACATCGCAGAAAGTGCGATCAAACGGCGCGTCGGCGTGAAAGACAGCTCGAACCTGATACCCGGTCACGGCGGATTGCTGGATCGCTTTGACGGCATGCTCGGGGCATCGGTTTTTCTGCTGATTATCGGCCCGTTTATCGGTTTTCCGCCGGGGTTGGGGTAAAGTCTGCGATGCGACGGGTGAGTATCTTCGGGGCGACAGGCTCGATCGGACAGAATACAATTGATCTCATCGCGCGAGCACCAGACGACTATGATGTCGTGGCACTTACAGGTGCCGGAAACATTGATCTGCTGGCAAAAGATGCGCGGCGATTGAACGCGCAAATCGCTGTGACGGCACATGACCATTTGTTGGATGATTTGCGCGCGGCCTTAAGGGGGTCAGATGTCGTGGCCGCAGCAGGCAGTACGGCCTTGACCGAAGCTGCCGCGCGACCTGCGGATTGGGTAATGTCAGCGATTGTCGGTGCTGCCGGCCTCGCACCCGGCTTAACAGCACTAGAGCAGGGGGCGACGCTCGCGCTGGCCAATAAAGAATCTCTTGTGTGTGCTGGCGCCCTGATGTTGCGCACGGCTACCGAAAAAAACGCACGTCTGCTACCCGTTGACAGCGAGCATTCCGCAGTTTTCCAAGCACTCGTGGGTGAAGATATCAGCACCGTCGAGCGCGTTATTATCACCGCCAGTGGCGGCGCTTTTCGAGATTGGCCCATTGAGGATCTGTCCAACGCAACGCTGGATCAGGCGTCCAGCCATCCCAACTGGGACATGGGGCAACGGATCACTATCGATTCAGCATCTATGTTTAACAAAGCCATGGAACTGATTGAAACACGGGAATACTTCGGCGTGGACTCCAGCCAGATCGAAGTGCTCGTGCATCCTGAATCGATGATTCACGCGATGGTGGGCTTTAACGATGGCGCACTGATGGCGCATGTCGGCCCCCCCGATATGCGCCACGCGATAGGCTACGCGCTGCATTGGCCTGACCGCAAGGCACTGCCTGTGGAACGGCTTGATCTTGCGGCGATTGGCCAGCTGACATTCCGCGCGCCCTGCGAGAACCGCTGGCCCGCGCTGCGCCTCGCGCGCGAGGTAATGGAGACAGGGGGGCTGGCTGGCGCCGTATTTAATGCAGCCAAGGAAACCGCCCTTGACGGATTTATCGCAGGCAAGCTCCGTTTTACGGAAATGGCGGGGATCGTCGAGGACGTTTTGACCGCAGTGTCAGCGCAACAGGGACATATTGATGCCATCATGACCCTTGAAAACGTAGCTTCGATAGACCATCTCGCCCGTAACGTGGCGCAAGCGGCAATCAACAGGAAAGCAGCATAAATTGGATATTATGGCGTTAATTCCGCAGTTTGGCGGTCTGATCTGGACGATTGCGGCGTTTGTTCTGGCACTGTCTGTCATCGTTGCTATTCATGAATACGGTCACTACATCGTCGGGCGCTGGTCAGGCATCCATGCGGATGTATTTTCTGTAGGCTTCGGCCCGATACTCTATTCGCGGATTGATAAGCGAGGCACGCGGTGGCAAATCGCAGCCCTTCCGTTCGGGGGGTATGTCAAGTTTGCCGGTGACAGCAATGCGGCATCCGGCAAAGACGAAGAGGCGATGGCCGAAGTAGAAGCTGATCCGGTGCGGCTGCGCGCCACCATGCATGGCGCCCCCCTTTGGGCGCGGGCAGCGACGGTTGCGGCAGGTCCCATCTTCAATTTCGCACTCTCTATTCTTGTCTTTTCGTTGGTTATGCTGTCGTCGGGTGTGTCACGCGACCCTCTGACGGTGGGCGAAATGCGACCCCTGCCGATCGAGGCGTCCGGCCTGCAAGCCGGTGACGAGATATTGGGGATCAATGGCGCCGATTTGCCAAGCGCGGAAGATAGCGAAACCTATAGAACCTTCATCGAAATGCTGCCCCACGAACCGGTGCTTACCTATGACGTGCGCCGCGACGGACAGATTATGTCTGTGGACGGGCCTTATATATTGCCGCCCCTCGTGAATACCGTGGCCCCGCAAAGTGCGGCCATCCGTGCAGGTATCGAACAGGGCGATGTCATTGTTGCGATTAACCAAGAACAAATCTACGCTTTCGACCAACTCAAAACAGAGGTTGAAGGTGGTAACGGCGCGTCTTTGGATCTGACGGTCTGGCGCGATGGTGAAACGTTGCCAGTGACGCTGACGCCCAAAAGAGTGGACGAGCCGCAGGAAGATGGCGGGTTCCAAACGCAGTGGCGCATCGGCATCGTGGGTGGCCTTGCCTTTGAAGCCGCCACCGAAAGCCCCGGTGTGGGGCAGGCCATTGTCAGTGGCGCGCAACAGACATGGCGCATCATCGAAGGCTCGATTTCCGGCTTGAGCCATATGATTACCGGCGCGATCAGTACCTGCAATCTAAGCGGGCCGATCGGGATTGCGCAGACATCGGGGGCCATGGCCAGCCAAGGCGCACAAAGTTTTATCTGGTTTATAGCCGTATTAAGCACGGCTGTGGGTTTGCTGAACTTGTTCCCTGTACCGGCGCTTGATGGCGGCCACCTTGTTTTTTATGCCTATGAAGCGATCAGTGGCAAACCTCCCAGCGATAAGGCTCTGCGCGTTTTGATGACCTTTGGCCTCGCGACTGTTTTAACGCTCATGGTTTTCGCTTTAGGCAACGACCTCTTCTGCCCTTAAAGGATACGCGCTAATTCGGCATCAGTTTTCATTTGTCACACTCTTGCCTTAATTGGCCAAAATAGGGCCGCAATCTTTTCGTATCTACGATATGTGTTGTATGGAGAGCAGACATGGAAACGATGCAAAGTGGATACCGCGGGCTTAGCCTTTTGATGGACCTGAACTGGGACCGCATCCTATATATTGCGACGATCGTTCTGGCGCTTGGTGCAGGCGCTTGGATTGGAACCGTCGCAGGCTGAATTCCAATAAGACAAATTCATCGGGTGCGCAGCGATAGCAGCGCGCCCTTTTTTTGTGTTGGCCGCCGTATCTAGTGTTTTTGCGGAATTGAGCCACATGGTTTTGACATTTGGCCCCAAAATCGCTACTCAGAACAAAAGAATTCATTGAGGATCGGGGCAGATCATGGTTCGGGGCATTTCTGGTGCGGCAGCGCATAAACGCGCGCCTGTAACATCGCTTAAACGCGTTTTGCGAAACGGTTTATTTTGTCTGGCAATTTCAGGGGCTTGGGTCGTGCAAACGCCCGTCGTTTTCGCCCAGGGCATAACAGTCAACTCTGTTAATATCGAAGGAAACGCGCGTATTGGCGATGCGGCCATCCTGTCACGCGCCGGAATCGCTCGTGGGGAAACTCTCACCGAAGGCGAATTGAACGCGGGCTTGCAGCAGTTGATCGCCTCTGGTTTGTTCGAAAGCGTGGACTTTGAGCCACGCGGGAACACGCTCAATATCACTGTGGTCGAGTATCCGACGATCAACAGGATCAACTTTGAGGGGAACCGCCGTATCGGAGACGACACGCTCGCGGCCGCCATCAACTCAGGCGAGCGGCGCGTGTTCAATCCGGCACAAGCAGAACGCGACGCTGCGCTGATCGCCGAGGCGTATTCGTCAGAAGGGCGCATTGCAGCACGCGTCACACCGACCATCATCCGGCGCTCGGACAATCGAGTGGATCTGGTGTTTGAAATTTTCGAGGGCGGCACCATCGAGATCGAGCGCGTCAGCTTTACCGGTAATCGCGTGTATTCCGACCGGCGCTTGCGCCGCGTGCTTGAAACAAAACAAGCGGGGCTTTTCCGTGCCTTTGTCCGTGCAGATACTCTGGTGGCGGACCGGATCGAATTCGACCGACAGGTTTTGCGGGATTTCTATCTGTCGCGGGGCTACATCGATTTTCAGACAAACTCTGTTAACGCCGAACTCACAGAAGAACGTGACGGCTATTTCCTGGTTTTTGACATTCAGGAAGGTCAGCAATTCCGGATCGGTGAGATTTCGGTTTCAAGTGATGTGGCCGAGGCGGATAGCGATGTGTACCGCGCTGCGGCAGCCATCAAAGCAGGAGAGGTGTATTCACCAACGCTGATCGAAACCGACATCGCGCGGATGGAAAGGCAAGCAATCGCTGATGGTGTTGATTTTCTGCGGGTTGAGCCCCGGATTACGCGCGACGAGCGCAATTTGCGGATTAATGTAGAATATGCTTTGACCCGCGGGCCGCGCGTTTTCGTAGAACGGATTGACGTCGAAGGAAATACCACCACCCTTGATCGCGTGATCCGTAGGCAGTTTAATAGTGTCGAAGGAGACCCGTTTAACCCGCGCGAAATACGCGAATCTGCTGAACGCATTCGGGCTCTTGGCTTCTTTAGCACGGCAGAAGTGAACGCACGGGAAGGGTCGACCCCCAATCAGGTAATCGTCGATGTGGACGTTGAAGAACAGCCGACCGGATCCCTTTCGTTTGGTGCATCTTTCTCTACAAACGACGGCATCGGCTTTGCGATCCAGTTCCGCGAGCGTAACTTTCTCGGACGTGGTCAAAATGTCGGAATTTCACTTTCAACCGCGGCAGATGACCAACTCTACAGGTTTGACTTTACAGAGCCGGCCTTTTTAGGGCGCGACGTCGCCTTTGGCCTTCGCTTGGATATATCAGAAAACAACAGCTCAACGGTGACATACGACACCGAAACCGGATTGATTAGCCCGTCCTTAACGTTTCCGGTTGGTATCAACTCTCGTCTCGGACTGAACTACAAATACGAACAATCCGAAATGAAGGACCGTGGTAGCAGCAGCCAATCAGGCCCGATCATTCTGCGCGACATCGATGAAGGTGAACGGGTTAACAGCTCTATTGGTTATCGCTACACCTACGACACGCGACGCACCGGGCTTGATCCGACCTCTGGATACCTGTTCGAATTTGGGCAGGATTTTGCGGGCATTGGTGGCGACAATACATTTATCAAAACCACAGCACGCGTCGCCGGAGAACGCAAAATCTTCAATGAAGACGTAACACTACGGGCCAGTGTTGAAGGTGGTGCTCTGAGCTTTCAAAGCGGTGTAAACCGGGCGACAGACCGCTTCTTGCTGAGGTCGGATATATTGCGTGGCTTTGAGCCTGGCGGTATCGGGCCGCGCGATCTGACCGAAACTGACGAAGACCCGTTGGGCGGAAATCTTTTTGTTGCCGCGCGGTTCGAGGCCGAATTCCCATTGGGATTGCCGGAAGAATACGGCATTACCGGCGGCGTATTTTATGACATTGGTAACTTGTGGAATCTGGATGACGTCGATCTGAGCGGCGGCAACGTCGTCGGGGAGAGTGGATCATTCAGGCATGTGATAGGAATTTCAGTCTTGTGGGACACACCGATCGGCCCGTTGCGTTTTAACTTCTCTGACGCGGTCAAGAAAGAAGACTTTGACCGCACGCAGAACTTTGAAGTGACGGTGAGCACAACATTCTGAGCGAGTGACGCGCATGCGCACGATATTTGTAATAGCCGTAGCTTTTATCATGGGGGCCGTCGCGCCTGCCATCGCTCAGTCCGTGCCGCGCGGGCCGATACAAAGCCCTATATTGACGATAGATTCAGACCGTTTGTTTGAAGAAAGCGCGTTTGGCCAACAGACGATAACTGAATTCGAGGCATTGGGTGCAGCGTTGGCTGCTGAGAACCGGCGCATTGAAGAGGCGCTCTTGGTAGAAGAGCGCGAACTTACCGATGTGCGGCCAACGATTGACCCTGCCGAGTTTCGGGCGCTTGCGGATATCTTTGATGAAAAGGTGCAGGAAACACGGCGCGCGCAGGACACAAAAGGGCGCGAACTGAATGCTGAATTGGAAGAGCGGCGCGTGGTTTTTCTCAATGCTGCCGTCCCCATACTTGAACAGTTAATGCGGGAATCGGGCGCTGCCATTGTCCTTGAACAACGCTCTGTTTTTATCAGCTCGACCGCGGTGGACATCACACAGATGGCTATTCAGCGTTTAGACTTGGTATTGGATACATCAGATTTCATGCCGGACGTCGACTAACCTGTTCCACCCTGTGCTTGCCCAAGACTGATGGAGTTGGTACGCAGGGCAGCACGCCTTTCAAGACAACAAAGGACCCCAGAATGACAACGGACCTCGCTACTGCGGATATTCAACTTATCCAGCGTATTCTGCCGCACCGCTATCCCTTTTTGCTCGTCGACAAGGTGATAGAAATTGACGGCACTGCCTCGGCGCTGGGGATAAAGAATGTCACAATGAACGAGCCGCACTTTCAGGGGCATTTCCCTGGTTTGCCGATTATGCCGGGCGTGACGATCGTCGAAGCGATGGCGCAGACAGCGGCTGTTATGGTGGGCGTAACGCTGGAGATGGCGGATAAAGAGATGAAGGTCTACTTTATGGCCATCGACAAAGCGAAGTTCCGACGCAAGGTTGTCCCCGGTGATGTGCTGGAAATGCGGTTAAGCACCTTGCGCGGAAAACCGGGCGGCAAGGTATGGCGTTTCGGTGGTGTTGCATCGGTTGATGGCGAAATGGCCGCAGAAGTAGAATTCACCGCTATGATGGATATGGGCTGACCCATGGGCAGCATTCACCCCAGCGCGGTGATTGAGACAGGCGCACAAATTGATCCCACTGCGACGGTGGGGCCATTCTGCCTGATCGGACCCGACGTCGTGATTGGGCCGGGTGTAATTCTGAAAAGCCATGTTGTGATCTCGGGGCGGACACAGATAGGCGAGGACACTGTTGTCTTTCCTTTTGCCGTTATCGGGGAAATCCCGCAGGATCTAAAATTCAAGGGCGAACCGACACAGCTAGAGATCGGTAAGCGCAACCGCATCCGCGAACACGTGACGATCAATTGCGGGACTGAGGGTGGCGGTGGCATAACGCGCATCGGAAACGATGGATTGTTCATGGCGGGGTGCCATGTTGCGCATGACGCAGTCATCGGTGACAGGGTTATTCTGGTGAACTCCGTGGCCATTGCGGGGCATTGCATTTTAGAGGACGACGTGATCGTGGGCGGGCTGTCCGGTGTGCATCAGTTTGTACGCATCGGTCGCGGTGCCATTATCGGCGCGGTCACAATGGTCACAAACGATGTGATCCCCTATGGGCTCGTGCAAGCTCCCAGAGGCGAACTTGACGGTCTTAACCTTGTCGGGCTCAAGAGACGGGGGGTCGAACGCGCCGATATCACGGCGTTGCGCGCGGCTTTCCAAATGCTTGCACAGGGCGATGGTACTTTTCAAAACCGCGCGCTGCGGCTTAAAGAAGAAACCACAAGTGACTACGTGCGCGAGATCGTGGATTTCATTACCGCCGACAGCGACCGCCACTTTCTGACCCCGCGCTAATGCTTGCTTTGGTGACAGGACGCGGTGGTCTGCCCGCCCGTGTGGCCGCCGCACAGGCCAATCCACCGTTGATCTGTGTGTTGGACGGTTTTCAACCTGATAACCTCACGGCTGATATCACCTTCCGGCTTGAGCATTTGGGCAGCCTGCTGGGCGATCTTAAAGCCCTCGGTGTGACTGACGTATGTCTTTGCGGTGCGATTGAACGCCCCTCGTTTGATCCATCGGCCTTGGATCAGGCAACGTTGCCGTTGGTGCCTGTGATGATGCAAGCGATGGGGTCAGGCGACGATGGCGCGTTGCGCGCTGTCATCGCTCTTTTTGAACAACAAGGCTTTGTTGTGCGCGCAGCTCACGAATTGGCGCCGGATATCCTTGCGCCCGAGGGTGTTTTGTCGAAAGCCACACCGTCAGATGACACTCTGGATGATATTGCTCGGGCGAACGCGGTGCTTCGTGCGCTCGCGCCGTTGGATGTCGGGCAGGGATGTGTTGTCGGGGCAGGACAGGTCTGGGGGATCGAAACGATCGGGGGGACCAACCATCTGCTGCGCAGCCTACCCGAAAAGGTCAGGAATGCGCGCGCAGTGTTGGTAAAAGTCCCCAAATTGGATCAGGACGTGCGTGCGGATATGCCCACCGTCGGGCCTGACACAATCGATGCAATTGCCGAGGCTGGTTTGGCGGGGTTGGTCGTTGAAGCAGCTCAGGTCATTCTGCTTGAACCAGAAGAGACCATCAGACGTGCGGACGCGGCAGGCCTCGTGTTCTGGTCGCGCCGGAGCGGGTAATGCGGGTCTTTTTGATCGCGGGCGAGCCTTCGGGCGACAAATTGGGGGCGGCCTTGATGGCCGGTCTTAAAGAGCTGGCGCCGGATGTCGTCTTTGACGGTATCGGCGGCACACAAATGGCAGCCCAAGGATTGGTTAGTCGTTTTCCAATGGAAGAGCTCAGCGTCATGGGCATTGCGGAAATCCTGCCAAAGTATCGTGCCCTGAAACGGCGCATACGCGAAACAGCACAGTCAGTAATTGAAACGGCACCCGATGTGCTGATTACCATCGATGCTCCGGATTTCAGTTTTCGCGTTGCGCGTCTGGTCAAAGCCGGCAGTCGTGTGCGGACGGTGCATTATGTAGCGCCTACGGTCTGGGCGTGGCGACCGGGCAGGGCGGCCAAAATCGCCGGATTTATTGACCACCTCTTAACGCTTTTGCCCTTTGAACCACCTTATTTCACCAGACACGGCATGGCCTGTGACTTTGTGGGCCATCCGGTTGTGGCTGAACCTGTGCCGACTGACACGGACATCCTAGCCTTTCGGCATACTCACAAAATTGGTGACGCACCCTTAATGCTTGTCCTGCCGGGATCCCGCGAAGGAGAAGTCCGCCGTCTGACCGAAGATTTTGGCGACGCGGTACATAGGGCACTCGCCGAGCATCCGCAAATGCGCGTCATCGTGCCTGCAGCAGCACCCGTGGCCGCCTTTGTGAAGGACGCCGTGAAACAGTGGCCCGTTGATGCCCTTGTGCTTGACCCGAACGGTCTGTCGCCCGAAGAGGGCAACAGACAGAAACGCGCGGCTTTTTATGCAGCAGACGTGGCCTTGGCCGCGTCGGGTACCGTCTCGGTGGAATTGGCGGCAGCGCGTACGCCTATGGTGATCGCATACAGGATGAACTGGCTAAGTTTCCGTCTGATCCGTGCTATGGCCTTGGTCGATACGGTTACTCTGGTCAATTTGGTTTCAGAAACGCGCTCTGTTCCTGAATTTCTCGGGCCGGAGTGTAGACCCGATACTATTGCAGCTGCGCTATGCCAGACCATTGAATCACCGGGCGCGCAACTCGCTGCAATGGATTTGACGATGACACGTCTGGGACGTGGCGCAGATGCGCCGGGCCTGCGTGCGGCACGCGCCGTTCTAAACCGTATGCCCGATTGACCCTGAAACAAACGCTGCTTTTCAGCACAAACTGGCAGACCTCAGCCTTTGTGAATCCATCCACCACCAAAGATGCGGCTGCTGTCGGTATCATAAAAGACGCACGCTT
>Ga0316191_10002172_pt1 | contig 14159 bp, 8 predicted proteins | sample Eddworburr2cm_MG_FD_204928 | JGI IMG/M metagenome (GOLD analysis project Ga0316191, IMG submission 204928) | Coastal sediment microbial communities from Maine, United States - Eddy worm burrow 2 cm | ecosystem: Environmental > Aquatic > Marine > Coastal > Sediment | place: USA: Maine | collected...
CAAACGCAGTCGCAGCCATTCCAGCTGACGTCCGAGTCGCTCAAGATCGGTCGGGCCACGAATCTCAATGGGCTTGGAGAAACCGCTTTCGCCAAGTTGCCCGATCGCATGGTCAATCTGACGGATTGGTCTTGCGACCAGCAGGGTGAAAATCAGTATCAAGATTAATGTGCCGGGAACCAGCGCCGCCACCTGCCAGGCAGAAGCACGTTGCGCCTTGCGCGCGGTCTCCTGCAATGTGGACAGTTTGGCATCGACGTGCGCGGTTAATACGCTGCTCAGGTGCGTAATCGACTGCCGCAGTGGCGCGAATCTGTCGATCGCTGCGTTAAGTGCCGCATCATCGGCGGCGTTGTCAGACAACACAACGATAATGCTACGTGCTTCGGTACCAAGCGATTCTATGAGCTCGCTTTCATCAACTTCAGCGGCCAACGGTGCCATCTCAACGAGCAACGCTTCGAAGCCCTGAAGATCCTGCCTCATGAGTTGCAGGCTGTCGGGGTTCTTAAGCACTTGGTATTGGCGAGCAAGTCGTTCGAGGGAACTCAATTGTTCATGAATGCGGCGATTGTTCTCGGCGGCGGTTACGCCTGTAAACACGAGTTGCTCACTTTGCTCAGCGACGCGGTCGAGATTCATCAGTGCCCAAATAACGGCGATGAGCAACGGCAGGGCGACCAGGCTAAATCCGACCAGGATGAGTCCGTTAAGTGATCGTGGGCGAGGAAATCTCATAGTTAAAGTCTAGCACCGCAAGCGGCTGGTAATCCTCAAGTGGCCCAGTATGCGCTGGGGTCCTGGGATGCAATTTTACGCTCCCACGCAAGCGCCGTTCGCACAATGGTATCGAGGTCGTCATATTGTGGTGTCCAGCCGAGTACTTCGCGTACACGATTAGCAACAGCAATAAGTTCAGGCGGATCGCCGGCGCGGCGCGGCTCTTCGGTGATGTTGAGCTTTGCGCCATTGGCATTTTCGACCGCGGCCAATACTTCGCGGACGCTGTAGCCGTGGCCATAGCCGCAGTTCAGCACGGTTGAATCACCGCCAGCACGCAGATAGGTCAGCGCATCAAGATGCGCCGTCGCGAGATCATCGACGTGGATGTAGTCACGCAGGCCGGTACCGTCAGGTGTTGGGTAGTCAGTGCCGTAAATAGACACCTTTGGGCGGCGACCGGTCGCCGCTTCACAGGCAACCTTAACCAGCAGGGTTGCTTTCGGTGTGGACTGACCGATGGTCCCGGATGGCTCGCAACCGGCAACATTGAAATAGCGCAATGCCACGTAGTTGGGGCCGCCCGCGGCCGCGAGGTCGCGCAGCATCCACTCGGTCATGAGTTTCGATGTGCCGTAGGGGTTGATGGGCTGTGTTGCCGAATCTTCGGAGGCCTTGCCACCTTCGGGGATACCATAGACGGCCGCCGTCGATGAGAACACGATATTTTTTACGCCATGCTTGTGTGCAGCCTCAAGCAGGGTGCGACTCGATGCCGTGTTGTTGCGATAATATTTTAAGGGATCGCTGACGGATTCGGGCACGATCGTGTGGGCGGCAAAATGCATGACGGTATCAATATCGTGGTCGTTAAATATCTTGTCCAGAAGGACCGCATCGCCGGTATCGCCCATCACGAACTCACCCGCAGTGACCGCAGCTTCGAAGCCCGTCGACAGATTATCGAGTGTGACGACTGCCTCGTCCGCCAGGCCGAGTTGTCGAACAACGTGGCTGCCAATATAGCCGGCACCGCCGGTAACTAGTATCTTTTTGTTTTTCATGGGATTTCTTCTTCTTCCAGAGTATTTGCGCAGGAATTGTGAACCGACCGCTTTTTAAGTGGACAAAGTTTAACAATACTTGGGCGCAGTGTATGGACCTGGATCGCACTCTGCATTGTGATGCAATTTATTGAAATGTCGCCAAATTCGCACAGCGATGGTTCTGTTTAGATTCAGTTTAGATAAGGTAGTATCGGTCAATAATATGAGCATTAGCAGAATGAGGGATATGAGATTGGTCAGTTATCGGAAGAACACTGTCGTTTTTGCACTAGCATTGGGCTTGGCAGCCTGTAGCAGTGGTGGGTCTGATGCACCGACAAACACGGTGCCTCAAAATCGTGCACCGACGGCGGTTGCCGGCGCGGACCAGAGCGTTGATGAACTCGCAGTCGTGACCCTTGATGGCAGCGGCTCCAGCGATCTCGATAACAACCCCCTGACGTACTCCTGGTCGCAGACTGGTGGTGCGACTGTAAGCTTGAGTTCGACGACGGTGTCGCAGCCGACGTTTGACGCGCCCGACGTCACAGCTTTGGAAGTATCCGAGACGCTGACGTTTCAACTGACCGTCAATGACGGTTCGGCATCAGCCAATGACACGGTCAGTATTGTGGTCAATGATGTAGGAGTCGGGGCCAACACCGCGCCGACATCGGATGCGGGTCCGGATCAGACGGTCTCAAGATTATCGACGGTGACGTTGAACGGCACAGCGTCGTCGGATCCCGATGGCACGCCATTGGATTATCTCTGGACGCAAATGAGCGGTACAAACGTCGCACTGTCGGACGCGACCGCTGTGCAACCGACATTTACGGCGCCGGACGCCGCCGTGCCCGAGACCCTGGCTTTCGAATTATCAGTCAGCGATGGCGTAGACAGCGCCACAGATAGGGTGACGATTACTGTCACGGACAATGTCGCACCCGTTACCGTCGCTGGCAAGGTGGAGCTCGAGTTCGTGTTGCCAAATGCCAGTTGCCGAGGTCTCAATTTTAATAATATCGATATTCGCCCCATGCGCGCGGTGACGGTGCAGCTGATTAATGGCACCGGGTCTGTTCTGGATACGACCGTATCGGGTAATGACGGCGCTTATTCGTTCGCGAATGTCGACGCAAACATCGACGTGCGTCTTCGTGTGCGGGCAGAACTAAAGCGCAGTGGTAGTCCTGGCTGGGACGTCGAAGTACGTGACAATACGTCAGACACAAGCTCTCCGCTCGGCAGTCGACCACTCTACGTTCTTGAGTTTGCGTCGTTCAACACCGGCGGCACCGATATCAGCGATGCTGATTTTATTGCCACGACAGGTTGGGACACGAGTACCAACGCCTACACGGGTACTCGTGCGGCAGCGCCGTTCGCGATTCTTGATGCGATTTACGACGGCATGCAGCTCGTTCTGACCGCCGATGCGAGCGCCAATTTCGCGCCCTTGGATGCGTTTTGGAGCATTAACAATACACTGACCAGTCCGACTAACATCGATCTCGGCGAATTATCGTCGTCGTTCTATAGCAGTGGTATTGATTCGCTGTTCTTGCTGGGCGATGCCAATACTGACACGGAAGAATTTGACGACCACGTATCTGTACACGAATGGGGTCATTATTTCGAAGATAACTTTTCGCGCTCCGATTCGATCGGCGGACCACACTCGATCGGTCAGTCGATCGACCCGCGCCTCGCGTTTGGCGAAGGTTGGGCAACGGCGCTCGCGGCCATGGCGCTGAATGAACCGCAATACTGTGATACTGGCGTCGTGGGAACGAGCGGTGGTTTCGGTATCGATACGGAGTTAAATAATAGTGGTAGTCAGGGCTATTACAACGAAATGTCGGTTGCGACGTTGATTTACGACCTTTTTGACACTAACCCGGACGGCGCTGATACCGGTTCAATCGGTTTCGGTCCGATCTTCAACGTCATGACAGGGCCGCAACGCACCACCGAGGCCTTTACGACATTGTTCTCGTTCGCAACGGAGCTGCGCAACGTATTGAGCGGTGCTGACCTGGCGCTGGCAGATGCGCTGTTGACCGCCGAGAATGTGAACCTGCCTAACGTGACCATCTATGCGGACAACCAGACGACATTCCCGGCCGGCGCGCGCGACGTTGATCCTGTGTACACGACCATTGTGGCGGACGGTTCAGTGACCAACATCTGCACCAACAGCGATTTTGATAATAATCGCGATGGCAACAAGTTGTCAGCACACCGATTCCTTAAGGTGACGACATCGGGTCCCGGCACCAACGTCTACACCATAAAGGCGGAGGCTAATCCGATACCGCCGCCAACGACCGATGACCCGGATCCGGATGATCCAACGCTTCCACGTGATCGCAGCGATCCGGATATTTTCCTCTGGCTAGACGGTGGTTTGGTTGGACTGTTTAACAGTGGCGCTGACGATGTTGAGGAAGATACGACTCAGAGCTTGCCTGCGGATACCTACGTCATCAGCCTGCAGGAGTTCCGTTACTCCGACGAAGATGCATCGTCCGATTTCCCGGAACAGATTTGTTTCGACTTTTCTATGACGCCGTAACCGCGGCAATTTAACCGGTGAATAATATGACCCATGTGAAATTTCTGACAACGTTACTGATTACGACACTGGTGCTGGCGGCTTGTGGCGGCGATCAAAGTGAACCGGTAGCTTCGGTGGAGCTCGAGAAGAAAGTCCCGGCAGTTGCCTCGAAGCCTAGTGACGAACCGCGTTACGAAGGTACCGTTGCAAAGCCAGGCGCACCGTACAGCATTAGCTATCGGATCGTCGGCACGGCTATTGTCGGTAGTCCGCTGACCATCGATCTCGTCATCAGATCGACCTTTGGACCCGCTCCGGTTGATATTGCGTATCGCATCAACGATGCGTCTTCAATGATGCTCGCCGAATCGCAACCCGCCAATATTCGCATGGAAGCAGCAGCGAACGACGATGAGTTCAAACAGCAGGTGACGGTTATTCCGCAGCGCGAAGGCCGTTTTTACCTCAACGTCAGTGCCTCGCTCGAGTCTGAAGATGGCACGATGTCGACGGTCGTCGCTATTCCCGTGCAAGTCGGCAGCGGTACGCGTGAGATGCAGGAGCACGGTGAACTCGGTGTGGACGAGAATGAAGAGCCCGTCCGCATCTTGAGCCAGGATTAAGCCAATCTGCAAAAAAAGGGAAATAATTCCCAATTTTTTTCTCAGAATTGAATCTGCGTCACAGATCAGAATGAGTCTAATAATTTAGAGTCATTGGCTAGGCTGAAGGACAGGCTGGTCAATGCAAAAGGACTTACGCGAAAAGATCGCAGCTGCGACTGAGACATCCGGTATCACGAAACCGGATTTCGTCGAGCTCCTGTCATTAATCGACCAGCATTATGACAAAATGGAAGCGACCATTACGCAATCGGTTCGCACCGCATCTCAGGCTGATATCACGGCCAATAGCATGGGCCCCATGCAGGCAATTTTTGACAGTGTCACCGAAGCATTGTTGTCGGTGGATGCGGATGGGCTTATTCGCGACTGCAACCAAGTCTGCGTCAAATATTTCAAACTGACGAAGAATCAGCTTGTCGGCTGCAAATTCAGCAATCTTCTGCCGGCTGCTGACACTGTCGCCATTGGCGACTTCCTTCTGCCCTACTTATCAAATCTCGACGATACAAACATCGATCTCGTTAATGGTGAGGTGAATGCATTGCGCTCCGACGGTGAGCAATTTGTCGCCGAAATTAACGCGAGTTGCCTGACCGCGCCCGGTGGAGAGATTTATGTCATCAGCCTGCGGGATATTACAGATCGCAAGTTGTCTGAAACGACGCTGCGAGAGAATGAAGGCCGCTACCGGGCATTGGTGGAAAACGCTCCAGAGGCAATCATCGTATTCGATGTTGACAACAATCGATTTACCGACGCCAATGATAATGCTTGTACGCTTTTCAATTTGTCGCGGGCTCGCTTGCTGACGATAGGTCCCAAAGCAATAAGCCCGCCGGTGCAGCCCGATGGCACGCCGTCGTTTGGCGTTCGCCGCGGTCATATTGACAGGGCTCTCAACGGCGAACATCCGGTATTCGAATGGATGCATCTGGACTCGAATGGTCGTGAAATACCCTGCGAAGTCCGATTTAGCCTTTTACCGTCTGATGGACGCCAACTGATACGAGTCAGTATTACGGATAATTCTGAGCGTAAACGCGAAGAAGCGCTTAGCTATGCGCAGAACAAAGTATTGGAAATGATTGCCGCAAGTACACCGCACGATCGTACGCTGCGTGCGATTTGTCGCTTCGTCGAGAATCTCGACAGCGACTTTAAATGCGCGATCATGAATCTGGATCACAAGAATCAAAAGCTCTCTGTAGAGCAAGCACCGAGTTTGCCAGACCAATTCAAGTTGTGTCTCGATTTCATCGACGTCGCCGCCGATAGCCTTACCTGCGGTTCTGCGGTTTACCATACTCAGGATCGCGTCACGACCAGTATCGAAATGGATACGGCTTGGATAGGCAGGCGAAAGCTGGCGGCAGCACAAGGCATCAAGGCAGCGTGGTCATTTTTGGTGTATGGCGCTGCGGGTCGGGTCATTGGAACACTTGACGTTTATGCCAGCGAATCTCGTTCGCCGACGACCAAAGAGCTTGATCGTTTAAGCGGCATGGCGCGACTTGCGGGCATCGCCATCAAGCGACACCAGGATGAAAATAAGCTACGCAACAGCGAGGCGCAATATCGTGGTCTGTTCGAGAATGTCATTGATGGCGTTTATATTGCCTCGCGCGAAGGTGACATCATCGCTGCAAATCCAGCGCTTGTTGAAATGCTTGGCTATGACAGCGTCGAGGACTTGAAGGCGGCAGGGAAGACCACGGTGCTGTATGTCAACCCGATCGACCGCGAACGAGTATTCGCGCGGCTCGAGGCACAGAATGTTGTAAAGAATTTCGAGTATCGCTTGCGCAGAAAAGACGGTCGCGAGATCGTTGTTTTGGAGAACTCGCGCGCAGTCAAAGACGACGCCGGAAATGTCGTGGCACACGAAGGCACGATAACTGATATTACGGAACGCAAGCATGCCGAAACGCGCGTATTTGAAGAAAAAGAGCGCGCACAGGTTACGTTGCAGTCGATCGGTGATGGCGTAATTACAACGGATGCGGATGGCATAGTCGACTACATCAATCCCGTCGCTCAGGATCTGACGGGTTGGGATATGCACAGTGCACGTGACACGGCCGTCACTGACATCATGATGATCGTTAATGAGCACACACGAGCAAGCGTTGAAAATCCGGTCATACGTTGTCTCAAGGAAGGCCGGGTCGTCGCGCTCGCTGAAAACTCGATACTGATTAACAAGAATGGCGAAGAGATTCCGGTTCAGGACTCTGCTGCCCCCATTCGAGATCGCATTGGCAACATTATCGGCTCCGTTATGGTGTTCCATGACGTCAGTAAAGAAACACGATTATTTCGCCAGTTAAGCTATCAGGCCTCGCACGATACATTGACCGGGCTCATTAACCGACGCGAATTCGAAAATCGTCTCATCGGTGCGCTGGAAGGCACTCTGAGTAACGCTGAGGAAATGCACGCATTACTTTATGTGGACCTCGATCAATTCAAGGTCGTTAACGACACCTTTGGTCATGTCGCTGGCGACGCATTGCTGCGACAACTGGCAGAGAAGATTCAGACGAACATACGCTCAACCGACATATTGGCGCGCCTTGGAGGCGATGAATTTGGCATTCTCCTTGAACGCTGCAATCGGGAAAGGGCGGTCGCAGTGGCCGAGGATATTCGACGTGCAGTTGAAGAGTACCGTTTCGAATGGAAAGACTCCTTCACATCGGTTCGGTGCTCGATCGGAATCGTCATGATTAACAGTGAGAATTCAGACGTTGCGAGTGTCATGAGCTCGGCAGATGTCGCCTGTTATTCAGCCAAAGATATGGGCCGGAACCAGGTTCACCTCTACAAAGATAGCGATGCCTCGCTTCGTCATGCAGAGATGAAGTGGGTATCTCGAATCACCAGCGCGGTTGAAGAAGAACGGCTGGAACTGTTTTTTCAACCCATCATTGCCATCGGCAAAGGGGGTGACAAGCAAGGTCACTATGAACTCCTGTTGCGGATGCGAGACGAAAAAGGCGAGCTTGTTGGTCCCGATCAGTTTATACCCGCGGCCGAACGCTACAACCTGATGTCAACGCTGGATCGATGGGTCATTCACGAGGCACTTTCTAAGCTTGCAGATCGCAGCGAAGGTGGCAAAGCACGTTATACGCTGGCGATAAATCTTTCGGGCACGTCGCTTAGCGAGGATAGATTCCTGGAGTTTGTTATTAGTGAACTCAAGAAACAGAAATTGCCAGATGGCGCCATCTGTTTTGAGATTACTGAAACGGCGGCGATATCAAATCTATCGCGTGTGGTGCACTTCATGCAGACGCTGAAGAAGCTCGGCTGCAAATTCTCGCTTGATGATTTCGGCAGCGGCCTGTCATCATTCACCTACTTGAAAAATTTGCCGGTTGATTACCTGAAGATAGACGGGCATTTCATTCGCAATGTTGCCGAGGACGATGTGGACGAGAGCATGGTCAAGGCTATTAGCGAAGTTGGTCGTGCCATGGGTATAGAGACTATCGCTGAGCGGGTCGAAACCAAACAGGTTTTAGACAAACTGGGCACCTTGGGTATCGGTTTCGCCCAAGGTTACTTTATCGCGAGACCCGCGTCGGTACAGTCTTTTGAGCCCTGGGGTAACGAAGAAGGTCAGCTTCTCGCGTAAGTGCTTTCCGCAATCCTGGCGGGTGGCGTTGTGTGACCTTTTCGGTACACTGCTAATATGGCCCAAGGATTTATTCCAGACACAAACAGTGAAGATTCTCAACAGTTCCTCGCGGCTGATGAGCCCGGCCCATTTCAAATTCTAAATCCTCTGGCCGAAGCGCCGGTTTTGCTCGTCTGCGATCATGCCAGTTGCCGATTCCCCAAGTCGTTGGGCGATATGGGACTGGATCCGTTCGCCCGACGTTGCCATTTGGCTGTCGACATCGGCGCCGGGCCGCTCACCGAAAAACTGGCGGCGAGTCTGGGCTTTACAGCCGTATTGGCCCAGTACTCACGACTGGTGATGGATTGCAATCGCCAGTTGATGGATCCCAGCGCGTATTTGCAGTTCGGTGACGGCATTCTCGTACCCGGCAATCGAAACCTGCATCAATCCGACAAGGACCTGCGCGCTGAAGCGATATATTGGCCATACCACAATGCTTTGGATAAACAGATTCAGCGCTTGCGGCAGATAGGGCCACTGCCGGCATTCATAGCCATACACAGTTTTACGCCGGTGATGAACGGTGAAGCGCGTCCTTGGGAGATGGGCGTGTTATGGGACACAGATACGCGACTTCGTGATATTTTTCTCAAAGATCTTACCGCGGCCGGATATTTGGTCGGTGACAACGAGCCGTATTCCGGGAAAGCGCCACAGGATTTCACCATTGACCATCATGCTGAAGAGATAGGTTTGCCGCACCTGGGTCTCGAGATCCGTCAGGATTTGATTGATGATGAAGCCGGCGTCGACAAGATCGCGAGTGTGATGCACAAAATTATTGAATCGTTACCTGGGCGAATCGAATACTTGGGGGCAGGGGATGGGGATAATGCGAGACGAACCAGCATTCACGATAGGGGTTGAAGAAGAATACTTGCTCGTCGATAAAGAGACGCGTGCGCTGGTTGTCGACCCGCCGCAAACACTCATGTCGGAAGCGGAAGAGAAATGTGGACTGCAAGTTACCTCTGAGTTGCTGCGCTCACAGATCGAAGTTGGCACCAAAGTCTGCAATAACGTTCAGGAAGCGCGGCAAGACCTGGCGTATCTTCGCAGTAGCATAATTGAGGTAGCGGGACGCCACGGTCTCGCACCTATTGCCGCGTCAACGCATCCATTTTCGTTGTGGACAGAACAGAAACATACTCCCAAAGAGCGTTATGACAGCCTAACTGATGAGATGCAGGGTGCAGCACGACGTCTGCTCATTTGCGGTATGCATGTGCATGTTGGTATCGACAACGACGAACTGCGCATTGATCTGATGAACCAATTGTCATATTTCTTGCCGCATCTGTTGGCGCTGTCCTGTTCATCGCCTTTCTGGGGCGGTAGAGACACCGGCCTAAAAAGTTATCGTTTGACGATTTTTGATGCGCTGCCGCGCACAGGATTGCCGGAGCGTTTTGCAAGTTGGGCGGAATACGAGCGCCACATCAATGTGTTGATGAATGCAGGTCTCATCAAAGATTCGACTCGTATTTGGTGGGATCTGCGTCCAAGCGCGAAATTCCCCACACTAGAAACTCGCATCATGGACGTGTGCACGCGGCTCGACGACACAATAGCGTTGACGTCTTTGCTCGTCTGCATATTGCGTATGTTGTACCGCTTGCGTACGCGTAATCAGCGTTGGCGAATCTATACGCCGATGCTGATACGGGAAAATCGCTGGCGCGCGATGCGCTACAGTTTCGATGAGGGCATGATCGACCTCGCCAAAGGCTCTGTTGTGCCGTTCGAAGACCTTATCGATGAAACCCTGTCATTGGTTTCAGAGGATGCGGTAGCTCTGGGGTGTGAGAAAGAACTGGCGGGTGTTCGAGATATACTTTCCAGGGGAACGAGCGCCCACCGTCAGCTGAAGGATTATGAACTTGAGAGGGCCTCGGGCGCGAGTGTTGAGGACAGTCTCAAATCTGTTGTCGATACACTCATCGTTGACACTAGCGAAGGGCTAAAAGTGTGACCCGATACCCAGTCCGCCTGCAGGAATGCGGCATGGGTCGCATTATGTAGAGCGGGACCCCGTTAGCATTGTCTTATGTCACTGCTAAGCCAAGTAATCACGCCGTTTCTGGCGATCGCTGCTGTCGCCTATGCGGTGCTCGCCGCGCTTGTTTCTCGCGCTGGTGCGAAGCACGCGACGAGTATGGTTAGCCTGTTCCTGTTCCTTATCGCAGGCATGCTGGCTGGCTCCGCATTTTCCTACGAAACTACAGATGCAAATCTCTACGGTATCGGTCGTACTTTGACGTTCTTCGCTGCCGGGTTTATACCGGTCGTCTTTTTCATGATTTATCGCGAATTTACGGTAGGACCACCAAATATTGTCATGATTGTGATGTTGTGCATTGTGCCGGTGTTGACGACCGCATTGGCATTAACCAATTCGACGCACAACCTTATCTGGTTTGTGAATGAGACAGCGACTGGCCTTAGTCACAGCAAGATAACGGACCACTATTGGTATAACCGGATTTACGCTCCGTTCACCTATGGACTGTTTGCTTACTCAGCCCTTGCATTGATTGGTCGCCTGCCGAGTATTGCGCCGGCACATCGCAAGACCATTTCGTTGCTTCTAGGCTGCGCGTTACTGCCATTCGCCGTCAGTGTTGCGAACAATTTTCTCGGTATGGGACCGGCCGATTTTCCATTTACAGCAACATCACTTGGGCTGGTTTTCCCGTGCTTTGCTTATGCAAGCTTAAAGCTTCGTGTCTACGAGTTCAGTCCGCTTGCTTACCAAACATTATTTGATCATGTGCGCGACCCGATCTTAGTGGTTGATAACGAGCAGTGCATAATCTGCGCGAACAAAGCTGCCCAGCAATTGCTGGAAGCCAACGAATCGGATTTGATCGGCCGAAGACTATGGGAGGATTTCCCAGCAGCACGCGCAATTCTTGAGCAAGCGAAAGAACTGGACCTGACGCAAACCTTACGCATGGATACCAACAACATTTACGAAGTCAGTGTTGGTCCGTTAAGCGGGCCGAAAGGACAGAACCTCGGCATGGTCGTGGTTTGTCGAGATGTCACGGAGCGTCGAACAGCGCTCGGACAACTGGCGGAGAGCGAGCACCTGATTCGAACTCTAATTGAGACCTCTTCCAACGGCATTTTAAGATTCGCACGTGATGAAAATGATCCGGACCGACGGTTCCGCTGCGTATTTGCAAATCGTGCTGCTGAAGCGTTCGCTGGCGAAGGTTTGGGTACACTGGTTGGAATGCCGCTCGAGAAACTTCAGCAACTAAACCCCAATAGGCTTTTGAAACACTTCGCTGCCGAGAAAAAAGCAACAACACAGGTTAGTTTCGAAGTTGCGGCAGAGACTGACCAGAGTGAGAACTGGTTGCGTATTGTTGGCGAACCTGTCGGCGACGACTTTTCTGTGACCCTGATTGACATCACACAGCGCAAACGCAATGAAGACAAAATGCTTGCTGATGCGCTGCGAGATCCACTGACCGGCATTCTAAATCGGCGCGGATTTGAGCAGGAAGGGGCAGCGTGCATACGTCGAAGCAGTGTGGGTGCGGTTTTGTATCTTGACCTTAATCATTTCAAATCAATTAACGATCGATTTGGCCACCAGGCGGGTGACGCTCTGCTGAAAGCCTTCGGTCATCGCCTTGAGTTTTGCCTGCGACCCGAAGATATTCTCGGCCGGCTTGGTGGCGACGAATTTGCAATAGTGTTGCCAGGCGTACCGATAGCTGATGTTAAGCACATCGCCGAGCGACTGATGCAGACCGCTTCGGAGGCATACATCATTCAGGGGCAGGAAATAAAGTGTACGGCTAGTGTCGGTATTGCTCTCATGCCGAAGCATGGCGAAGAACTGTGGCATCTATTAAGTGTTGCAGATGGCGCTATGTACAAAGCAAAAAATATCTCTGAAGACGAAGCCGCGAATGATCGCGCAGCCTACATTGATGCAGCTATCGCCTCCTGATCCGGCAGGTAATTTTTGCCGAAGCTAGCGTTGTTACGGCACAGGGAATACGACGATATCGAGCACGGCTGTATCGGCTGTATCAAAGATAACCATATCGATGACATCACCAATCGCTGCATCCAGGCGGTACGGACCTGCAATTATCGCTGGATCCGTGAAGCTGGTCAGATAGACATCGAAGCTACCGGCTCTTAATGCAAACGAAGGATTGAAAGCGCGTGAAATAAGGCCAACGCGAAACGGCGCTACGCCTTCAATCGTCTCCCCCGCATTCACGACATACAGATTGGTGAAATCGAAGTTGCTTGATGAGTTGAAGACATTCAGCTTGGCGGCAGTCGTTATGGAGCGGCGATCCAACGCAATATTCGTCGTCGTGTAGACGCCGCCCGTGCCGATTGCGATCACGCGAAAGTGGGCCCCGTTAGAAATGCCGATAGTGGTCGTAAGCGTCACCGCAGCCGTATCACCCGCGGGCGTGTAGAAATAGTTGTACTCACCTGCCGTGAGCGGCATATCAGCTGTAAGTTGCGTGTGATCATGGTTGGCTAAAACCTGTGAAGTTAGCGCTTCATCATCGTAGACGTCCGATATCCCTAAATCTCTTGCGGCGTGAAGAAATTGCAGCGTTGATGGATAGAGGGGGTCGTGGAACGTGATGGCTCCACCGTTCTCACCCAGACCACGTACGACGATTGGCGAGGTGTCATTGGCATCGCCGTCGAATGGCGTAATGATCAGTTTAGTACGCGAGAGAATAGTGGATGCCTGAGACTGAAAAAGGATATCGGCGGGGTCGCCGCTGCTCGTCAGTGTCACAACGTAGTCGCCCGCTTCAAAATCGAGCGGGGCGCTAATGTCATTTAGGGACAGTGTCGCAACCTGATCGCCCAATACCGGGGCGACGCCAGCCGATGCGAAGTAAACATCGATATTTCCCAGCGTGACACTAGTGTGAGCAAATCGCGCCTGAAAGACGGTATCCGTATCAGTGAATTCGCGTATGGCGGTTTCCCATATCGTCAATGTCGGTGCTGTTAGCGTGCCGCCGGCTAATAAGGTGTATTGCTGATCCGCGATTAAATCGATACTTTGACGAATAATTCTCGTCGCCGCATTACCGTCAGCTAAGAGCACATCGAAATTGAAGTTATACTCGAGGTCGTCATAATTAGCCGCAACGGTCGTACTTTTGTAAGCAACAGAGCCAAGCGAGCGCTCTTCGATTTGAAAGTTGATGCTGGGTGACCCATAGATCGCATTAACGGCGCTGACCGAGGCTTTGCCAGTTGGGTTGGGTAGTTTTGATTCCCCACCGCAGGCGCCAAGCAAGAACGTAGCGCTGAACGCCAATAATAATGCAATTCGTTTCATTAATAGTTTCACTTCGTGTAGCCGTAGACCGACTTAAGTTCTAAAAACTCATCCATTCCGTGCGCACCCCATTCGCGCCCGTTGCCGGATTGTTTGTATCCACCAAACGGTGCCAGCGCCTCCAGATCTGCGCCGTTTATATGCACCATGCCGGTCCGCATTCGTGATGCGACCC
>Ga0316191_10002173_pt1 | contig 14155 bp, 18 predicted proteins | sample Eddworburr2cm_MG_FD_204928 | JGI IMG/M metagenome (GOLD analysis project Ga0316191, IMG submission 204928) | Coastal sediment microbial communities from Maine, United States - Eddy worm burrow 2 cm | ecosystem: Environmental > Aquatic > Marine > Coastal > Sediment | place: USA: Maine...
CGTCAGTGTCACCGTCACTGACACTGACACTGACACTGACACAGTCGCTGACACAGTCGCTGACACTGGCACTGACACTGTCGCTGACACTGACGCTGACGCTGCCACTGTCGCTGGCACTGACACTGTCGCTGACACTGTCGCTGGCACTGTCGCTGGCACTGTCACTGACACCGTCGCTGCCACTGACGCTGCTACTTGAGGAGGCCTTTGCCGGGTACGAAATTGATCTCGAGCCGAATCCCATCCGGATCCTCAAACAGAATCGAGTAGTAGCCGGGGGCCCACATGGCTTCTTCGGGGCCGTGGACAATCTTGGCGCCTAGGTTCTTCATAAACGTGTGTGCCTCGTCGACGTCTTCGCGTGTTCTTGCGCGGAAGCAGATGTGATGGAGACCGATTCGGTTTTGGTCGAAGCGGTCGCCGCGATTCTCTTCGGGGGCCTCGCGAATCGCGAAGCCGGTGCGGCCGCCCACGCAGTAGTACGTCCCGGGGATGTCCATGACGTTCTTCATGCCGAGAAAAGGGAGGAGCTTGCTGTAGAACGCGCGGGATCGGTCGAAGTCGCCGACCGTGACGAACGTGTGCGCGATGCCGTTGATCTCCATGATGCCCTCCGTTACCGAAGCTCGGACGACCGCTTTCCGAGCAGTCGCCGCGCGATGATCAGCAGTTGAATCTGCTGGGTGCCCTCGAAGATATCGATAATCTTGGAATCCCGGGCCCACTTCTCGAGGAGCCCTTCTTCGGAGTAGCCGAGGCCACCGCACAGCTCGACACACCGAAGCGTGATCTCGTTCGCGACCCGAGCGGCCTTCGCCTTCGACATCGACGCCTCGGTCGAGTTGGGGATCCCATTGTCCGCCATCCACGCCGCTTTGAGCATGAGCAGACGACCCGCCTCCCATTCCGCCTCCATGCGGATGAGCTCGGCTTCCACGGCGCGCTTGGCGAAGAGCGGCCCTCGGTAGCGAACGTCGACGCCCTCCTGGGCGAGGAGCTCCCGCGCGTGCTCGAGCGCCGCCCGCGCGACGCCGACCCCCATCGCCGCCACGACGGGCCGGGTGTTATCGAACGTCTGCATGACACCGCTGAATCCCTTCTTCGTGTCGATGTCAGCAGTGCCGAGGAGGTTCTCCTTCGGGATGCGGCAGTCCGTGAGGGTGATGCTAGCTGTGTCCGACGCACGGATACCCATCTTCTTGTCGAGGCGGACAACCTCCATGCCCGGGGTCCCGCGCGGTACGACGAACGACTTGATCGCCGCGCGCCCGAGGTTCCGATCGAGCGTCGCCCAAACGACCACCGCGTCAGCCCGACTCCCCGCAGTGACGTAGATCTTCTCGCCGTCGAGCACCCACTCGTCGCCATCGAGGCGAGCGGTCGTGCGGATATTCGCCGAATCCGACCCTGCGCCGGGTTCCGTGATCGCCATCGCGGCCCAAACGCCCTTGAAGCGTTTCTTCTGCTCGGCGTTTGCCACCGCAGTGATCGCTGCATTGCCAAGACCTTGACGCGGAATTGAAAGCGCCAGACCAACGTCGCCCCAACACAACTCGGTCATTCCTAGACACGTGGACATGTTGGCGCCATTGCGGACACCCTCATCCGGGCCTTGTCCTTGCTGGAGCGTATCGATGCCGGTGCCCTTCTGCCCGCCACCCGCGTTCAGCCCGTCCATGAGCGCGGCAAGCAGGTCGAGCTCTTTCGGATAGTCGTGCTCGGCCCGGTCGTACTTGCGCGAGATCGGACGGAACACGTGCCTGGCGACCTGGTGCGCCTGGTTGACGACGAGCCTCAGGTTCTTGGGTATCTCCAAATAGATCATCAAATCCCCTACAGCAGCAGATTGCCGTCCATGACGCCGATGGAACGCAGTTGGCGATACCAAGTCTCGACCGGGTGGTCCTTGATGAAACCGGCGCCTCCAAGAAGCTGGACGCCATTGGTTCCGATCTGCATCGCCTTGTCCGAGCAGAGCGTGCGCGCGAGGTATGCGTCACGCTGGCATTCCAGTCCCGCATCGATGCGACCAGCCGCTCGATACACGAGCATGCGCATCGACTCGAGCTCGATGCCAATGTCGGCAATCATGAAGGCAACGGCTTGCCGGTGCGAAATCGGCTCCCCGAACGCAATCCGGTCATTGCAATACGGTATCGCGTAGTCCAACAGGGCCTGGGCGGTCCCGAGCGCCATGGCGCCCCAGGCGACCCGCGCGCGGTTCACAGCGTCATCGTAGGCCACTTTGCCCTCCGCCTTCAGCGCCGCTTCGCCGCCAAGCACCGACTCACGAGCAACGCGGACATCATCGAGCTTGAGGCGCCCGAGCCCCGCGGATCGCAACCCCATTGCGGGTTCCTCAGTGACTTCGACGCCGGCGGCATCGCCCTCGACCAGGAAGAAGCGCGGGCCTGCCTTGGGAACCTCGGCTGCCACCAAGAACCACCTGGAGCGATCGGCCAACGCCACCATCGACTTCTCTCCGCGGAGCACGTAGTCCGACCCACGTTTCTTGGCAGTCGTTCGCAGTGCGCTCGGATCGAAAAGCGGTTGCGGCTCCACGACAGCGACGCTCGCGGCAATCGTGTCTCCTTCCAAGAACGAAGGGAGCAGGCGCGCCCGCTGCTGTTCGTCCCCCCAATGAACGAGGGCGTTCACGAAGGACAACGGCGACAGAGCCGCATACGCCAGCCCCATGTCGCCTCGCGCGAGATCTTCTGTGATGAGCATCTGAGACACCGCCGATACCTGCTCGGCCGCCCCGCCCATTCCCTCGGGCACCGCCATTGCGATCGCGCCGAGATCAGTGAACGTCTCGAGAAAGTCACTCGGTGGAGCGGAGCGATCGTCGGCGTCCCGCGCGGCGGGCTGCATCACGTCATCGGCAAATCGCCGAAGCGTGTCCCGCATGAGCTGCTGCTCCTCGCTCAAGCTCAGATCGAACTTCAGCGACCGCCGGGGGCGATCACCGGAACCTCTGGGCGCAAGCCGCCTGGCTGCCTTCGCGGCGGCCTCGGCCGCGCGCTTGGCGCCTTCGTAGACGAGCTGTTGGGCACGCTCTTCGAGTCCGAGGCGCTCAACTAGTGACGAGTCCGCGATGCGATTGAGCACCCGCAAGCCACCCCCCATCACCTCATTGATGATCTTCTCGTTGTCCACCAAGCGATGCTGGGCCCCGGCTGAATGAAGGTCAACGCGGATCAAGACGCCCTTCTCAAGCTGCCGTTTCTCTATGCAATGACGGCGCTTTGCGTAGGTACGGTGGCTACATTGAACTACCGACGCTGTCCTTCTGCTTGAACCCGGGTTCAGCACGGGCGAAATTGTCGTCGTGGGGTTTAGAATCTTCTTGGCTTGCGCCGTCCTATTGGGCGCGTGCGGGGAATCGGCAGGCACTGACCGTAGCTGGGGGACTGGCGGCGGGGCTGGCTCCGGCGGCAACGGCGGCGACGGCGGCTCGGGAGGCACGGCCGGTTCGGGCGGCGATGGCGGGTCCGCTGGCGGAGGTGTCATTTCTGGCCTCGAGGTGAGCACGTTCATTGCCGGTCTGGACAAGCCCTGGGATATCGCCTGGCTTCCCAACGGGACGGTGCTGGTGACCGAAAGGCCGGGCCGGCTCAATGTGTATGTCGACGGCGTCGAAGCCCAGCCGTTTACCGTTACGCCCGATGATGTCGTGGCGAACGGAGAAGGCGGCATGCTCGGCCTCGAAGTCGATCCCAACTTTGCAACCAACGGCTACGTCTATGTGTGTATGGCTTCCAACGTGGCCGGGGCCGCCGATGTGCGCCTGGTGCGCTATGCACTCGAAACGCCCAACGGTAACGGTGTGGTGAACCGTACCGACATCGTGCAGGGCATGCCGTACAGCTCGGGAAGGCACAGCGGATGCCGGCCGCGGTTTGGACCAGATGGCTACCTGTGGGTGGGCACAGGCGATGCCGCGATAGGGACCACACCCCAGGACGACGACTCACTCGGCGGCAAAGTGTTGCGTATCGACCGAAATGGCGCGGCGGCGCCTGGCAATGCCGGTGGGTACCGCTGGTTCTCGAAAGGTCATCGCAACATTCAGGGAATGGCGTTCCGCTCTGCAGACGACCTCGGTGTGTCGGCCGAGCACGGACCGTCGATCGACGATGAAGTCAATCTGCTGGTAGCGGGCAACTTCGGCTGGGACCCAGTGCCCGGCTACAACGAATCGGTACCGATGACCGACCTCGTTAGGTTTCCGAATGCGGTCGAGGCGATTTGGGCGACTGGCTCGCCGACCCTTGCGTTATCCGGCGCGACGTTCATCGAAGGGAACACCTGGGGCGACTGGAACGGCGTGCTGGCCGTCGCCACTTTGAAAGCCACGCACTTGCACATCTACTTCGTGAGCTCTGAGGGCGAAGTGACCGACGATTTTCGTGTCATCGAAGATAGGGGACGCCTTCGCTCGCCGAGACAAGGACCAGACGGGCTCTTGTACATCACCGATGACGGCGGCGGCGCTGGCGGCGAAGTCCTCCAGGTCACCCCAGTGCTATCGCCCTGACCTAGGCCTCGAGCAAGCGGCCGATGCGCCGATACTTCCCCTCGAACATCTCGATCCACTCTTCGAGCTTGTCGAGCTCATCTAACTCAAGCCCCTCGATGTCGCCCGTGAAGAGCTCTTCGTCGAACGACACCTTCGCCAGCGCGCGTGTGCAGTCTTTCCCTGCGAACATCCCGTAGGGACCGCCCGGGCCATAGAAGTCACGGCCGCGCGTCACGTCGTACACGTGTCCCCGGATTCCAATTAAGAGCGGCTTGGTCGGATCCGAACCGTTGTAGCCGGCGAGCTCCGACAGCGAATAGTCCCGCTCTTCCGCCTCGGGCAGAGGAGCGCGCGGCTCCTCCTTCCTCCGGAACAACCTACCTATGAAACCGGCCAAACCCATGCCCGAGACCTACGACGAACGCAGGCCCCGGACAATCCGTCCAAGGCGTGGGACCGGGACTACTCGGTCAGCGCGCCGGCGCCACCCATGTGGTAGCCCTCTTCGCCGTGCAGATTCGTGTCGAGGCCCTCGCTCTCCTCGTCGTTGCTGACGCGGAGGCCGACGGTGGCGTCGATGATCTTGAGGAGCACGAACGTGACGACGACCGAGTAGGCCGCTGCGGCGAGGACACCGATGACATTCTCGATGAGTAGCTCGCTGTTGCCATCGATGAGCCCGTTCGTGCCGCCCCAGACTTCGGCAGCAAACACACCGGTCAGGACCGCGCCGAGCGCGCCGCCCACACCGTGGATGCCAAACGCATCGAGGGCGTCATCGTAGCCGAGCTTGCCCTTGAGCATGACCGCACCATAGCAAACCGGACCCACGATCAGGCCCATGATGACCGCCGAGGTGGGGCCGACGAAGCCCGCGGCGGGCGTGATGACCACCAGGCCGGCCACTAGGCCGGAGGCCACGCCGAGGGCGGTGGGCTTGTCCTGCTTGAGCCATTCGACGATGGCCCATGAAAAGGCTGCGGCGCCTGCCGCGAGGTGTGTGTTGACCAGCGCAAGCGCGGCGTTCTCGTTCGCCGCCAGCGCGCTACCCGCGTTGAATCCGAACCAGCCGAACCAGAGCATGCCAGCGCCGAGCAATGTCAGCGTCAGGTTATGAGGCGGGCCGGGGCGAGTGCGGCGCCCGATGACAATGGCGCACACCAGCGCCGCCGCACCGGACGAAAGGTGAACGACGGTGCCGCCAGCGAAATCGAGCGCTCCGCGCGCGCCGAGCCAGCCGTCCGGCCCCCACACCCAGTGGCAAATCGGGTCGTAGACCAAGGTCGCCCAGAGGATGATGAACAGGAAGTAGGCCGAGAACTTCATGCGCTCGGCGATGGCGCCGGAGATCAGTGCCGGCGTGATGATGGCGAACATCATCTGGAACGCCATGAACAGGATGTGCGGAATCGTGGAACCTTCTTGCGGTTCGAGACCCACGCCGTTCAGGAATGCGTACTCGAAGCCGCCAATGAAACCGCCGCCGACGTCCGAACCGAACGACAATGAGTAGCCGATGACGACCCACTGCAGGGTGATGATGCCCAGCGCAATGAAGCTGTGCATGAACGACGAGAGCACGTTCTTCGAGCCCACCATGCCGCCATAGAAGAGCGCCAAGCCCGGCGTCATGAGCATCACGAGCGCGCATGACACCATGAGCCATGCAGTATCCGCCTGATTGAGAGCATCCATCCCCGGTTCCTCCTTTGAAGTTGGGAGAGCCTAGATCCGCGCTGTTTCCGCTGGATGTGTCGAACGTTTCCGGCTTGTTTCAAACACAGCGTTTTTCCACCTTTACTAGGGTGCATGGGGAGGTGATTTCGGTTACAACTCCCCTTCCGGCAGGCCACACCGACCGATGGTGGAAACGGCGGCCGATACAACAAGAGAGGCAATATCAATGGAATCCGCAGCCGAGTTTTTTGAGAAGTTTGAGAAGAAAGCCGCCGAAAACACCGACGCGGCCACCCAGCCAAACGCTATTTACCAATTCAACATCACCGGCGACGGTGGCGGTGAGTGGAGTCTGGACTGCACGAAGGGCAAGACCGCCGACTTCGTCAGCACGGGCACCCACGACAGCCCCGGCGCGACCATCACCGTGTCCTCCGAAGACTGGCTCGGTATGCTCAACGGCTCGCTGAACCCCATGCAAGCCTTCATGTCCGGCAAGATCAAAATCGACGGCGACATGACCCTTGCCATGAGCCTCCAGCAGGTGATGAACCTGGCTCAAGACTGAGTCGTCCGGAGTTCTAACTCGATCAGGGTGGCTTCTATTTCGGGGCCACCCTTTTTCGTGAGCACATGCCTACATCCACCAGACCCAACGACGCGGCCCGTACCAGACTGAGCCCCGACGAGCGTCGAGAGCAACTGTTGCGTGTTACCTCGGACATCATCGCGACCGATGGCGTCGACAATGTGCGCATACCCTACGTGGCGGCTGCAGCCGGAGTCACCCGTCCAGTCGTCTACAAGTTTTTCCCGAATCGGCACGAGCTCATCAAAGGAGTTCTCGAAGACTTCCGAGAGGACTACACGCGCCGCGTGCCCAACGTCGCTGACCCGAACCAGGGGCTCGAGATTGCGACGACCGCTCGTGCATTCATCGATGCGGCCTGCGACACGATCGAGGCGAGAGGCTCTGGCGGTTGGCAACTCCTGCGTTCGGTCGGTCCCGACCAGGAAATTTCGGCGATCAGCAACGAATTCCGCAGGCAGCTCGTGCAGCCCTGGTTGGCCCCGCTCCGCGTGCTCACGGGCGTGGACGAAGCCGAATCGTTGGCGCTCGCCGACGTGATGGTAAGCGGGGCAGGCGAGATCTTGCAGCGTTGGATCGAGGGCGAGTTCTCGCGCGAGCAAGTAGCGGGTCTCCTCGGGCGCATCATCCTCGCTGTGCTGAACGAGTTCACGGAGTAAAGGAACATGGTTTCCGAGATATTCGACGCGTCGAAGTGGACCGAAGTACCAGGCTTCGAATTACGAGACATCACCTACCACCGCGCCAAGGATCACGGCACCGTTCGCATCGCATTCAATCGACCCGAGGTGCGCAACGCGTTCCGACCGGGTACGGTCGACGAGCTCTACCGCGTGCTCGACCACGCGCGACAAACGTCGGACGTCGGCTGCGTCCTCCTCACTGGCAATGGCCCTTCTCCGAAGGACGGCGGCTGGGCGTTTTGCTCAGGAGGCGATCAGCGCATCCGCGGCAAAGATGGATACAAGTACGAAACCGATTTGGCAGGAGAGATAGACCCCGCAAGGCTCGGCCGCTTGCACATCTTGGAGGTGCAACGCTTGATCCGCTTCATGCCGAAAGTCGTGATCGCAGTGGTGCCCGGTTGGGCAGTTGGCGGCGGTCACAGCCTGCACGTTGTGTGTGACATGACCATCGCCAGCCAAGAGCACGCGCTCTTCAAGCAGACCGACCCCGATGTCGCTAGCTTCGACAGCGGCTACGGCTCGGCTCTGCTCGCCCGCCAGGTCGGGCAGAAGAAGGCCCGTGAGGTGTTCTTCGTGGGCCTCAATTACAGCGCCCAGGAGGCGGCCGAGATGGGGATGGTCAATGCGGTCGTTCCCCACGCCGGGCTCGAAGACTTCGCCCTTTCCTGGGCTAAGGAAATCAACTCCAAGAGCCCGACCGCTATGCGAATGTTGAAGTTTGGCTTCAACATGATCGACGACGGTCTGGTCGGTCAGCAACTCTTCGCGGGGGAAGCCACCCGATTGGCGTACGGCACCGAGGAGGCCCAGGAGGGCCGCGATGCCTTCCTCGAAAAGCGCCCTCCGGACTACCGAAAGTACCCCTGGCACTACTGACGAAGAGGATCTCGCCAAGAAACGTTGGATCTGGGTTACACTCGCCAAATTGAACTCAGACCGAAAACGTGCCAAATGAACACATCAGGAGAACGGAGTAAGTCATTTCAAGTAAGATATTCGTAGGGAACCTCAACTTCGCCACCACAGATCAAGAGCTTCGTGAGCTCTTCGGAGAGATCGGTGAGGTCGTTGACGTTCACATTCCAAAGGACCGTGAAAGTGGACGTCCCAGAGGCTTCGCATTCGTTCGGTTCGCAGCTGAAGAGAACGCCGCGCAAGCGGTCGAGAAGTTCCACGGACGTGAAGTCGGTGGCCGCGAATTGCGGCTCGATATCGCTGAAGACCGCCCCCGGCCCCCGCGCCAGCAGCGCGATTTCGGCCCACCACCCGATCGCAACGACTACGGTCGGGGTGATGGCGGAGGCCGCTACGACCGTGGAGGCGGCGGCGACGCGCGCTCCTTCGAACGGCCGAAGAAGCCAAAAGGCAGTCGCCGAGGCCTACGCGGCAAAAAGCGAAGCCTCTAGCTCCGACGCCAACCAACACGAGGGATTAAAAATCTCGGGCGAGGTGTTAACCCCGCCCGAGTGCCCGTTGTGTTGTACCCCAAGGAGTGTGACTCTCGGTTTGCCCTGCCGGCGGGTCGCTGATCAGCCGCCGACAGTCGTACGGTAAAGCTTCGCGAGCACGGTTGTCAACACGTATTTTGGCTCACAATTGTGCAAAGGTTCCGTGTGTTTGAGCTGGGCGCGCTCATCCTGGTTTGAGGGGTGCGGGGGTCGCCCCTCTGATATGGTGGGCACCGCTCATGCAAGGGGGACGGTCGAGCTTGGAGAACCTGACGCTGCGGCTTGGCGAATCCGTGGACTTCGAGGTTCGTGGCGACTGTATGCGGGTCTTGGACCACGGCGCTCGCGTGCCTGTGCGCAGAGAGCGGTTTTACCTTCCTGGCGATGTCGTCGTGGTGCGCAGAAGCGACCACTGGAACGCACATCGATTCCTGGGGTACGCGCCGAGCGTTCACGGTGTGGTCGCGCTCACGCAGGCTGACGAGGCCGCCCAGCGAGACCCTGCCGCGCTCGTGAGCGCCATCGTTGGACGCGCCGAATGCGGAGTCACTGCCTCGGATCGGGTCGCTGCGTTCGGGAAGTACGTCCGCGCGCTGATCGGCTGGGTGGCCGAGGTGGGCCGATGAGTGCGCTCAGCATCGAGTTTGCTGGGTGCCGGTACCGGTTCGCGGGACTGAACCCCGAGCAAGCGGATTTCGTGCGTTCGCGATTCGAAGCCTTGCTGTGCAGAGACGACGCCCGGCCCGATGTCCAGGTCGACGTGCACTACAGCCCGAATCCGGCGGGTTTCATGCGAAGGCCGGTCGGGCCTGTCGAGTATCGGGCCGCGGTGGAGCACAGCGAGGAAAGTATCGCGGTCGCCGGCATCGGCTTCACGGCCCGCGTCGAGCGCGCGCCTCTCCGGGCGCAAATGCAGACCTGCCTCTCCGACGAATGGTTCTTGGGCGCCTTCGAGAACCTCTTCCGGGTCGTCGCTTCCTATCGCCTCTTCGGCGAGGGGGCGCTGGTGTTGCACAGCGCCGCTTTCACCGACGGCACCCGCGGATTTCTCTTCTGCGGGCGTTCGGGCGCGGGCAAGAGCACCCTGTGTGGCCTGGCGGCCGAGCTCGAGCTGGGGATCCTCAGCGACGAGCTCAATGCGGTCACGCCCTCTGACGGGTCATTCGAGCTGCGCGCCATGCCATTTGCCGGCGATTTCGGCGGCGCGCCCCGGCCACACCCCCCCTACCCGCTGACCGGATTACTCGGCCTGTCCCACAGCGCGGCTCCGCTAGTACACGGGTGCTCGAAAGCGGAGGGCGTCTCGCGTATCGTCGCCTCGTGCCCCTACATCAACGCCGATTCGCTGCTCGTCGACGAGCTCACCACGCGCGCCGCGATGCTTGTCGACCGCGTGCCGCTGCGTGTTCTCTCGTTTGCCAAGGACACCCGTTTCTGGAGCGTATTGGATCATGAGTACCGAAGCCCCGACGCAACGCTATCGCGTTGACTCGCACGCCAGATTTCGCGTGATGGACGATGAGGGCATCTTCGTCCTGCAGGACGCCGGGGAAGTCCTCGTGGTGAACGAGGTCGGTGCCTTTATCGTCGAGCAGCTGAAGGCTGAGCGCAGCCTGGACGAAGTGGTCACGGGCATCACAGAACGATACGCCGTGGAGGCGGAGCGCGCGCGTTCGGACACCACGGCCCTTCTCGATGACCTCCTCCGGGCAGGCGCGATCACGCGATCATGAGTTTCTCTGACACCGTCAAGCGCGCTTGGAACGACAACCGGCTGATGTCTGTACTGCTCGAGCTCACCTACGCCTGCAACCTCGACTGCTCCTTTTGCTACAACGACCTGTCGCTCGGCGGACAGCGACTGTCGCTTTCTCAGTATCGCGAGCTGCTCGACGACCTGGCCTCGCTCGGTGTGCTCAACCTCTCGCTGACCGGCGGCGAGCCGCTCGCCCATCCGCACTTCTTCGAAATCGCAACTCATGCACGGAGCCTGGGATTCGTAATCCGAATCAAGACCAATGGGCACGCAGTTAGAGGGGCAGTGGCCCGCCGGATTCGCGAGGAAGTCGACCCATTTCTCGTCGAAGTGAGCGTTCACGGCGCCACCGCGGCAACGCACGATCGGCAAACGCGCGTGCCTGGAAGCTTCGAGCGCCTCGTGGCGAACATCCGCACCATGAAGTCGCTCGGGCTACGGGTGAAAGCCAACAGTGTGCTGACGCGCTGGAATGAGGACGAGATCGAGGACCTGTTTGCGCTCTACGACCAGCTAGATGTTGCGTTTCAGATCGATCCCGAAGTGAAGCCCAGGGACGACGGCGATCAGAGCACGCTCGCGATCGAAGCCAGCTCCGAAGGTCAGGCGCGATACCGGCGGGCGCTCGAGGCGCGTGCGAAAAGAGACGTCACAGTCATCGAGGCGCCTTCGCCTGCTGCGGCGCGGAAGGCGGTCATGACGGGAACCGACAAACACTGCGGCGCGGGGTCGAACAACATCGCCGTCGATCCCTACGGAAGGGTTCTTCCCTGCGTGCAGTGGCGCGTGCCGGTCGGCAACTTGCACGAACAGCGCGTCTCCGAAATCTGGGCCGCGTCCGGCACGCTCGACGAGATCCGGGAAACGACCAAGGCCGCGCGGCGCAAGCTCGAAAGGTTCGGTGATGCGGGGCTCGTCTCGAACTTCTGCCCGGGGGCGGCACACACATACTCAGGGGACCCACTGGCGATCTACCCGCCGGCCGAGCAAAGGATGGTGGTGTCGGGTCGCGCTCGGGTCCGACTTACGGTAGTGTAGCGGCGAGGTGCGACGTGGAGCAGAAGAAGACCAGCAGTCCGGGCGAAGCGCCGAGTGAAGCGCCGAGTGAAGGTTCTGGGCGCGAGCCGTATGAGCCGCCGCGCATCGTCTATCGCGAGCCATTGGAAGCGGTTGCGACAGTGTGCACGCCCTCTCCGCCTGCCAAGGGTTCCCCTAGCGCCTGCCCGACCGGCCCGATCTCGTCCTGAGCCGCCAACCGGAGCATTCCCTTCGGGTCAGCCCTGCCGCGTCCGCTGAAACAACGCCCGGACGCCAGAGTGAACGCCGCGAGGCAACGACTCATTGAGCAGATGCGCCACTAGCGCGCCGGTGCGCGAGTCCGGTGAAGCCCATGCAAGCGCTGGGTGCGCGACCGCGACAATGCCTTGGCCGATCGGATCGGGCGGAAGGCGATCGTGCACTTGCGGTGCAAATGTGTCGCCGGTGGCTTCGTAGACCAACGGAAGCACGTATCGCGAGACCCGACGCATCCCGCAGTGCCGGAGATGCCGGGCGGCCAACTCGGGCGAGGCATCTAGGCGAGTCGCCATCCTCGCGATCTCATCGAGGCGTGCCGTCGAGCCCGCGTTGAGATGGTCGCTGCCGAACTTGCCGATCAGGTGCGCGTAAACGTCGAGTGGTGAAGGGAGCCGCACGCTGGCGCCGAAGAGGACCTGGTCTTCGGAGCTCCGCGCAAACAAGTCTCCCGTGGCCATCCGATACCGCGCGCGATCGAACAGCTGTGAATGAAGGTCGAGCATGAGGCCGAACGGGGTCTCCATGACCATCCCGCCGACCGTGCGGTGCCGCGTTCGCCGGTACCCTGCGGCCTCGAGGTACTCGACGGCTATCTCCAGGTCGTCCGCGCGGACGAGCAGATCGACGTCGGTCAACGGCCGCTCCGCCGGGTCGCCGTACAGCCAGTGCTGCAAGAGCGCACCCTTGACCGGCATCACCGAAATTCCAGCCTCGCCGAGCGTCCGAGCGACGTCGCCCACGAGCTCGGTGGCGAGCAGCGAGGTGGCAGCGCGGCGTCGGGCGGCGTGTCGGTCCACTGGGGTTTGCGGCACTTCGGCGTTCTCTCCTAACCCGGTATAAAACAGACGGCTTCGGTGGTATAGAGCGCCGATGGCTACGCATCAAAGGCTGGGCGACCTGGCAGAGGCGCTCGAAGCGGAGGGGGCGGATGAGCTTCGGGTTCACGTCGTACGGCGTGCGCGCGAGTTCAAGCGCTCATGGGTGAACATGGCGGAGGCGCTGGTCGAGGTCCGCAATCGGGAGTCGTACCTCGACTGGGGGTACGAGGACTTCTACTCGTATTGCTCGCTCGAGCTTCAGCTCAAGCAGGCGACCGCCGACAAGCTCACCGGCTCGTATGTGGCGCTCAAGCGGCACGCGCCGTCCGTCCTGAAACGAGACGGCCTCAACGAGCGCATTCCGACCTGCGACGCGGTCGACTATTTCGCCAAAGCCCTCAAGAAGGGCCCGAGCAACGACTCTGAGCACGAACGTGCCGTGGACCAGGGAGTGGTCGATGAGCTTCGGGAGGCGGTCTTCGAAGAAGGCGCAGCGGTGACCGAGCTGCGCAAGCGATTCAATCCGGTGTTCAACCCGAAACCCGAGGGCGCAGAACAGATGGACGCGATCCGGCGTGCGACCGCGACCGCCAGGCGACTGGAGAAGATGATCGAGGAGATCGACGGCCTGCGGCGCCCAACCGTGCGCGCCACTCTCGACAGCCTCGAAATGCTCCGCGAAGATCTGACCGAGCTTCTCGAGCGAACCAAGGCTCAATACGCCAAAACCGCCTGAATCGGAACAACCTGGGCCAAAATGGGGCGAAAGCCCCGTGAGCGACGCAAGGCGTCGCTTTTACGGGGTTGCGACAGAGTGGAACGTGTTCTATTTCATGGGACGTTTCACGATGCCTGACAAAACCAACGCACCGGCCGTCGAAGGCCTTTTCACCATGGACCCACGCGAGCCTCGCCTGCTCGGAACGCGATGCCGCGCGTGTGGAACCTATTTTTTCCCTGCCGAGAAGACGTTCTGCCGGAACCCGGCGTGCGACCAGGCCGACTTCGAAGAGGTGCCCCTGAGCCGCACCGGAACGGTGTGGTCGTACACGAGCGCAAGCTACAAGCCGCCTGCGCCGTTCGTGGCGAAGGAGCCGTTCGAGCCGTTTGCGATCGCGGCTGTCGAGCTCGAAGAAGAGGGGATCACGATCCTGGGCCAGGTTGCCGACGGCATCGGCGTCGACGCATTGAAGACGGGCATGCCGATGGAGCTGGTGCTCCGTGAGCTGTACGAAGACGACGAGCACGTCTATTTCACTTGGAACTGGAAGCCGATCAACGGCGGGAGTGACGCATGAGCAAAGACGTTGCGGTCCTTGGTGTGGGCATGCACCCCTGGGGCAAGTGGGGGCAAAGTTTC
>Ga0316191_10002174_pt1 | contig 14154 bp, 15 predicted proteins | sample Eddworburr2cm_MG_FD_204928 | JGI IMG/M metagenome (GOLD analysis project Ga0316191, IMG submission 204928) | Coastal sediment microbial communities from Maine, United States - Eddy worm burrow 2 cm | ecosystem: Environmental > Aquatic > Marine > Coastal > Sediment | place: USA: Maine...
CAGAAAATTCGGACCGACCTCGAACTGAGGTTTGATAAGGGCTACGCACCAGCCTCCCTTTTTCAGAAAGGGCCAGGCATACGGCAATACGTTGGTCAACGAGATGAACGAGGTGTCGATCACAATGGCATCCACAGGCTCCGGAATCAGTTCTTGCGTAAGCAGGCGCACATGGGTCTTCTCGAGATTGATCACACGCGGCTCGTTCTGCATTTTGTAGTGAAGTTGGCTGTGCCCTACATCAACGGCATAAACTTTTTGAGCTCCGTTTTGCAGCAACACATCGGTAAAGCCGCCTGTTGATGCACCGACATCCATGCAGATGGCGCCCTTAGGGTCAAAAGGGAAATGATTGAGTGCTCGTTCAAGCTTCAGGCCACCTCGGGAGACATATTTAAGGGTCTCTCGCACTTCGATCTCAACGTCGCTTCGAAGCTTGGTGCCTGCCTTATCTGATTTCTGTCCATTCACATAGACCAAACCCGCCATGATCAGCCGCTGGGCCTGAGAACCACTCTCAGCCAGCCCCCGCTCGGTCAGCAGGTGATCAAGACGTTGTTTTTTTGTGTTTGAGCGCGTGTGTGGCAAATCGGTCTGGCAAGCGAATGCCGGTTGGTTTTTCAAGCGAGAGTTTTTTGACTGTGGATTGAAGTGTCTGCAAGCGAGATTTCGGTGTCGGATGAGTCTTGTCGAGCACCTTTGTCGTACCCCCTTTGCGTCGAGCTTCGAGAAGCTTGAGCACATCGTACATCGCCGGATAGTCGTAGCCGATCCGGTCAAGATAATCGACTGCCTTCTCATCGGACGCGTATTCGTCCGATTTATCGAGCCCTTCGAACAGTGCTTCGGTCGCAAAATTGGTCATCTGATCTAGCAGTGGTCCCGGTGTTTTGAATGCATCGGCGGCGACCTCGACGCCCACTTTCATCAGCTTGGAATTACGCAGAGCATTAACAATATGGCGCTCAGTCACGTGTGAAACCTCATGTGCCAGAACTGCGGCCAGTTCAGCTTCATCACGAACCATCTTCAACACACCTCGGGTAACAAAGATGTAGCCACCCGGACAGGCATAAGCGTTTACATCGTCGGTGGCCAAAATGGCGACATGGTAGAGGATGTCAGGTCGATCAGAGCGCTGGGCGATGGTGGTGGTGATAAGGTTCAGGTAGTAGGTCATTTCCGGCGCGTTTACGATGCCGTAACGTTCGATCACCTTGGCGGCAACACGTTTGCCAAGAATGACCTCCTCCTCATCGGAGATGGGAATGATGGCCTGAGCAAACTTGAACAGCTGTTGCGCCTGATGCATCCGCTTGGAGTTTCGATCACCACCTCCAGAGCCAATGCCAAAACCTCCCAGATCAAATGCAAGTGCTGGGGTCGCCAGCAACAGAGTAAGGAGCACAACAAGTGAGCGCATCATGGCTTGAGATTTCCCTCCTCAACGAAAGAGGCAACCTCACTTTGAGGAACATTCAGGGTGTCCATCCACTCCACGATTCGGATCGCTTTCCCACTGGCCTCTTTGTCGGCCACCTTTCCATCTTCGCCTTCAAGACCGCGCACGCCAAGTACGGCAGTCTTTTGTTGCGGCTCCGGTGAACGGAACAGAGAGGTGAAACTGGATAAGAAGGATGTACTGCTTGATGGGGTCACATTGCTGCTTTTACGGACTGCACCAGCAGGTACCCAGCCTCGAATGGCGGTATGATCTAGTATTTGAACTTTGGCCCAATTGCGGTCTCTTTTAATGATTTTAACTTCGGTTTTGTGAGGGAAATGGTTGGAGATTGCGGCTTTATTATCTGGTCTCAGACGCAGATCAACACCGTCGTGGGGGCCAATATAGTAGACTTGCTCAGCTGCCGTAGCAGGCATGGCAAAGAACAGAAGCAGCATGATTGAGATCAGCAGACGCATATAAGGGAATGTAGATGCGCTGAGAAACAGTGTCAAAGGCCTGAGACTTCCCTAAGTCGTTTTGCTATAGCACTACTATCCAGTTTCAGGTCGCGAAGAATTTCCTTCTGGGTACCTTGTTCCGGAAAGGTGTCAGGCATGCCGATGTGGGCAAAACTTCCCTGCCATCCTGACGTCAGTGCAAGGGCTGCAATTGCCTCTCCGATTCCGCCTTGGGCAACGCCCTCCTCAACCACAACCAGAGGCTTGCCCGGTTTTAAATGGGCCTGGATGGCTTCAACATCCAGCGGCTTGATAAACCGGAGATTCAGTACGCTGAACTGGACGCCCGATTCTAATTGGAGCTGCTCTGCAGCATGAACGGCATCGGCTGCTCTCGTTCCAATTGTGATCAGTAGCCCTCCATCTCCATCGACAAGTAGTTCAGCTTTACCAACGGCTAGCGGGGTTGCTTGGTTCAATTCCAGACCTTGGCCATCTCCTCGCGGGTAACGAATGGCTGACGGACCATTGATCGTAAATGCTGTGGCTAGCATGTCTTGAAGTTCCAACTCATCCTTGGGGGCCATGATGGTGAGGTTTGGCAGGCAACGCAGGTAGGCGATATCAAACATGCCGGTATGAGTAGCGCCATCAGCGCCGACTATGCCAGCCCGATCCAGACAGAAGAGAACCGGCAGGTTCTGGATGCAGACGTCATGGATAATCTGATCGTAGGCACGTTGCATAAAGGTTGAATAGATAGCGACAACGGGGCGAAACCCCTCTGTTGCCAGGCCGGCGGCAAAGGTGACGGCATGCTGCTCGGCAATACCTACATCAAAACAGCGTTCTGGATGTCTGCGTTCGAAAATAGAGACACCGGTACCGCCCGGCATGGCTGCGGTAATGGCACAGATGCGCGAGTCTTTGTCGGCCAGATCAGCCAGTGTGGTACCAAATATCTGGGTATAAGTTGGAGGTGTTCCATCCGACTTGATCGGTTCGCCATCCTCAATGTTATAAGGCCCAAGGCCATGCCATGTTTCCGGGTCTTCCTCAGCTGGCGAGAAGCCAAAGCCCTTCTTAGTCAGAACGTGGAGAAGAATCGGGCCATCCAAGTCCTTGCAGTTCTCAAGTGTGGGCAGTAGATGATCAAAATCATGACCGTCAATCGGACCGATATAGCGGAAGCCCATCTCTTCAAAGAGGGTGCCCGGAACGATCATCCCTTTGACGTGTTCTTCCACCCGTTTGGCTGCCTCCAGCGCTCCGGATGGCAGAAGTTCCAACATTCGCTTGGTGGCATCCTTGACACCGGTATAGGTCTTGCCGGTAATGATTTTAGCCAGATAGGCGGACATGGCGCCTACATTGGGCGCAATCGACATCTCATTATCGTTGAGGATTACCAGCATCCGGTTGTTGTGTGCACCCGCATGGTTCAATGCCTCAAAGGCCATGCCGCCGGTCAGGGCACCATCTCCAATGACAGCGATAGCATGATGATCCTCATGCTTCAGGTCGCGCCCGACTGCAATGCCGTAGGCAGCTGAAATAGAGGTGGAGGCGTGGCCGGCACCAAAGGCGTCATGCTCGGATTCTGCCCGGTTGGTAAAGCCACAGAGGCCACCATATTGACGGATGGTCGGCATCCCCTCCAGACGACCGGTCAGAATTTTATGCGGGTAGGCCTGATGCCCCACATCCCAGACAATTTTATCTTTCGGGGAGTTGTAGAGGTAATGAAGCGCAATGGAAAGTTCAACAACGCCAAGACCGGCTCCCAGGTGACCGCCGATCGGGGCCAGTGTTTTAATAAGATACTGGCGCATCTCGCGTGCCAGTTGAGGCAGTTGATCCCGGGACAGCGCTTTAAGATCAGCTATGCCGTGAATCCTGTGCAGCAGTTCAATGGGTTCGTTCATCTGTTACGTCCATAAATATAGTGGGCCAGTGCCTTGAGCTGCTTACCTTCTGAGCCAAGCGGTTTACATGCTTCCAGAGCGATGTCACGCATCTCTTCGGCCAGTTCGCGTGCCCTCTCCAGCCCTGCCTGTGATACATAGGTCGCTTTGTTCTGTACTTTATCTTTGCCGGCACTTTTGCCCAGTTCGTCAGAGGTGGCTGTGGTATCAAGAATATCATCTGCAATCTGGAAGAGCAGGCCAACCGCTTTACCATAGCGGGAGCAGGCCTTGATTTGATCCGGCTCTGCGCCTGCCAGCAGTGCGCCTGCTTCACAGCAGTAGCGAAGCAGCGCCCCGGTTTTATGCAGATGGATACGTTCCACCTCAAGCACGCCTTTGACGCCGCCTGCTTCGGCCTCCATATCCAGCATCTGGCCTCCCACCATACCCTGGCTGCCTGCTGCGATGGCAAGGCGCTTGACCAGTTCAATGCGGGTTTCGGTAGTGTGGCTGGAGTCGGCCAATAGTTCGAAGCTCAGGGCCTGCAGCGCGTCAGCGGCGAGAATAGCTGTCGCCTCATCAAACTGTTTATGGCATGTCGCCATGCCTCGACGAAGATCATCATCATCCATGCAGGGCAGATCATCGTGGATCAGGGAGTAGGTATGCATGCTCTCAATGCTCATGGCGGCAGGCATCACAGATTCAGGATCGTTGCCGCCACACGCCTTGTAGCACTCAAGAATGAGGGCCGGACGAATTCGTTTTCCGCCAGCCAGTAGCGAATAACTCATGGCATCCCAAAGACGCTCAGGCACCGCTCCGCGTTTCGTGGCAAGCAGTTGCTCCAACACACGGTTTACATGCGTTGCATGCGCTTCAAGAGATGAAATGTCAGGCACGCTCAGTCGCTATCTTGGTCGTTAAGGATTTGCAGTCGTTGTTCAGCATGATCGAGCAGGGCTTCACAGCGTCTTGAGAGCTGTACGCCGGATTCAAAAGCGGCAACGCTCTCTTCCAGTGGCAGTTTGCCGGACTCCAATTTTCCCACCAGTTCGGTCAGCTGTTGAAGAGCCTCTTCGAAAGAGAGCTTTTCGATCTCTGGTAATGGTGGATTTGTTTTGCTCACGCCCCGCTCCTGTATGAAAGAATTGGCTATTGTAGGCCGCTACATTTCATGGTCAATGGCATGTGGCAACGTTAGCGTCTCAGCATGTCTGAAAAAGGTGCGTATTCACCACCGCTTTGTGTGATCCGGCACAACCTGCAGCCCTATCCTGAATCGGTGGCTGAGCAGGAGGCTTGTGTTACAGAGCTGTTGGAGAAGCGGCGCGGTAACACGCTTATTTTCACCGAGCATCCACCAGTCTATACGCTCGGCACATCGGCCAGCGAGGATGATGTCTTAACCCGCGAGATTGATGGTGAGCAGATTGGAATCTATCCGACAGGGCGTGGCGGAGAGGTGACCTATCATGGGCCCGGCCAACTGGTTTGTTATCTTATTATTGATGTCCGTAATGAACAGGATCTGCACAAGCATGTCTGGCGCCTGGAGGAGATGGTGATCCGTACACTATCTGACTTTGGCATTGATGCGCTGCGTGATGAGCGTGGCATTGGAGTCTGGGTGAATGAGTTAAAGATTGCGGCGGCGGGAGTGCGTTGCCGGAAGTGGATCACCTACCATGGCATTGCGCTGAATATTGCCCCGAACCTGAAACATTTTACCGGAATTATTCCTTGCGGGATGCGGGATGCACCGGTGACCTCAATGAGACAGCTGGGCTTGAGTGCATCACGCAGTGAAGTGGAGGCTGCGATGGCGCGCCATGCAGAGGAGCTATTTGGCAAAATTTGACCTGTAGCTATTTCGCTAGCCACGAATTTATGCTATGGATAGGTAGAGGCGTAAAGTATGCCACTGTCTGAAACCGTTTTCATTACTGTCTGCCTGCTGGCTGTTGCCGTTCTGGCTGCGGCGATCTGTCGCCGGATACCTATACCTTTTAGTGCACTGCTGGTGCTGCTGGGGATGTTGCTTGGCTGGCTGGATCAGACATGGGCACCACTGGAACCGTTGCAGGCCTTTCATCTCTCTCCTGAGCTGGTGATGTTTGTTTTCCTGCCCGCATTGATCTTTGAGTCGGGATTTAATCTCGATGGCAGGCAGCTATTAAAAGATATCGTGCCGATCTTTACGCTTGCAGTTCCTGCTCTGCTTCTCTCTACCGGCTTGATTGGGCTCGGCCTCTGGTTATTACTGGATATGTCGCCGGTTTATGCGCTTCTGTTTGGTGCACTCATTTCGGCAACGGATCCGATCGCTGTGGTTGCGCTATTTAAAGAGCTTGGCGCACCACTCAGATTGAATGTGCTGGTCGAAGGTGAATCGCTGCTCAATGACGCCACGGCACTGGTGGTGTTCAAGGTGCTATTGGGAATCGCACTGGTTGGCACGATGCAGTGGCAGCAGGTTAGCGCTGCATCAGGTGAATTTGTTCGTGTCTTTTTCGGCGGTGCGCTTGTGGGGTTGGTGATCGGCATGCTGCTTAGCGAGGCCATGCGCTTTATGCAGTCGCACAGTGCGGTGTTTACGCTTACGATCGTGATGGCGTATGCCGGGTTCATTATTTCAGAGCATATGTTGCATATGTCCGGCGTGATGACTGTTGTGGTCGCAGCCATCTGTCTGAGTGTATGGGGGCGCAGCAGAATGTCTCAGGAGGTGGCCGAAACGGCTCGTGAGATCTGGGAGTTTATCGCTTATGTCTGTAATGCACTTCTTTTCCTTCTGGTTGGTCTTTCGGTGGAGCCCGGCCTTCTGATTCAGCATAGCGGAGCCATTACAATTGCGATTGTTCTGGTGCTGCTGGTTCGTGCGCTGACCATCCACAGCATGGTGCCGCTGGTGGTTCGGCTGTTTCATCTGAATGTAATTGGTCAGGCAGAGCGGCATATTATGTGGTGGGGAGGGCTGAAGGGCGGGCTTGCTATTGCCATGGCACTCTCTATTCCGGTCGGTGTTCCCGGCAGGGAGATGCTGCTGGCCATGACGGTGGGCGTGGTTGTCTTCACTTTGCTGGTGAATGCCTCAACGATTCGTGTGCTGATGAAGTCTCTTGGCATGGACAGGATGGATGATAATGAACTGGCTGAGTTCAATACGGGCTCCAAACGGGCAGAGCAGAATGCTGTCGAAGTACTGGATGGTTTCCGCAGGGTCGGGGTGCTCTCTAAAGGAGCTTACCAGCGTATTGCAGATGATGTTCACCAGCTGCTGAAAGAGGGTCGAGTCAGGGTTGAGAATTTGCAGGGCGAGAGAAGTGCTTACCTTTCGCTTCTGCATGCAGAACTTGAGACGCTGGATCGCCTGCATAAGGCAGGTGTCATTCCTCAGTACACGCGAATGGATATTCGGTCACAGATTCAGAATGAACGGGATCGCCTCTGTTTGGGTGATTCTTTGGATCAGCTTTCCGAGACGGGAGAACATGCAAGCGTTTTTGCGCGTGCTGAGCAGTATCTGCTTGGGAAGGTGCGTGAGATCAACTGGCTCTCTCATATGTTGATGCGCTACCAGTACATGCGCCTCTCTCAGCATTTCCGCCGCGATATTGCTCGATTGATGATGACTGACTCCTCAATCAGCAGATTGCAGGAGGATGGATCAATCCCCAATAAGATTAAGCTGATGCTGCTGACGCATCTCCAGAACAGGCGTCAGGCACTTGATGACTCACTGGATCAGTTTAAGCGTGATATGCCGGAGTTTTATCGTCGATACAGCTATCGGATTGCCAGTCAGGCAGCCTGGACGGGTGCGATGACCGAGGCTGGGCAGTTGTTTCAGCACGGGCAGATCGGGGGAAAGCCGCATACAAGGTTGATGGGAATGTTGAATAGAAAATTTTATTCGCTGCCACCGATTTCAGTTGATATTCCGACCATTTCGGCCAGTGATCTGATCTGTTCTGTCCCCCTGTTTGCAGGGCTGCCGGAAGAGGCAATGGACGAGCTGGTGGCCCGAACTGTAATGGTTACATTTCTCTCCGGTGACAGGGTGATCGGGCAGGCGGAGAAGGGCGATGCACTATATATCGTGGTGCATGGCCTGCTACGGGTGCACCGCACCGAGTCAGGGGCAGATGAGGAGCTTGCACTGCTGGAGGATGGCGATTTCTTTGGTGAGATGGCGTTGCTTGGTGAGCAGGTACGGCTGGTGAATGTAACGGCTGTGCATGCCTGTGAACTGTTGAGAATCAAGCGAGATGATGTGCTTGAACTCGCCAAGCGCTTTCCTCAGATTAGCCAGCAGCTGCATGATGCAGATCAGCAGCGCCGCAATGCCGACAATTAATAGCATCTAAATTCGCTTCTAAGCCCTTTATTCACAACGATCCTAAAAGATCCCATGTAGTGTGCTCTAATGGTTGCATAATACAACAGTTGTATATAACATTCGCCTTGTCGTAAGAGGAGTGACCCATGAGAGATCGAGTGGATCAATTTGAGTTGGAGCGGGCGGTCGGCTTTTATGTGAACCGTACCGCCTATGTGATGAGTGAAGAGGTGGCGAAGCGGTTTCAGGATTGTGGCTACAAATTGTCGGCACAGGATTTCGGCATTCTTTTCAGGCTATGGAAGCAGGATGGCCTGTCGCAGGTGCAGATTGCCAGCCTGATGATGCGCGACAAGACAACGATCACCCGCAGGCTCGATGCGCTGGTTAAAAAGGCGCTGATCGAGCGAAGGGTTGATTCGGGCGACAGAAGGCTCTTCCGCATCCACTTGACCCAAGCGGGGATGCTGGCAACGGAACGTTTGATGGTGGTGGTGGATGAGTTTCAGAAAGAGGTGCTGGCGGAGATTCCCGACGAGCATAAAGAGATCACGATCAACACATTGAAGAAAATTACAGAATTGGTAACCAGGAGTAGAACATGAAAAACACAACCCCACACTGGATCGTAATCGGATTGCTGCTTGCAGTCATCGCCGGTATCGGCGTAAAAGTGATTGTGCTCGGCAATACGGCAGAGGGTGATGATGGCCGTACCGCAGTAATACTGGAACCGGCAGAACGGCAGGCAGTTCTTGGCGAGATGCGCCTCCTGCTTGAGACCAGTCAGGTGATCGTTGAGGCATTGGCGAACAATGACCTGGCAGCGGTTGAAGCTGCGGCAGCGCCACTTGGAAGTGGAGCGATTGCCACGGTGGACTTTGCACTACGTGCCAAGCTGCCGATTGAGTTCAAGAAGCTGGGCTTTGGCACCCACTACGCTTTTGACGATATCGCCAAGATGGCGAAAGAGGGCAAGCCTGCCAAAGAGATTCAGCTGACTTTTGCCAACACGATGAATAACTGCATTGCCTGCCATGCGATGTATCAGCTTCCAGAGATCAAGAGAGGAAATTAATTATGACAACTGAAAGAGCCATACGGATTATTGCCGGACTATTTATCATGCTGTCGATTGCTTTAAGCTCGATTTATAACGGAGTACAGTTAACCGAGCCAACATGGCTCTGGTTCACGCTGTTTGTCGGAGCCAATCTCTTCCAGTCAGGTTTTACCCGCTGGTGTTTGATGGAGAAGATCCTGATAAAGCTGGGTGTGAAGCCCGGTGGTGCCTGCGGCAGCTGCGAAAGCTGAGGGTTCCGGAATATGTCAGAGCAAGTGCAAACAACCACCAGTAAAGCATTGGTGTGGCTGGCTGCATCAGTTGCTGTGCTGTTTGGCCTGATGACGATTAAATCCGGCGGCCAGGTGTTGTTTGGCGATGAGAGCTATCGGGTGGCGGCCGGGCACTATGTGCCGTTCGTACTCTGGTTTAATTTCATGGCTGGCTTCGCTTATCTGGTAGCCGGTATCGGTATAGCTGTCCGCAAGCCTTGGTCGCTCTGGCTAGCTCTTCTGATTGCAATATCCACATTGCTGGTATTCGCTGCTTTCGGGCTGCATCTGTTTGCGGGAGGCGAATATGAAACCCGTACGGTTGCTGCCATGACTTTGCGCTCAACAGTGTGGGTTGTGATATCTGGATTTCTCTATCGGAATGATAGGAAAGGAGTCTTCGACGTTGAATAAAAACATCCCGATCAAAGTGGGTGTAAAGCCGGGCGGAAGCTGCGGCGTGTGATCATATGTTCCTTGAAAGGGCTCGCGAATTTCGCGAGCTTTTTTGTTTCAGGCGGGCTATGCGTTAGGGTTTGCAGATAGATTGGTTAGAGGAGATTAAAGATGCTGGCACTGTTTTTCTGGCTGCTGTTTGCAGCGACTGTTGGCTGGCTTGCACATCAAAAGGGGCGGTCCGGCATCGCGTTATTCTTGATCTCTGTCGTTTTCAGTCCACTGATTGGATTGATTGTTGTGCTCGTCATCAAGCCGAGTGATGAGGTGATGGAGCAGAGAGCGCTGTTAAGTGGTGAAGGTAAAATATGTCCATTTTGTGCCGAGGTGGTCAGAGCCGAGGCAGTCACCTGTAAACATTGCGGCAAGGATATTATTGCTGACGCGACTCCTTCTATTGATGCCTCATAGATATCAATACCCAGTCAGTCTATTCAATGTTTGTAGCATAAAAGTCGCGGTGGTTGTTATTAACAGCTAGAATCTAACTATGATCAGACAAACCCTGATTCTACTTCTGTTGGCGCTGTTGATGCCTTTTCAGGCTGTTTCCGAAGATGCAACAAGTGGCGAAGCTCGTGAGGCCATGATTCGGCTGCAGAAACTACTTCGTTCCGACACCAACTTTGCACGATATACAATGACGGTAAAAACACCGGACTGGACACGCTCCATCACTATGGACAGCTGGGATGACCGTCCAGGAAAACGCTTCTTCATCCGTATAATCGAACCGAAGAAAGATCGGAACACCACCTACCTGAAACTGGGCCCGAACCTCTGGATGTACCTGCCAAAACTGGAGCGTGATATCCGCATTCCTCCATCAATGATGCTCTCCTCATGGATGGGTTCCGACTTTACCAACGATGATCTGGTGAAGGCGGCATCGGTGGTGGATGACTATCACCACCAGATTACGGCCAGTGATGGCAAGTCAGTCACGATTGAGTCGATTCCAAAAGAGGATGCGCCAGTGGTATGGGGTAAACTGGTTCATGTTATTCGCAGCGATGGCATTCCGCTGGCTGAAGAGTTCTATGATGAACATGGCAAAAAGCGCCGCTCCCTGAAATTTGAGAATATCCGTGAAGTGGGAGGCCGAACCATTCCGACACGCTGGGTGATGCAGCCACTTGATAATCCGGATAAAGAGACGGCGCTGCAGATTGATAGTATCGAGTTTGATCCGCCTATTGCCGACAGCGTCTTCACCCGGGCAAATTTGAAACGCAGGCCAAAATAGAGATGTTGATCGCTCTGGCCTGGCGCAATATCGCACGGAATTTTCGACGCAGTCTGATTACGGTTATCGCCATTGCCATCGGGCTTGCAGCGCTTCTTTTCCTCTGGGGTTTTAATGACGGTGTGCACAACAACATGATGCGCAACCTGCAGCAGGTGATCGTTGGCAGTGTGCAGATTCATGAGGATGGCTTCTTCAAACGACCTAAGCTGACCCGTGACATAGTCGATTTGACAGAGATTAATAGTGTGCTGGATGGCCTGGGTGTCGAGCGTCGAGCACTTCGGGTGCGCTCTTTTGCGCTGGCAGCAGGCGAGGAGACCTCACGTGGATTGATGATGTTGGGGGTCAATGCGGATCACGAGGCGAGAACGACCCGTATTGCCAGTAAGGTGAGTCTCGGTCGCTTTGTACGAAACAGCGATACCAATGTCTGTGTCGTTGGTGCAACCACAGCCAGTAATCTGAAGGTGAAGCTTGGTGATGATGTGATCCTGCTCTCTGAGGATCGTTTCGGATCGCTTGCTGCCGAAAAGTTTGAACTGGTTGGCATCATCGAGAGTGGTGAGATGGGTATTGATCGCGGCCTCGTGATTGTGCCACTTAAATTCATGCAGGAGATGCTGGGTATGGAGGGGCGCTACTCCGAGGTGGTTCTTCAGCTTGATTCAGACCAGCTTGAACCTGTGACCTCGGTACTTCGGCAGCAGCTCGAAACATCGGGTTTCGAGGTGTTGCGCTGGTACGATATGTATCCGGTGATGAAGGAGTGGGTCGATCTTGAGAATGGCTTCTACTACATCTTTCTCAGTATTGTGCTGCTGATCGTGGCAGCCGGTGTGATGAACACGGTGCTGATGAGCATGTTGGAGCGGACGCGCGAGTTTGGCATCATGATGGCCCTTGGTTGCAGCCGTGTTCATATTGCAGCGCTGGTGGTGATGGAGTCTCTGATGCTTGGCATTGGCGGCATCATCGCCGGAACAGGACTGGGGATGGGGCTGATCATCTACTATCAGCAGGTCGGCATCGATATGTCTGAGATGATGGATAGCGTGGAGCGTTTCTATATCGATACGGTGATCTATACCGAGATTGATACCGAGCATCTATTGATTACCATTCTGTCGGTACTGGCTGCAGCTGCCATTGCATCGGTTGTGCCGGCATGGAGGGCTTCACGGCTTGAACCCGTCGAGGCGATTCAGCATCTTGGGTAAGCTTTCTATCTATCTCCGTCTTGGAAGCCGTAATCTCTGGCTGCATCCGGCCCGTACCCTGCTCACGATGGGGGCACTGGTGATCGGTATTGCCGCACTCACCTTTCTCTCCGCGCTGAATGATGGCTGGCTGCAGAATATGCGTGAGAACTTTGTATTGACCGAGACCGGGCATATTCAGATCCATGCCAAGGGCTTTCAGGAGAGCCAGCAAATTAGTGATGCCATCAAAGAGCCGGCTGCCCTGATCCAAACTGTAGACCGGGTTGCGGACGTTCGAGCCTGGACATCGCGTGTTAGCACATCGGGCTTGGCGAGTGCTGCTGGTGCCAATGCCGGAGCGCTGATCATCGGAATTGATGTAGTACGCGAACCGAAGGTGAGTCGCTTTCGCGAATTTCTCCATGCAGGTGAATGGATGAAATCTAATGATCCCCGAGCCTTGATGATGGGAACGGTGCTGGCCGAAAAGCTGGAAGTGGGACTGGGTGATAAGGTTGTGCTGATGGCACAGACGCCTTCGGGGGATCTGGCCAGTGAGGTGTTCCGGGTTCGGGGACTGCTTCAGTCAGGTGTGATGGATATTGATAACATGATGGTGATGATCCCACTGGAAACGGCACAGCAATGGCTGGATCTCAATCATGGTGTTACGAATATTGTAATTCGCACCGACTCTTTTGAACTTGTCGATAGTGTCGCAGCCGGCTTAAAACAAGAGCTTCAGGTCGGTGCAGCTGTTGAAAAACTGGAAATCCTGCGTTGGATGGAGATTGATCCGATGGCACAGCAGTGGACCGAGATGGCCGATGTCTACACCTGGATTGTGCTGGCCATTGTGATCATTGTGGTACTGGCTGAGGTACTCAACACGATGTTGATGAGCATGCATGATCGCATCAGGGAGTTCGGGTTGATGGGGGCGCTGGGTACACAGGGCAGTCAGCTCTTTGCCATGATGATCTGGGAGACAGTGATTCTTGTGAGTGTGGGAGGGCTGCTTGGTTACGGGCTTGGAGCGTGGATCGGCTACTACTACAGTGTGCATGGACTGGATCTCACCGCTTTTGCAACAGCATTCTCATTTATGTACATGAGTCCGGTAGTCTATCCGGTGCTGTCGATTGAGAGTGCTATTCGGATTATCGGTGCGGCCATTGTGGGGGCGGCCTTGGCAGGAATCTACCCGGCATGGAAAGCGTCGAAGCTTGATCCGGTCGAAGCGATGAGAGAGTTGTAAGTTTTAGATACGGTTTGATTCAGGCGAAGGATGGCCTGAATCAAAGCCTTTTGCGGATGGAGGAAAACGATGGAGCTGATTGAAGCAGTTGGCTTGCATAAGCATTACAGCAGTGGTGAGGCAGAGGTGAAGGCTCTTGATGGTGTCGACCTGAGCATTGAGAAGGGCAGTTTTGCTGTGCTTTCAGGCCGCTCCGGCTCAGGTAAAACCACCTTGCTGAACATGGTGGGTACGCTGGACAGTCCTGATGTGGGAGAGCTTTCCATTGCAGGGGAGGATGTGCTGGCGTTAAGTCGCGGGGAGCGGGCTGCTTTCCGTCTTGCTCATATTGGTTTTGTCTTTCAGGCCTATAATCTGATTCGAGTGCTATCGGCCCGTGAGAATGTCGCTTACGTGCTTCAGTTGCAGGGCACATCAGCAAAAGAGCGACTTGAAATTGCCGACCAATGGCTGGAGGAGGTGGGGCTGAAAGGGTTGGAGCACCGTCGTCCCGACCAGCTCTC
>Ga0316191_10002175_pt1 | contig 14148 bp, 20 predicted proteins | sample Eddworburr2cm_MG_FD_204928 | JGI IMG/M metagenome (GOLD analysis project Ga0316191, IMG submission 204928) | Coastal sediment microbial communities from Maine, United States - Eddy worm burrow 2 cm | ecosystem: Environmental > Aquatic > Marine > Coastal > Sediment | place: USA: Maine...
GTGGTTGAACACATCCGGCGGTGACTTGACGAGGATATCCAGCGCGCGATCCATGCGGCCGCGGAAATCCGGCACCAGCACCTCGATGCGGATACCGGGATTGCCGGCGCGAATGGCTTCGATGCAGGCGCTGAAGTGAGCGGCACCGCCGTCCCGCAGGTCATCGCGGTCGACCGAAGTGACGACGACATAGCTCAGCCCCATGGCCTGGATGGTGCGTGCCAGGTTCTCGGGTTCCTCGCTGTCCAGCGGTTCGGGGCGGCCATGGGCCACGTCGCAGAACGGGCACCGCCGGGTACAGATATCACCCATGATCATGAAGGTCGCAGTGCCGCCGGCAAAGCATTCACCGAGGTTCGGGCAGGATGCTTCCTCGCAGACAGTATGCAGGCGGTTTTCCCGCAGGATGCCCTTAAGGCGGCTTACCGCCGGATCAGAGGGTGACCTGGCACGTATCCACGCCGGTTTGCGCAGGGGGCGGGTCGTCATCTCGATCTTCACCGGAATGCGAGCCGTTTTTGCGGCGCCGCGCTGCTTTTTCTCGATTTCACTCATGATTCAGGATTATCCAGCAATCGTTCGAAATGTGCCTGGAACTGGCGCGTGATGGCATCCAGTGATGCTGTGACACCGAGGTCGGCCAGCTGCGTCACTTGCAGGCCGGGATAGCCGCAGGGGTTGATCATCGAAAATGGCGTGAGGTCCATGTCCACGTTGAGGCTGAGACCATGGAAGCAGCACCCCCTGCGTACACGCAATCCCAGGGCTGCGATCTTGCTGCCATCGACATACACGCCGGGCGCCTTGTCCCTGCGAGTGGCGGCCAGCCCATGTTCCGCGAGCAGATCGATGACGGCCTGCTCGAGTATGCCCACCAGGGATTGTACACCGAGCTGGCGCCGGGTGAGATCCAGCAGGATATAGGCCACCAGCTGTCCGGGGCCGTGGTACGTGACCTGGCCGCCGCGGTCCACCTTGATGACCGGAATGTCGCCGGTGTCGTGGAGGTGCTCCTGCTTGCCGTTGCGTCCCAGGGTAAACACCGGTGCATGTTGTAAAAACCAGAGTTCATCCGGTGTATCGGTTGACCGGGAGTTCGTAAAGGTCTGCATATCATGCCAGACCCGGGCATAGTCTACTTGCCCGAGATGCCGGATGAGCAAAGGTGAGGCGGGGGCCACCGGTTGTGGTACGGCTGACATAAAGGGGTGCTCAGAGAGCCATGATGACCTGCTCACAGTCGACCAGGTCCTGGTAAATTGCGTCCAGTTGTTCGCGGCTGGTCGCCTTGACGACCACCGTGACAGACAGGTAATTGCCGTTTTTGCTGGCACGGCTGTAGATCGCACCTTCCGCCAGATCGGGGGCGTGCCTGCGAACGATGGTTACGACGATGCTGTCCAGTTCACAGTCTGCCTTGCCCATGGCCTTGATGGGGAATTCGCAGGGGAATGTCAGGGCGCTTTCTTCAGTCTCGGTCATGGAATGGCACTAAAGCGGGTTCGGGGGCGATAGTCTAACAATCAATTCGGGTGCGCTCGATGTATTTCCGGCTTGGCAGTCTACCTGGTGGCAGGTGAGAGTCGCAAAGCCTCTGACAGTGGTGGCGGCTTTATGATGCTGCTGCGGGTGTAGTGTTCCGGTTTCCCGGGCCGGCCCGGCTTGTGGCGTTTGTGCGGGTGCCTGTTATGGTGGCGCGGGTAGTAGGGGTAGACATACCCGCCGGGCCAGTAATCGTAGACGATAGTGGGTTGCTGAGCGGCACTAGCCTCGGCGCGTGCCTGGTGGGCTGCAGCCTCGGCCTGGAGGCGCTCGGCCTTGAGCTTTTCTGCCAGCAGTCGCTGGGTTTCCATGCGTTTGGCCTGGTTGACCACGGAGTAGAAATCCCCCTCTAGCAGCATGCCGGCAGTTGGCCGCGGCAGGTCTTCGATCAATCCAATGTTGATGGATTCATCCGTCGGTGGGGTGTCGCTGAACCAGGTGATCCCGCTGTCATCCATCCATGTGTACACAGGACTGGCACTGCTGCTGGACAGTACCGTTAAAAGGACAAGAAATCCCGGGATGTGTTGCGGTAATTGCATGTTTATTGTGCCTCTTGTTATTCGACAGTGGCTCGCAAAGCGGGTTCCACCTTGAAATATTCTAGCCTACTTCCGTCAGTTTCCTGCGCTGCTGCGCGCAGGCGCCTGATAGTTATCTGTTTTTCATTGTAACTGAGTGCTGTCCCCGCGGTGCCCCTCAAGGGCGCAAACAGCCGGCTGTAAAAACCAGATTACTAAACAGCACTTCAAATCATGCAACAAGGCATGGGTTGCGATGTTCCTGTTCCCGGTCAGGGGTTGCGGTGCGTTAAAGCCACATCCCGGAACGGTCGATACGAATTCCACAGTCCAGCAGGGATGATTTTCCGGGTAACGGAGAGGGGGGTAAGGCGATGAGTGTAGTCACGCATGACGTTGTTCTGAAACGGAAGCCACGCAAGAAACGCAGCAAGGGGGAGGCAGCGCTGCGTAGTCTGCGCCGGGCCCTGGCGCGGCGGAAACTGGAGTTGATGCGTGAAGACGAGATCCTGCATGAGCAGATCTATGATGTCTTCGAGGAAGAACCAAGCGAGAAGACCTGACGTACCCCGAAGCGGGTACGTAGAAATTAACATGCAATCCGGCCCGCTTTCTACGTGGGCCGTCGTCGAGTCAGTGGGGCATGCCCCGTGGCGGTGATTCGCATAGAATCACAACATGCCCCCTGCAACAATAACCCTCAAATGCGATCTGGCCGTCAAGGAAATCCTGTGTCGTGCGATACGTGAATATGCTTATGCTGCCTACCCGGAAGGCGGTTCGGACTGCGCCCAGGTGGCGCGCTATACCCTGCTGGAACTTGCGCAACAGATTGATGCCGGAATTACAGCAGCTCAGCAGCAGGTAGAAATCAGCAGGCGTCCCAGGGTTATGGTCAAGGCCGCGATCGAATACTACTTCGACCGTCAGGATGCCGTGACAAGAGTATCTTCGGCGCGGCAGCGCGACCTGATGATCGGGATGTTGCAGGGTGGTGTGGCGAGCCGGGATGAACTGGCGGCAGCGGTCACCGCCGATCATGCCGGTTAGTAGTTGCCGGTTTACTTGGTCCAGTTCTGCAGCGCCTCGATGATTTTCTCGGCCTGGTCCTTGCTGGAGATGTTGAATTTGGATTTCTGCTGATACTCGCCGTTGCGCTTCTGGTAGCGGCGAATGGTGTACTTGTCCGGACCGTATTGCTCCTTCTGGCGGTCCCAGTCCTGGTAACGAAAGATGATTGTCGACCAGGCGCCCTTGGTGAGGACCTGCTTGTCCAGTTCCTTGACGGTTTCGATGCCGTTCTCTTCGTATGTGACTGTCAGTTCGTCTACCGTTGTGGCCATGCCATCCTCCGAATGCGATCAGGTAATGCGCAAGGACGTGGACCGCTGTCCTGTCCTGCGCGCGCCATCATACGGATTTATGCCGGCGGCGAAAGGCCCGGCGATGAAGTTGCTGATTCCAGGTGCACATCCGGGTGAACTGGCCTCAGCTTTCATCCGGCCAGGTTTCCGGTATCTCTGCGGGCTGCCCCGGTGGAATTTCCACCGGTGGCTCGGGGATGGACTCAGGCGGCCCTGCCGGCGGAATTCCCGGTGGCATATCCGGTTGCGGGACCTCGGGCGGCATATCCGGCGGGATCTCCGGGTCGCCCATGCGGATGTTTGGGGCAACCGTGGTGTGTGCTTGCATGTTGCTATCCTGTTTCGCAGTGTCAGTTCCAGTGTAATGCCATTGCCCGGATTGTGTAAGGGCATTGCCCCTGGCAATCCCGCTTGCAGGTGGCACTGTGTTCTTTGGCGACATCGATCCGCTATTTCGCGAGCGGCTCTTGTATGATTCCCTGCGATGACACCCATGGCAAAGTACCACACGGCGCCGCTTCCCTGCGCCGGCATGCCTGCAGGCATCCCCTATATCGTCGCCAACGAGGCGGCGGAGCGCTTCAGTTACTACGGTATGCGCGCCATCCTGGTGGTGTTCATGACGCAGTACCTGGCCAGTACCAGCGGCGCACTGGATGTCATGTCGGAAGACGAGGCCAAGGGCTGGTTCCACCTGTTTGCATCTGCCGTCTATTTCACTCCGCTGCTGGGCGCACTGCTCGCCGATGGCCTGTTGGGCAAATACCGGACCATTATCCTGCTGTCACTGGTGTACTGCGCCGGCCATTTCGCTCTGGCGTTCGATGATACCCGTGCCGGGCTGGCCGTCGGGCTGGGCCTGATTGCGCTGGGTGCGGGCGGCATCAAGCCGTGCGTATCCTCGCACCTCGGTGACCAGTTCGGGCAGACCAATGCCGGCCTGCTGTCACGGGCCTTCGCCTGGTTTTACTTTGCCATCAACCTGGGTGCCTTCGTCTCCAGTCTGGCGACACCCTGGCTGCTGCAGCATTACGGCTCTTCGGTTGCCTTTGGTGCGCCTGGTGTGCTGATGCTGCTGGCTACCGTGGTCTTCTGGTCCGGCCGCTACCGCTTCGTACACATCCCGGCAAACGGCAGGCGTTTCCTGGACGAGTCACTTGGCAGGGCCGGTTTGGGCGTACTGGGCCGCCTGGGCATCATCTACCTGTTTGTCGCGGTCTTCTGGTCGCTGTTCGACCAGACGGCCTCATCGTGGGTGCTGCAGGCGCAGCACATGGATTGCAGGGTTTTCGGTATCGATGTGCTGCCGGCACAGATCCAGGCTGCCAACCCATTGTTGGTGATGTTGCTGATACCGGTATTTTCGTACCGGGTCTATCCGGCCATCGACCGCGTGTTTCCGCTCACGCCCCTGCGCAAGATTGCCATCGGCCTGTTTGTCGCTGCCGCCGCCTTTGCAATCCCCACCGGGCTGCAGCTGGCAATCGATAACGGCGAGGAGCCGTTTATCGGCTGGCAATTGCTGGCCTATGTGGTGCTGACCTCTGCAGAGGTCATGGTATCGATCACCTGTCTGGAGTTTTCCTATTCCCAGGCGCCGAGGAGCATGAAGTCGTTCGTGATGGCGTTCTTCATGCTGTCGATTTCGCTTGGCAACCTGTTCACCAGTGTGGTTAATTTCATCATCGACACTCCGGGTGGGGAAAGCCGGCTGGCGGGTGCGGATTACTTTCTGTTCTTCACCTTGCTGATGCTGGTCACTGCCATGCTATTCGTCGTGGTATCACGCCGCTACCGGGGCCAGGTCTACCTGCACGCGGAGCAGTCCAGGTAGTCGCGCATGCGTGTACTGTTGCTATCGGCCTATGATGCACACAGCCATCGCCGCTGGCGGGAGGGGCTTGTGGCCGCCTTCCCGGAATGGGACTGGACGGTGCTGACCCAGCCGCCGCGCAATTTTGCGTGGCGTATTCGTGGCAACAGCCTGAGTTGGGCCTTTGGCGAGCGCGCACAGCTGCAGCAGTCCTATGATCTGCTGGTGGCGACCTCGATGACGGACCTGTCCACTCTGCGTGGTCTGGTCCCCGCGCTGGCGCGACTGCCGACCCTGGTCTACTGTCATGAAAACCAGTTTGCCTATCCGGAGGGCAGGCAGCAGCCGGGCAGGGTCGAGCCCATGATGGTCAACCTGTATACCCTGCTGGCTGCCGACCGGGTGGTATTCAACTCCGTCTGGAACCGCCACTCCTGTCTCGATGGTATCCAGTGCCTGCTGAATAAGATGCCGGACGCAGTGCCATCCGGGGTGGCAGCCCATATTGGTGCAAAGAGTCGGGTGCTGCCGGTGCCGCTGGAAGCCGACTGGTTTGCCGCTGCCGGCACAGTTGCCAGCGGTGAGCCGCTGACTATGGTGTGGAATCATCGCTGGGAATATGACAAGGCCCCGGATCGCATGTTTGCCGCCTTGCTGCGGTTGCAACAGACAGGCATGGCTTTCAGGGTGCACGTGCTCGGGCAGCAGTTCCGCGAACAGCCGGCCGTGTTCGCGGAAATGCATGCCCGCCTCGGGGCGCACATCGCTACCTGGGGTATGGTGCAGGAACCGGCCGATTATTGCCGCATCCTGCAGCATTCGCATATCGTGCTGAGTACGGCGCTGCATGAATTCCAGGGGCTTGCTGTGCAGGAGGCGGTGGCATCCGGTTGTGTCCCGCTGGTGCCGGATCGTCAGGCATATCCGGACTTTTTCGCGGCACCGTACCGCTACCCCTCATGGGTCGATGTTCCGGAGCGGGAGAGTGCAGCGATCGCTGACCGTATATTGCATTGGTGCGAGGTCGGGTTGCCAGCGGTGCCGGATCTTTCCGCACTGTCATGGGCGCAGCAGAAAACTGCATATGCGGCGGAACTGGAAGCGCTGGCAAAGTCCAATCATAAAGCTTGAGCAAACAGACATGACGGCAGGCAAGCATAGAATGGAGCAGTTGCATGGTGGTCGTTCAACGCAACGCAAGCCAGCGCCTGCCCTGTGGCTAATGCGTTTCCTGTTCGCGCGACTGGGCCGGGTTGCGCCCGCCCTGATGGGGCGCTGGGCCTACCGCCTGTGGTTTCGTACCCGGCGGTTTCCCGAGTCTGCGGCCGGGCGGCGTGCTGTCGCGCAGGCAGGACGTGAGACACTGCGGGTCGACGACTTGCCCGTAGCCATGTACCGCTGGGGAGCCGGTCCGGTGGTTCTGTTCGTGCATGGCTGGTCCGGACGCGGCAGCCAGGCAGCTGCGTTTGTCGAACCGTTGCTGCGCGCCGGTTTCCAGGTGCTTGCGGTCGATGCGCCGGGGCATGGGGATACGCCGGGCGACAGCACCAACATCCTGGAGTGCGCGGCCGTGCTGCGGGCGGTCGAACAGGCCTATGGGCCGCTGCGTGGTGCCATCACCCATTCCTTCGGCGGCATGGCGCTGGCCTATGCTATGCATCATGGCATGCGCGTGGAACGCGTGGTCAGCCTGAGTGCGCCGGCCACAGTTGAGTACCTGGTCGACGGATTTGCGCAGACCCTCAGCATGCCCCCGGCAGTGATCAAGAACCTGCGGCAGCGGCTGGAGCGTCGCTTCGACGGTGACTTCTGGGAGCGTATTTCAACGCTAGCCAATGTGCGTGATCTGACAGTACCGGCGCTGGTGATCCATGATGCCGACGACAGCAGCGTGCCCTGGCAGCAGGGCGAGATGATCGCTACGGCCTGGCCGGGTGCGCGTTTCATGAAGACGCAGGGCCTTGGCCATGGCCGGATTCTGCGTGACCGCGGCGTTGTCGAAGCTGCGGTGGACTTCATATCACAGTAAGATGACCGCAGTTGACAACGACCGGGAGCGTTTGACTGGATCCATGAAGCTGTACCTGGCACAACACGGCGAGGCGGTACCGAAAGCAGAGGACCCGGAACGCCCGCTCTCTGAGCAGGGCAGTCGCGACGTGCGTGCCGTCGCCGCCCTGCTTAAGTCGGCCGGTGTGCGTGTGGGACGAGTCTGGCACAGTGGCAAGGCACGCGCTGAACAGACGGCACGACTGCTTGCCGGTGCGGTGTTGCCGCGCGGTCGGAAACCCCAGGCAATAGAAGGGATCGGCCCCAATACGCCGGTGGCGGAATTCAGTATTGACGCGGATGTCTGGGAAGAAGACACCCTGGTTGTGGGCCACCTGCCGTTCATGGCCCGGCTGGTCGCGCTGCTGACGACCGGGGACAGCGAGCGCGAGATCGTCAGCTATTACCCGGGCAGCGTGGTTTGCCTCGAACGGGCCGAGGCCGGGCACTGGGTGATGCTATGGATGATCAGACCGGACATTCTGCAGGAGCCAAAATGAGCCTGCGCGGTATTGTGCCCCCGGACCCGGAAACCGGCGTATCCCAGGAACGCTTCGCGGTAATTTTTACGCCGCGCCAGAGCCGCAAACGGTTCCCCGCCGGTTGCGTGGAGATCTTCGCTACCGGTGAAGCCGCGCTGCAGGCGGCGGACCCCGCAAATAAGCGGCATGCGGCCCGCGTGGTAGGGCCGTCGAAATCCTCGGAAGGACAGTTTATCTACTACCTGCTGGAGTGGCTGTAACGCATTCGTTTACTCGTCCAGACTCCGCAGTTCGGTAGACCGGATGTAGCGTAGCGGAATCAGGGATACACCAAACCAGTTCTGGGCTCACGCAAGCATTCTTGCAACGAATGGGGGGATTTACTTGCCCAGGTTGCGCAGGAACTCCAGGTAGGCGGGTTTTTCCCATTCGCGCCCCCCCAGGGCCTGATACTGAATCAGACCGTCAGGATCAACCAGGTAAGTGGCCGGCAGGCCGCGCGGTTGCCAGGCTTCCGTGGCCAGTCCATCGCTGTCCAGCAGCGGCACAAGGTCAGGTGCGACAATACCGAGAAAACTGAACACGCTGTCCTCGGTTTCCGCCGTGTTGACGAGCACGAACTCGACATTGCTGTCGCCCAGCAACCGGGTCAACTGGTCGATGCTGGGCATTTCCTTGCGGCAGGGACCGCACCAGCTTGCCCAGAAGTGCACGAAGCGCCAGCGTCCTTGCGAGTTTTCCAGGTCATAGGCCTCGCCGTCCAGGTTGTCGAGCTGGAGTGGCGGTGCGGGTTTGCCGGCAACCTGCATGACGCCCTGTGGCAGTTCCGTGGCGTAGGTCAGGGCGGCAGCCAGCGCGATCAGCACGGCAGCGATTGTTGCATGTGTGACGGGTTTCATTCGGAGGGTTCTCCGCGTGGACAGGCGACGTTTTCAAAGCGGACCTCGAGCACTTTGCCGCGTCGATCCTGTCCAGTCCGGAAGACTGCATCGAGGTCAAATCTGTCGGTCGTGCCGGGAAATACGACGTTGCCGCCGACCGGCTCGTCCGGCTGCAGGTCGCGCACCGTTGGCAGCTGGGTCCAGCCAAAGGTGGATCGGTTTGCCTGGGGCAGGCTGACCGCGTCCCATTGTGCCTCCCAGTAGTCACGGTCCAGGCGCTGCAAGGGCTGGTCATTGCTACTGAACTTCCAGGTGTCCGGTTCCATCCACATGACCCGCTGGCTGCGGTTTTCGATGTGTACGGTAACGAAGCAGGTTGCCTTTATTTTCTCAATTGCTGCAGGTGGAAAGCCGCGCGCCTCGTAAAAGGCGGCCATCTGCTCGGGGGTGCGCGGCATGAGCACGAACAGAAAGTCCTCGTTTTCGACAAACGGTCCGGGGTAGGGTTTTTCCAGCGCGAGGCTGCCTGTTGCTGCGAAGCAGCCGGCAAGCAGCACCAGCCAGCGGGGCAGTTTCATTAGAATTTGTTCTATGCTTCGCATACCATGAGGCGTGAGTGGCCATTGCAACATGCATTTCGAGTTTGCACAGATTCTGGCGGGAGAACAAGTTATGTCGAAATGGCCCGCTCCCCTGGCAGTCCTGCTGCGGGCAATGCCCGTTATACACGTGGCCGCGCTGGATGCGACCCAGGCGGTCCGTGGGGATTTGCGCGGCAGGCGGCGGGGATACTCGTGGTCGTCGCCGATCCGCCTGGCGGGAACTGCTACGACGGCTGGTCGTGGCGCAGTTGCAGGTAGTTGATGAACCCGTGCTGGCGCGTATCGTTAAACTGGGTCTGCAATCGAAGGAGTCTGAATAATGAAAAGCCTGGAACTGCGGTTATGCCGTGTATGGTGTTTGCTATGCTGCCTGCTGGCTGGATCCCCATCGCTGGCGGAAGACGTTGTGCCGGTCAGGCTCATGGGGCTGGACCTGGCGAGGGATATCGCCCAAGGCGCTATCGACGCTTGCCGGAAGGACGGTTACCAGGTGTCTGTGGTGATCGTTGACCGCAGCGGGCGCGTACAGGTCGTGATGCGGGATGTCTTTTCCAACGAGCAATTCACGTCTCTGGCGCAGGGCAAGGCGCAGGCGGTGATTATGTCGGGCGGGAGCTCTGCGGCGCTGCGCGAAAACCGCCCCGACATGGTCAGCGAACTGAACCTGCTGCCGGGTGTGTTCGTGCTGCGCGGCGGTCTGCCAATCCAGGTTGCCGGTTCCACCCTCGGTGCAGTCGGGGTCAGTGGAGCGCCCGGCGGGGACAAGGACGAGGCCTGTGCACAGCGCGGCATCGAAGTCGTGCAGGAACGGCTCGACTTTGCCGAGTGACAAGAACCCTGCACACCGAAGCGCAGTTGTTCCTGTTGGCCCGTCAAGTGTATCCGGGAAGTGCGTTATTTGCAGGGCGTGCAGCTCCATACCCGGTTGCTTCTGATTCATGCACCTGAATACAACAAAGGAAACCCTCTCATTGAACGCGCAGACAAGTAGTGATTTCCACCACGATGCCGCCGAATGTCTCGGTGTGCTGCTCACCAACCTGGGTACGCCGGATTCCTGCAGCCGTGCCGATGTGCGACGCTATCTCGGTGAGTTCCTCTGGGATCCCCGTGTCGTGGAAGTGCCGCGACCGTTGTGGTGGCTGGTGCTCAACCTGGTAATTCTGAATACCCGCCCCCGCAGGTCGGCTGCTGCCTACCAGCACGTCTGGACCGATGCGGGCTCGCCGTTGCTGGTTATCTCGCGGCAGCAGGAGGCCGCACTGCAGGAGAAGCTGGCGCAGCAGTCGGGTTTGCCAGTGAAAGTCGTGCTTGCCATGCGCTACGGCAACCCCTCGATCGCTGCGGGGCTGGAGAAGCTGCGGCAGGCAGGTGCGCGTCGGATTCTGGTGCTGCCGTTGTACCCGCAATATTCTGCTACCACGACAGCGTCTACCTTTGACGCGGTTACCGCCGAGCTGCGTCGCTGGCGCTGGCTGCCCGAGGTGCGTTTTATCAACCACTACCATGACGAGCCGGCCTATATCGATGCGCTGGCCGCCAGCGTGCAGACCTACCAGGCAGCGCATGGTAAACCCGACCGGTTGTTGATGTCGTTTCACGGCATACCCAAAGATTATTTTATGGCCGGGGATCCCTACCACTGCGAGTCCCATAAGACGGCGCGGTTGCTTGCGGAAAAGCTGGGTCTGGACAAAGCGCAATGGCAGTTGTCTTTCCAGTCACGTCTAGGTCCCAGGGAATGGCTGCGGCCGTATACGGATGAAACCCTGCGCAAACTGGCCGCTGAAGGGGTGCGCAATGTGCAGGTCATCTGTCCCGGCTTCAGTGTGGATTGTCTGGAAACTCTGGAGGAGATCGCCATGGAGAATCGCGACACCTTTCTCGAGGCGGGCGGTGAAACCTATGAATATATCCCTTGTCTCAATGCAGACCCGGCGCATATCGATATGATGGCGGGGCTGGTGGCCCGGCATACCCGGGACTGGGTGCCGGCACAGACGGATACAGAGCGTGCGGCCTCGCTGGAGTTGCGCCGGCAGCTGGCGCAGGCCGCCGGTGCAAAGCAATGATGACTGCACCCTGCAAACCGTGGACTGATGATGATATTAATGCAACGGAATCTACTGAAGTGCACGGAAACACTTCTAATGGATGTTTTTTCTTTCTGTGTTTTTCCGTGGCGATAGAGAGATACTGACACCCCGGCTGGATTGTCAGCGGCCGTTATTTTCACGTTGAAAGAACGCTGTAAGAACACAGAGAGAATTGCATGAAAGCATTACTTCTGGTGGCGCACGGTAGTCGCCGTGGCGCTTCAAACGACGAGGTGCGGGATCTGACCCGGCACCTGCAAAATGTGGACGACAGTTTTCAGCATGTCGCCTGTGCCTTCCTGGAACTGGCAGAGCCCTCCATTCCCGATGGCCTGCGGGCTGCGGTTGCCGCCGGCGCGGCCGAGGTGGTGGTGTTGCCGTATTTCCTCTCGGCGGGACGCCACGTGGTTACCGACATTCCCGCAGAAGTGGCGGTGGTGCAGGCCGAGCATCCCGATGTGCCGATCCGGGTGGCGCCCTACCTGGGTGCGGCCGACGGAATTGTACAGATACTGCTGCAGCAGGCTGCCGGCGTGGACGCAGCACCATCTATCACGGGTGCCACAGGGTAACAAGGTGGTTGTTCATCCCTCCGGGGCGGCGGGGTCAGGTTTTCGTACAGGTCAGTACCAGCTTGCCGACCGTCTGTCCCGATTCCAGCGCCCGGTGCGCATCGGCCACAGATTCAAAAGGGTAGGTGGTTACCGTCGGCGGGCGCAGCTTTTCCTGTTGCAGCCACTGTAGCAGGGCGTGCATGCCGGTGGCCAGTATCGCCTTGCGGTCGAACAGGAAGCTGAGATTGAAACCGAGTACGCTGCGGTTCCTGGCGGTGAGATCAAAAGGGCTGAAGCGGGGCGTGCGCAGGTAATCGATTGCCAGCCCGAGTTTGCGCGGTACGCCGTCGCGGGTTTGCAGCATGCTGTGAAACCCGTAAACCACCAGTTTGCCTACCGGCGCCAGATGTCGGTAACTCTGCCGTAGCGTGGCGATGCCATTGGCGTCCAGAATGATATCGTAGCCGTCAGGCGCGGATTGTTCTGCGGTCTTCCAGAGATTTCTGCTCGATTTGTCGATAACCACATCAGCGCCCAGTTGCAGCACGGCCTCAATCTTGTGAGAGGCGCCGACCACGCCGGTTACCACGCAGCCGGTAATCCTGCCAAGCTGTACCAGCATGCACCCGACCCCGCCGGCGGCGGAATGCACCAGCATGCGATCTCCCGGATGCGGGTGTGCCAGCTCGAACAGCGCAAACCAGGCGGTGAGCGCCACTGTCGGGAAGCCCGCAGCGGTGTCCATGTTCAATTGTGGCGGCAAGGTGAATACCTGCTCGCGGGGAACGACGAGTAGCGTCGCGTAGCCATTGAAGCGGGTGACGGCGAGCACCGCCGTGCCGGGTTGCAGGTCGGTGACCGTCGTGCCGACGGACCTGATCGTGCCGGCGACCTCGAAGCCTGGGGTCACGGGGTAGCCTTCGTAATATTCCGCAGAGGCATACAAGCCCATGCGGGTTACACAGTCGGCGTAGTTTACCCCGATGGTGGCGACATCGATCAGCACCTCGCCCGGACCGGGTGTCGGGTCGGGATGTTCCTCGATCACGAGTTGCCGGTAGCCGCCGGGCTTGTGGATCACGATTTTTTTCATACCGTGGCTGGCAGCGGGCTTGCTTGAGTCCCGCCACTTCGGCCCCATGTAAGTAGCATGAGTTTTATCTTACCCGGAGCGTGACATGACTGCTGGAATTATCCTGATACTTGCCGGCATATTGCTGGTTGTCTATCCACCCCTGCTGTCGATCATCGTGGCAGTCCTGCTGATTCTCGTCGGGGCGGCGGTGATTTCCATCGCCCGTTTCGAACGCAGGCAGCAGCGGCACTTCAGCAACCCGACGATCGAATTTTTCATTCGCCACTAGTGCAGTGCATTAGGGCCGCTGGCGCAGGTGGAGAGATGCTATTCAGTGGGCGTTATGTTTCGACGTGTCGGGTGCAGCTGACGATTTTCTTTTGGCTTTGATCACTTGAAACTGCCGTGTCAGTCATGATGCATTCAATAAGTAAAAGGGGCATCCCTGCCCCTTTTCAAGCGCCCAATTTAATCGATCCGGGTGAGTGTGCCGGTTATACCATCCTGATACGCGCCGCCTCCGAAGCTGTTGAGTGTGACTTTTCTGTCGTTGGCAACCTTGGGCTGCTTTTCGTATGACGGTACGTTGGCATTCATAAGCGTGCCGGTGTTGCTGTCTTGCGATAAGCCGGCACCGAATTGGCTGCCCTTTTTGCTTTTCATCCCCATTGCGGTACTGGTGCTGGTGTAGCTGGGGACGTTGGCATTCATAAGTGTGCCGGTGTGGCTGTCATGCGACCAACCGCCGCCAAAACCCGTGGCCATCGCATTTAGGGATCCCAATACCATTGCAGTGCCGGCTATTGTCTTAATCATGAGTTGATTTTTCATTTGAGCTCTCCTGGTACACGTGTTGTGTCTCGATTGGGGTTGTGTTCCGCTAACTCCTTGTATATGCGTGTTGCGAAAGGCTGCATTTAATCCTCAGAGTTATACATTACCTATGCATTTAACCTGTTTGCTGCTAATGCATGACTGTAATAATATACAAAATATGTACACTGTCAAGTTAAAATAACATAAATGTACAAGATTCGTATATTTTTGATTTTGATTGATTCTTCGGCCGGGTGCCGGGCTCTGCAGATCGACAATACGGAATCGGGGGCGTTTTTGAGGGTGGGGCATGTCGTCCAGTTAGTGGCTGGCACGGTTTGTTCAATGCGCTC